>PVBE010141422.1_pt1 | contig 11158 bp, 8 predicted proteins | sample 1631181 | NCBI WGS metagenome assembly PVBE01 (sample SAMN08397723, study PRJNA350692) | Marine metagenome, whole genome shotgun sequencing project. | isolation source: water | place: Pacific Ocean | collected 2012-04 | reverse complement strand
TGTAATTACTGCTGAGGCGGCATCAACCGCTTGGACACCATCCTCGATCTGAGAGTACACGGCTGAGAGGATGGCAAATCCGATTCCCACCCCGAGTGCGCCAACGAAGGCGGCGTACAAACCGATTAGGAGGCAGCCCCAGAAGATACCGACAATTCCAATGACAAAACCAGCGGTGGCGAGCCCTTTGGGTTCGCGCTTCATCGCGATTGCACCCATGATCAGACCCACGATGGAGAGAATGCCAGCCGAGAAGAGTCCAATGATCGAGATAACGAACGCTGCCGTGCCGAGCCCGTTTTGATCCGGCGGCAAAGGGTTCTCTGGACGGAGGGTTGACATCATCGCTTGAGGGCCTTGCGAAGTTGCTTGTCGTTCGTGCAAATCGTGAAGACCTTATCAAGCTTCACCATGCGAAGCAGTTGATCCATATCAGCTGCCACGTTGGACAAGACGACCCTCATTTTCCGACCCGACGCGCGACTCCGCGTATCAACAAGCATGCCGATTCCCATGCTGCTCATGAAGGTGACTTGCTGCATATCGATGACCAGCCACTGATATCCGTTTGCATCATCAAGTGCTTCGCTGAGCGCGACTGAGATGATCTCCGATTCTCGCCGGCTTACAGTCGGCGCATGAATCGATGCGACGAGCGCATCATCGTCTTCTGCGAACTGAATGAACAGATTTTTTTCGGTGGTGCCGATGCGAGTGCCCTCTCAAAAGATGTTTCCACTCTACACATCCCTGTTGAAGGATGCCAACACAGCTTCGAGATCCCGCAACATCTCAGAGGCATTCTGATACCGATCAGAGGGCTTTTTGGCCATAGAAGTGGCGATCACGGACGAGATGTCCTCGGGCAGATCGGTAGCTAATTCCCGCGGATTAGGTGCCGGCACTTCGCGGTGACATCGAAGCACTTCTTGCACATCCGAAGAACCTTGAAATGGGGGCCGGCCTGTAATGAGATGGAACCACGTGGCGCCAAGCGCATAAATATCACTTCGATGATCGACCAGCCCGCCGCTGCACTGTTCGGGACTCATGTAGTGCGGTGTCCCGATGATGCGATCGTTTCCGGCAATGTCCACCGTGTTTGGCGCGAGCACCAGACCGAAGTCACTGAGTTTGGCGGTTCCATGCTCGTCGAGCAGGATGTTGTCGGGCTTGATGTCGCGGTGAATCATGCCTCGCCGGTGGGCTGCATCAAGACCGCGGCACGCATCTCGGAGAATGCGAGTGGACACTCGGAAATCAATACCAGAGTTCTGCTGTATCAGTTTCCATGTTGTTCCTCCGGTGCACTTCTCCATGACGAGATACAACGCGCCATTGCGTTCACCGACATCATGAATCGCCACCGTGTTGGGATGGCTGAGTTGCGCCATGGTCCTCGCTTCTTGCATGAACTGGCGGCGAAGCATGGGGATCCGTGCAGAGTCGGGGCCGAGCACCTTGATAGCGACGCGGCGGTCGAGAAGTCCATCCTCGCCATCGAGCACAAATCCCTGGCTGCCGGTTCCCAATATGGCGGTAACGCGGTATCGGCCGATTTCGGTTCCGATGAACTCTTCTGGATCAACTTGGTGATCGTTCGGAAGAACACTTGTACTGATACTTCTAGAGCTTGGGAGTACCGTTGGCAGGAATGTGGCAGTTCCCGGCTGCGCAACAATCGTTGCTGCCAGGTTGAGTTTTTGATCCACCTCAAAAAAGGCCTCGGCGAGCGTGAGGGCGCACCGGGGGGCCAGTTGAAGCGCTTTCACTTCCTCGGCCGCCGAGAACGGTCCGTGGCGATGATTGAGTATCTGAGCGACGCCGATGGTCGAGCCGTCGTCGCCACGGAGTGGAATAGAAAGTACCGAGCGTGTCGTGAAACCAGTCTTCTCGTCGAACGACGGGTTGAAGCGTTGATCCTGGTAAGCGTCCGGGATATTAATCAGGTGCCCAAGGCGCAAGCAGGCGCCGGCGAGACCATCCTCTGCGGACATGCGAATAAAGGGCGTTCCCTCTTGAGACTGTTCACCATGGGCGACTACCGTCACAAGTTCACTTGCAGGTTCATCGAGCCGGTAGACCGATGCTCGCTCTGCATCCAGCCCGTCACGCAGCGCGTCGCAGATTGCGCGAAGTTTGGCGGCGCCGCCGCTGGTCTCACGAAGTGTCCGATCGAGCCGAGGAAGGTCGAGTACACCAGGGCCGGCTGAGTCGAGCAGCCCGGATGATTGCAATTCGAGAATCGCCGTTGCTCGTGCCACAGCCATGGCCGGGCTGATCGGCTTGGTGAGATAGTCGTCGGCTCCGCGTTCAAGCGCCCGCAGAATCCGATCGGGCTGCTCCAGGTCGGACGTGATAATGGTCGCGATGCGGTGGCCAGAATTCCGGCTCTGAATATGGCGTAGCACATCGAATCCGGAGCCGTCCGGCGTCTCGGCCTCGCTGATAACCAGATCAAAGTGGGCCTGTTCGATCAGTTCGACCGCTTCATGAGCGGTGCGGCAAGAGGCTACGCCGAGCCCTTGCCTGCTCAGATGCGCCTCAAGCATTCGCCTGACCGCTGGGTTGGGATCCACCACCAGAATGCTGGGTGTCTGACTCACAGGCCACATGGTACGTACCATCGCGATATGGGAGTGGTTCGACATGGCGGTGGGTGGCGATCGATCGCCTATACCTTGCGAGCAGCCCGCCGCAGCGGTGGTCTGATTCGTATGTGGCGAGCGCTGCGGTCTCGAAATGCTTGCAAGACATGCGCTTTGGGCATGGGCGGGCGACGCGGGGGAATGGTGAACGAAACCGGGGGATTCCCAGAGGTCTGCAAGAAATCGGTGCAGGCCATGGCGGCGGATCTTCAGGGGGCTATCCCTGCGAAGGTGCTGGATCACACTCCGTTTTCGACACTTGAGCGGATGACGCCGCGAGAGCTTGAGCACAGTGGCCGTCTGACCGAGCCGCTGATCGCCACCTCACTCGACTCGACGTTTCGTCGAATCGGTTGGGATGAGGCGCTTTCCAGGGCTGGTGCTGCGATGGAACGAACCGATCCAGCCCGATCGTTCTATTACTTCAGTGGACGTTCCTCCAACGAAGCGGGATTCCTGTTGCAACTTGCGGCGCGGCTTCGTGGCACGAACAATGTCAACAACTGTTCCTATTACTGTCATCAGGCATCGGGCGTCGGATTGTCGAGTGTGACAGGATCTGGCACTGCGACTGTCGTGTTGGAAGATCTCGACCGTGCCGATCTTGTTCTTCTCATCGGCGCCAATCCAGCGAGTAATCACCCAAGATTCATGCGGAGTCTTATCAACGTCCGCCGCCGGGGTGGCAAGGTGATTGTCATCAACCCCATCCGAGAACCGGGGTTGATGAAGTTCAAGATTCCAAGCGACTTGCGAAGCATGCTTCGCGCTTCACTAGTGGCGAATCTCTTTGTTCAGCCTGCAGTAGGCGGCGATGCCATGTTGATGGCGGGGATTATGAAGCGGCATTCCGAGTGCGGCGAACTCGATCGCAACTTCATTGATGCCCACACCGAGGGGTGGGATGCGTGGGAAACTCGTCTGCGGTCGCTCTCGTGGGATCACATTGTGAGTGCCAGCGGAGTTGAACGATCGATGATTGATGCCATCGCAGACATGTGCGCGGCTTCGAAATCGACGATATATGCCTGGGCCATGGGACTGACGCATCACGTGGCAGGTGTTCAGGGCGTGCAGATCCTCGGAGCGTTGGCTGCATCGCGCGGAATGATTGGCGCGCCCGGACGTGGGCTGCTTCCGTTGCGTGGTCACTCCAACGTGCAGGGCATTGGAAGTATGGGCGTTGTTCCAGTTCTCAAGGATGCCTACTTTGAGGCCATGCAGTCACGCTGGGGCGATGTGTTTCCGACGGATCCCGGTCTTGACACGATGGCGTGTATGGAATCGGCGCACCGCGGCGAAATGGATTTCGCGGTGTGTCTCGGTGGCAATCTGTTCGGAAGCAACCCCGACACCGACTTTGCCAAAGAGGCAATGCAGCAAATTGGCACGGTTGTGCATCTCAACACGACTCTGAATACCGGCCATGTGCAGGCGCGGGGACGAGAAACGATCATCCTTCCAGTACTCGCGCGTGACGAGGATCCACAGTCAACCACACAAGAGAGCATGTTCAACTATGTCCGCATCAGTGATGGCGGGCTGCGGCGACATGAGGGTCCGAGATCAGAGACAGACATCATTTCCGCCATTGCGGAGGCGGGTCTCTCGGGCGACATCCCGGTGGATCTTGATGAGATGCGGACGCACGCCGGCATTCGCCGTGCTATTGCGGCGGTTGTTCCGGGATACGACCCCGTCGACCGTGTCGATACGCGAGGCGAGGAGTTCCAGATTGACGGCAAGACGTTTCATACTCCAGTTTTCGCCACGCCGACCGGGCGCATGTGTATTCATGATGTGGATGTTCCCGAGCCGCCACCGCTTGAAGGGCGTCAGGTGCGAGTTATCACGGTTCGCAGTGAGGGGCAGTTCAACACCGTGGTGTATGAGGACGAAGACGTGTACCGCGGCCGGGCGCCCCGCCACGCCATTCTGCTCAACCATGAGGACATGCGTGGCTGGGATATCGCCCATGGCGATCGGATTCAAGTCACTACGACCGCCGGATCCATGATGGCAGTCGCACACGCCTTCGATATCGTTCGCGGTGGCGCGGCGATGTACTTTCCCGAATGCAATGTTCTGGTGCCGCGGACGATCGATCCCGCGAGCAAGACTCCGGCATTTAAGGGCTTTGTCGCTACGCTCGGAAGTTAGTGGCTGCTAGTGTGTTTTCCGATCAGAAGATCGGCGCGAACCTCAATTCCACGAACGCGGCTTCGAAGCGCTTCGCGGTTTGGCGCGTACTGCTCCGCCACTTTGAGATCCACAAAGTCCGTCTCGACCAGATGGGCCAGACTTGTTGTGAAGTCGTGCATGCCAAGTTCTTGGTTGGATGCGAGAACAGCTGTGAGATCCTCTTCGTGCCCTTCTCGAATGCAATCGACTGCTGTGGGCGTGCTGATCAACACTTCAGTGGCGGGTACCCGCTGTACATCTTTGCGATCACAAGGCAAGAGTCGCTGCGCCATGATGGCTTTGAGCCCAACGGCCAGACTGGATCGAATGAAAGCATGATCGGTCGTCGGGAAGAACTCAAGAATTCTGGCAAATGCTTGTGTGGTATCCGCGGTATGCAGTGTGCAGAAAACGAGGTGGCCAGTTTCGGCTGCTTGAATACCCGCAAGCATTGTCTCGCGGTCTCGAAGTTCTCCGATCATGAGGATATCGGGATCTTGACGAACCGCTGAGCGGAGCGCCGTCGGGAAGTTAGGGACATCGATGCCAATCTCTCGCTGACTTATGTATGACCGGGCCGGTTTGAACACAAACTCAACAGGATCTTCAATGGTGATGATGTTGCAGTGGCGGTTGTGATTGATGTGATCGATCATGGCGGCGAGCGTTGAAGATTTACCGCTGCCGGTGACACCACAGACGATGACCAACCCTTCGTGCGTCTTGTCAGTGATGTCGTGATACACAGGTGGAAGATGCAAGTCCTTGAATGAAGGAATGGTTGGCTGCACACGTCTGATGGCAGCGTGCACGGCACCTCCCGACTGGAAGATGCTGCACCTGAAGCGATCCCCCTTTCGCGTGTGGTATGAAAAATCGATTCCGCCACTGTCCTCCAACACCACCATTTGTTCGGGCGGAATGATTGTGTACAACATGGTTCGCGTTTCCTCCTTGGTCAGAGGAGGAGCCTGAATCGGTTGAAGCTTTGACGCGATGCGATAGACCGGCGGGGATCCGGGCTTGATATGCAGGTCACTCGCCTCGTACTCGGCCATGCCAAGAAGAAGACGATCCATGTCGAGGTGGTCGTTCATGGCACCTCCTTGTCCCGGGACCTTGCCCCGGAATCATCGGGGATTCGGGAGGTGTTCCGGTGGGTGGTTTGGGCCACCCATCACTCTACCAGCAAGCCGATCGAATCCGCGTGGTATTCAGGATCCACCGGGAAGATCTTCGGGTGCGTTGACATTCTGTGCTTGAAACGCCTCTGCTTGCATGACGATGCGAGCATCGACCGATTCAAGCCATGCCCCAATGCTTCGCCGGTCGCTCTTCAGAAATTCCCGAACGGATCTCAGGAGTGTGGCGTCTATCGCGAGCGGTAGTTGCAGACGATCTTCGGCAGCCTGCGGATTTCCCAAGCATGCCACCGGATCTTCGACATCAAGGAGTTGTTGGAGTGCGCATGCATCAAGCCCAGGCATATCACAAGGAATGATGAGCCACCGGCTCGCCAGACCACTGGCGAGGACAGCTTCGATGCCTGCCAGCGGTCCCATGCCGGTGTGCTCGGGCAAATCTGCGACACACTGCTGGGCTTGCATGGCGTCTGCCGGCCCCGCCACGACAACTATTTCGCAGCACTCGTGGCCGATTGCAATGGCGGCCTGTCCCATTGATTCATCACCAACGACGATGTGTTGTTTGGCGCGTCCCATGCGACGGCTCCGCCCGCCCATCAGGACGGCGGCTGCGGTTGAACGTTTCGTAGTGCGATCGGACATACGTACAGCGTACGGCGTCGATCAAGCTGCGCGGGGATCACCACGGGGTGGATCAAACCAACCAAGGCAATTCAATCGTTCGGCGAGTGCTTCGAGTTGGCGATTGGACTCGGAGTGAATCCGTCTGAGGTGCTGTCTTGGGGTCTCAATGGCCCGGGCGCGGTCAACAGGGAACGCGAGCACGCTTCGTGGCTGGGGTCCGAGATGGTTGTTGTCGCGTTGATACATGGTTCAAGGCGGCATATGCCGCATGAATGACAATCGGTTCGATCAGCAATTCACTTCGCTGTAGGTCAGCGATCGGGCACAAACCGTCCCCAATGTGCGGCGGCGGAGGTTCTTATCCGCAGTGTCCGCGCAACCCGACGTCCGATAGTCCCCCGCTACCATGCGGGACTCATGAAGACGATCGAATCCAACCCCCTGCCGACGGTTCAAGATCCCGACCTGGCACCCATACGAGAGAAAGTGCTTCGTGGTTCTCGATTGACGATCGATGATGGATTGCAGCTATATGGGACACATGATCTCTGGTCGGTGTGTGGGCTGGCCGACCTGGTCCGCCGGCGAATGCACGGTGATGTTGCGTACTACAACGTCAACCGGCATCTCAACTACACGAATGTCTGTGCGCTCTCGTGCCACTTCTGCGCGTTCGCCCGTAAGCGTGGTGACGAAGGTGCTTACGAATTCACGATCGAGGAAGTCCGCGCCGAGGCCCGAAAGGCAGTGGAGTCAGGCGCCACGGAGATGCACGTTGTGGGCGGTCTCCATCCATGGCATCCCTTTGACTTTTATATCGACATGGTCCGCGCGATCCGGGAGGTAGCGCCGAGCATTCACATCAAGGCGTTTACAGCGGTCGAGATTGTTCATTTGGCTCGCATTTCCAAACGGGGTCGTGATGGCGCCGATGGCATCCGAGAGGTGCTGCAAGATCTTCGGGGCGCCGGTCTAGGATCACTTCCCGGTGGTGGCGCTGAAGTGTTCGACGACCGGATTCACGATGAGGCATTCAAGGGCAAGATTCGCGCCGATGCATGGATGGATGTCCATCGCATTGCTCATGAACTTGGACTCCACACAAACGCGACGATGTTGTACGGCCACATCGAGGGCCGAGCAGAACGCGTGCGTCATATGGCGATTCTCCGATCGCAGCAGGATGAAACACTGCGGGACTGGGCGTGTTCACAGGGACATGGTTCGGACGGAATTGTTGTGTTGACCGGCCCGAACGAGCAGTACTCGGGCGAGCGGCTTCCGACGATGGCATCGTGTAAGACCGGCTGGTATCAGGCCTGTATTCCGCTGCCATTTATTCCGGATGACAGTACTTTGGAACGATTGCATGGGCCGAGCGGTTTGGAGAACCTTCGCACTATCGCGATTGCCCGCCTTATGCTCGACAACATCCCTCATATGAAAGCGTTCTGGATCATGCAGACGCTTCCGCTTTCGCAACTCATGTTGCAAATGGGTGGCGCTGATGACATCGACGGAACGGTTGTTTGGTACGACATCACAAAGGTTGACGGCTGTGGTACGCACCAGGAAACCGGCGTTGAAGAACTACGTCGACTCATTCGTGAGGCGGGGCTGCGGCCTCAAGAACGCGACACATTTTATCGGCCCGTGCATAGAGATGGCGCCGACTGGTCGATCGAGTGATCACCACCGCGATTATCACGGCATGCGTCGCGGGCCCGATCTCGGTGGATCTCGCTGGCGATACCGCGTTGCAGCGAACCGTTGACCAGGAGGCCGGGCAGTACCTCGGCCACCCGTCAACCGTACTTCTTCCCGATGGCATGACCATGTTCTGCGTGTATCCAAAGGGACACGGTCGCGGCCCGATTGTGCTCAAACGAAGTGACGACGGCGGTCGTACGTGGAGTGAACGCCTGAAGACGCCCGCGTCATGGGAGACTTCCAAGGAAACGCCCCATGTGTATGAGATGCTGAGTGCGGATGGTGTTCGGCGGCTGGTGCTCTTCTCGGGGTTGTACCCGATTCGCTCGTCGATCAGCGGGGACGACGGCCGGACATGGTCCGAGCTCGAAGCAATTGGTACGTATGGCGGCATTGTCGCGGTGGCTGATGTCATGCCGACCGCGGCCGGTTGCTATTCAGCCGTCTTTCATGACGACGGACGGTTTCTGCGGCAGGCTGGTGAAGCCGACAGTGGTTTTAAGGTGTACGCGATTGATACAACGGACGGTGGGATCTCATGGAGCGAGCCTCGTGTCGTTGCGGAACTTCCTGATGCGCACCTGTGCGAGCCCGGACTTGTTCAATCACCGGACGAGGCGTGGTGGGCCATGCTTCTTCGAGAGAACAGCCGCAAGAAGAACAGCCACATCTGTTTTAGCAACGACTCGGGCAAGACTTGGTCAGCGCCTCGTGAACTTCCTGATGCGCTGACGGGTGACCGGCATCAATGTATCTATCTGGCCGATGGTCGGCTGATGGTCTCATTCAGAGACACTCATCCTAAGAGCCCCTGGTGTGGAGATTGGGTTGCGTGGATCGGGTCGTGGGGTGATCTCGAACACTGTTCGGGGGGAGACTATCTTGTTCGCCTCTCAGACAACCACCACCGGTGGGACTGCGCGTACCCCGCTCTTGAGCGGCTTCCCGACGGAACAATTGTTGCGATCACCTACGGCCACTGGGTCAAAGGTGAACCGCCATTTATTCGGGCCGTCCACTTAACGCCAAAACAAATCGCATCACTGTTTCCGGAAATCGAAACGGATCAGTGATCGTCCATCGTTGATGCATCACCATCAAGGCCGCTGGCGTGGCCGATGACCCATCGCCACTCATGCATTCGCATGGCCGAGGCTACAACAAGGATGACCAGCCCACCAGTAGCGGTGAGCCCCATCAGTCGCACAATTGATCCAAACATCGACTCTCTGGCGGGCCACACGAGCGAGAGTCCCCAGACGCACGCGGCCATGATGGCCGTGGCGATGAGAATCCGTCCTAAGGTCGACCAAACCTCGCGGTTGACAGGTGCGACGCCGCGTTTTCGAAGAATCACAATGAGCAATACGGCTTGAATGGCTGCGCAGATTGCCGTTGACCACGCGAGTCCTGCGACACCAAGTGGTGTCCAAATGAGCGTGAGATTCAGCACGAGATTGAGTGACACCATCGCCATCGCAATCCGCACCGGTGTCATGACCTCATCCCGTGCATAGAAGGCACGAGTCAGAATTTGAATCAACATGTACGCCCAGATACTGGCGGCGTAGCCGATCAACACGAAGGACACTTTGGCAGTATCGGCTTCGGTGAATGCCCCGCCCTGAAGTATGACTCGGGTCAGCGGCTCTCGAACGAGTAGCAACCCGACGCTTGCGGGGATGCTGATGAAGAGTACGAGCCGAACGCCTCGCCGAACTGTTGTGGTGAACCGCCCCGGATTTCCGGCAAGGCCCGTGAGCAATGGATAGATGACTGTGGCGACAGCGAGACCGAATACGCCCAAGGGGAACTGATAGAGCCGCTGCGAATACGAAATGACGGCCATGGCGTGTTCATTTAGCGGGTACTCGTGGCCAAAGACCGTGGGATCATCAACAAGGGCGGGCCACGAGGCAATGAGTCCGTCGATAAGCGTGTTGATCTGTAAAACGCCCAGGCCGAGGATCATGGGCGCTGCCCGGCGAAACACTTCGGAAAGCGGTTGCAAAGCGCCGCGAACGTCGAGCAACATCGTCGCCTTACCGCGAAGAGCCCAAAGTGACCATGCCACTTGAAAAAACCCGGCCACGATGACGCTGCCGGCCGCCATGGCGGTGATCGCAAGTCGGTCATTTGGCGTGGTGGTGTCAAACATCTTCCAGCCAATGAGTGTGGCTGTGATGATGCAACCGTTGAGTATCAATGGAGTGGCTGCGGTTGGTCCAAACTTTCCATGTACATGGAGCATGGCCCCAACGATGGCCACGATGCACACCAGTGGGATGTACGGCAGCGTGAGCATCAACAGGAAGAGTGAAGGATCCTCGTGTCCACTCGCTGCCGACACGAGGAATAACACCGATTCGCCCAATACGACAATGGCGCCGAGGCCCACCGCCAGTGCGCCGAGCACCCCCCCGGCCAGCGCCGCGGCCATGCGTTTGTCTTCAGCGGTGACGCGTTGATAGGTCGGCAGGAAGGCCGCCGAAAGTGCACCTTCTCCAAAGAGCCGCCGGAATGCATTTGGAATCAGGAAGGCGAAGTCGAACCAACTCTTTTCGATATAGGTTCCAAGGAGCCGACTGAATACACCATCGCGAATCAGGCCGGTGATACGACTGAGCGTCGTCAGTAGCATGACGGTGCGCGTGTTGCGTTCGAGTCCGTCAGACATTGGATTCCCTTGCCTGTAGAGCTATGGCAACGCGAAGAATAATGGCCGATCCTCCAATGGCCCCACAGAGCATCCATGGTGTGCCCAAGCCTGGGTATCCGCCATAGGCGGATGCAAGAGCCAGGCCCCATCCCGCGGCGATTCCTATGGGGATAGCAACCCAACTCACTGCA
>PVBE011350875.1_pt1 | contig 11161 bp, 20 predicted proteins | sample 1631181 | NCBI WGS metagenome assembly PVBE01 (sample SAMN08397723, study PRJNA350692) | Marine metagenome, whole genome shotgun sequencing project. | isolation source: water | place: Pacific Ocean | collected 2012-04 | reverse complement strand
TAATGTGATCGTGGATTCTTATTTGGATCCGAATAGTATCGATAAAATGCACTACCTTTTGGGGGTAAATCACTTTTTAATCGTTCTTTCACAAACATCATTTTTTTAGCATTTTCATAGCGATGGATTGCTTTTTCAAAATCTTCTAAGTGTTGTTTGTTCATAATGGTGAAATAGTAGTGTAAACAACTCTAGAAGTTAATCCAGATGATTGCATTACTTAATCAACCAACACATGCCATGGGAGAATACTCTTCGCGAGGCATTTTGTCAACGTTGAAACCAGTAACCTCAGCACCTTTGGCAATACGTGAAGCGATCTCATGTTTGAAATCAATCATACCAATGGTGCTGTATGATTTTTGATTGCTGCCACGGAAATAAACACGCTTATTGAAACGTTTTACGACAACTTTCATGCCTTTGATCTCATCTGCCTCAGCAATAAATGCCTCAGGGAAGAAATCAACGACGACGGCGGAATTTGTGAGTTGCATTGGGTGGTGTTTGTCTCAACATGGCTAATATACACGAAAACCAGTCACAGGTCAAGTGGCTGGTTGATAAGGGTTCCTTATGATAGCAGGTCGATGCTACCAGGTTTCACAATGTCCTCTAATAGGATTTCTCTGTTATCATGTTGCTGCATTTTGAGTGGAGTCATGCACAATGCCGCGCGGACGTTGCGGGCCTTTTTCAACTGTTTGTTGTGATAATCTTCAATATCCGCGATCATTTTGTTCAAGTGTACGGCAATATCCGCACCTTCTACACTTTCGTCATTGATTAGATCGGAGATAAATGCTTCAATCTGCTCAAATGCGTAGTTTTTGTATTCAAGATTGTTCATTGGTGATCAAATTGGTGAGTTGACGTTCTAATTCATACTTTACAGTAGCTAGGTTATTATAGATGTAAGTTTTCCACTCATTGTCAGCAGTAAGTTCAGCAATGTTGTTGATTTGTTGTAGTGCTAAATGTAGTTTAGTCTGTTGATCCATTAGTTTATTCACTTCTGTGCTTAAAGAATCAATTTTTTTTGATGAAGATCTGGCGTTGGGGGTTCCTTACAACCAAATCCATTTTTGCTGAGGCGATTTGCGTACTGTGCATACTCTGTGAGTTGGCGGTAACGTTGTTTCATGTACCTGATCTCATCATCTGAGTATTTACTACGTGGATCAGTCTCCGCTAGACCGATTACTTTCTTGAGTTGTCTGAGTTGTTTCTTCATAATCAATTTGTTCCAGGAACTTGATGTTGTCTTGAATTTGTTCTGCCAATTTTGTTTGCAGACCCGCCAGTTTCACACTACCGCATTGTTTTTCAATTACAATGCGTTTTTCTTCTTCTGTCAATTGAATGGCAGATACGAGTGCGGTCAACTCATCATTTGATAGTGTAATGTCACAGTATAAGTTCATATCTTATAGTCATTCAGTAGTATTTAGTTCCATTTCCATGATTGTATCAGTCTGACCAGATAGACACAGTGCATGACACTTCCATGTATCATCTTCAAAGTGATACACATACTCTGCACCTATATCATCAGCAGCGATTGACATCTCGTTCAGATCTTTATAGAGTTTAGGTGGACAATCTTCACCGCGAGCAGAGTAATACTCAGGAGCAAATTGACCTTCTGGGAGTTTATCGCCCCAGATCTTATCAGACCAACAGGATGACATATCACCACCGTCAATCAATTCACTTACTTTCTCCTTTGTATTATACTCCTTCGTGAGTACTTTACCCAACCAAGCAGGATAACCATCCCAATGATGATAGGCAGAAAGAATAGAACCGTTATCGAGTTTAATTCCAATGAGAGAGCGAGTTGCCATTATGCAGGAAAGTGGGGTGGTGTTTGTCTCAACATGGCTAATATACATGAACCAGCCCCATAAGTCAAGGGGCTGATCGATTAACAGTCCTTATCGTACCAGCGATTCTACGAGTTTACCATCAACAAATATCATGTCCATCAGATTTTGGAGTCTTTTGACAGTTTTGTCACCATAGTTAGAATGAACAGGGACAGTAACATACCCACAGGGTTTACGATAAAATTGACACACGCCAGGAGTAAGAACACCGTTAGCAATGTCTTGGGCATCTTGTTTGTCCACACGGATAACACGTCCAATAGTTTGTGCCATTTCAATGATACCAAGGTTTCGTAACAGGATCGTATGAGTGAGACCAGGAACGTTGATACCTTCCGACAGAATTGAATAGTGGAAGACCACAAACTTTTTGGTTTCATCTTTTCCCCAAGCGGATAACGTATTGAAGAACTCTTCCCGACCGACTTTAGTTTGGTTGACATAAGCACCATGCTTTGATGTGATATGTAAGACATTGTATCCAAGAAGTTCGAGTTGACAAATTAGGTCAGTCTGTGAGAGCATATTCCACAAAACACGGGTGTTAGGTGCAGCGACTAGGATCTTTGCTGCATGGTCCTCATCTAAGCGTTCTATGATGTCCTGTACGGTGTTAGAATCGATCATTGCAGCACTTGTCTTAGTGCGAACAATATCGGTCTTGTAGGGGATCACAGAAGGGGGCAGAATCGAACCGTTGTTGATCAGTTCTGGTGCAGGAACGTTCTCAATGATGTCACCAAACACCAAGCGATTGTTCATCCCACGATCATGTCTGGTTGCAATACGACGAGTTGCAGTGAAGAAGTAAGAATACTTTACACTCAGACTCATTGCAGCAACAGATATAAAGAAGTTACTTTGTACTGCATTGTGTGCCTCATCGCAATACATGATGTCCACATTGATACCTGCATCAACAATCTTGTTCAGACTGTGATAGGTAGTGAAAATCAGTTGGTTGACACCAACAGTTTTACAGACAGCATCATGACACTTGATCTTATCAATCTTAGTAGTGCTGTTACCAGTAACCTCACCACTGTGAACATGCAAGGTGCAAGCATCAACCTTACCGTTCAGTGTAGACCAGAACTCATCATGAAGTTGATTAGACAACAGGATACGAGGAGCAACAATCACAACAGTCTGTGACTTACTGGACTCACGAAGATGACGCAAACAATGTTGCATCATGATCACAGTTTTACCACCACCAGTAGGAACAATGATTTGTCCCTTGTCGGCAATGTCCATGGCATCGAGAGCACGTTGCTGATGGGGACGAAGTTGCATTGATCACCTGTCTTGATGTAGCCAATATACGACAAAACCAGCCCCTAGTCAAGAGGCTGGTCCATTAGTGTATCTTATCAGTTCGACAATTCGGATAAGCGTGCCATATACATGAAACCTATGTCCTCTATGTCTTCATCAAACCACTCGGCATATTCTTGTGCCAATGCCTGTGCATCTTCAGGTCTTTTCTTCTCAAGTTTGACGAATTGACGTTCCATCAGTTTCAATTGAGCATGACAGATCTTGAGTGAGTTCTCATCGATGTCGTCAAAGAGACCTTTGAAACGATTGATTCTAGGCATGGGTTTTTGTTTTAACAGTGCCAATATAACAAAAAACCCAACCCCTGTCAAGAGGTTGGGTCATTAGGGTGCCTTATCAATTACATTAGTTCATCAAATGATCCATTAGTATAGAGCCCAAGATGAGCATATGTGTAACTAACCCGCTCGCAGGTCAGATTTCAACCAAGCGATTTTTAGATCGCATTTGATTGAAGTATTTGCCAACAGAGAATTTCTCTTTGTTGACGCTGGCACCGTCTAGTTCGATTAAAAGATCATCCTTTGCCATGCTATAGTCACCATTTACATTATACATGTATTTGGTATCACGACCCCTAAATGAGACGCCAATTTGTTGATTTTGATCATCGAAAAACAATGACCCAATAGCGGAAGATAGATTTTCAGGGAGTGTGTATTCAGTGAGGTTCATAATAAATTTGTGAGTTTACTCGTAATCGTCAAAGTCAACAGAAAGATTCTTTTTCCAGCGTTTTTTACCAGATAGTTTGAGTCCTTCTAATTGATATTCAAGATCAGGATCAAAGTATCGTTCTTGTTCCTGCATATTTTGTTTTAGGCGAGAGTTGTAACTACGAGAGTTGTTGTACTTCCGATAGGTTCGAGCCATGTGTCTGTTAAAGTTTACTCAGCAAAATCAAATTCGTACTCAACGACAACCTGACGGCCGTCGTATTCATCATCAAGGTTTGGCATCTGTCCAAAACGACGATAATAATCATCTAGTGCAAGATCCTCGCGAATCTCGTCAATAATTGATCTAGTGGGGTCAAGCATTGGTGGAAAACCTCTGGTGAACTCAGTTAGTATAGAGTAAATTTGGTCTGGTGTCAAGGGTCAATCCAAAAGATTTAAGTGGTTCTTGAGATCTGTGTCTGCAAGATTAATGATTAAGATAAGTTTATTTATAACTGTAGATTGGTAAGCGACTACTTCTTTGAGTGAATCGATTTCCTCTCTTAGTTCATCGCATCTGTCAGCCATTCATCAAACTCCTCACCGATACTTACAGCGTCATCGAATCTACCATCATCAATTAGTTCTTGAAGTCTATCCATTCTGTCGAGAAGAATAGCTTTAATTACTTCAGGTTCTAGTAAATTGGGTCTGCTGTTTTCCATTTTTAGATGTCCCTTCCCCATTTTCCAATTGGGCATGATCCTTGCTTTAAGCGTGCTTTTGCACTCATAAAACATCCACATTTGCCACACTGTGTAGTTTGGTTGTTGTAAAACTCGCAAGCATTACAAAAAGCCATCCTAGCTTGTACGATTGCAGCATCACAAAATACTGGTTTACCCTGTGAAAAATCACCATATGAATCGGCAAGCGTGTTACTCATATCCTTCATTTTACGAAGGAGTTCATTCTTTATTCGTTCCGCAGCATCCCGATCCATTTAGTATCCCAGTGTATGATTATTTATCAAAAAGGGGAAACTTTTGTCTCCCCACATAATAATTACGAGACTACATGAGTAGGTCCATAAACAGACTTACCACTAGCATTAAACTCGTAAATGAAAGTTTTACCACACGACGAAGTGCAAACAACTTCATCGCCTTGAATCACTGCATGGTTGATGTTTCTACCAGTTCCAAAGGTCTGGTAGCAACCATTACGGTCACGCAGTTCAACTTGACCGTTTTTGACTCGAACAAACATGGTGTTTTCTTGACTACTCAGCTAATATACCACACCGCTGGCGGTTTGTCAAGCGTCTTCGCCAACTACCTCTGTCTCAGCAGTCTCAGTTGGTTCTTCTTCTAGATTTCCAGAGTATAGGGCAATGCCTTCAATAGCACCCTGTAGTTTAAGATACAATTCTTTGTTTTTTAGCAGTTCTTCTTCTGCTCTCTTGATGTTCTCAACGCAAGCGTCACGTTGTTTGGTAAAGTCTTCTACGATCTGTTCAGGTGTCATAATTTAAAACAATAGACGAAACTATTATAAGTGTTCATCTGTATTTAGTCAAGTGCAGATCAGCTCAAATACCAGAACCCCTGATTAAATCTATAGTATTCAGTACCAAAACCAGCGAAACCAAAACCAAATTTAGTTCTTTCTGCTGCTTGTCCACTATCAATGACTGTACTTGTCCAAGATCTAGTAACATCACCAGCCTCACCACCAGTCCAACCACCAGAAGCGATCGTAGATGAGTTATTTGTTGTATTACCACTCAAAAATCTAAATGTATTTGTATCGTTATCAGGGACTACAGCAAATGGAAAGTCTGGAGTACTAGCGAGAGAACTATATGCAAGATTACCAGCAGTCCATCCAGTGACATCAGCAGTGTTATTCCAGTCAGGATTAGTACCACTAGAACCAGTTGCTCCTGGACTTTGTACAGTTAGATCAACATACATTCTTCTGAATGGAATACCAATATCAAATAAAATATAACCTACAGCAGTATTATATGTGATTGTATTAGTTAAGTTACTGAATCTATTAGAGTTATCAAATGTCATCATTGCAGCAGTAGCACCACCACCGTTCACATACTTAGTGAAATAATTGGAGTTTGTTAGTGTTGCAGATGTAATAGAACTACCAGTAACAGAAGATGTTCCTGTAGGGATTTTTGCATATCCGTTTTCAATATACAGTCTAATGATACCTAAATTTGTATTAGTAGATCTGAAATAATATAAACCATTAGGAATAGAACCACCATACCATATTTTAGATAGATCACTAGGAGATCCATCAAATGCTTTATTAGCAGTAGATCCATCACCACCTTGAAATCTAGTATAGAATAATATAGAACCAACTCTATCGTATCTTACGTCACCATTACTGATCTTCAATATTACTCCACCATGAGTGTTATCACCAGCAGTATCTATTGCTTGTTGATCATCTGGTAATGCTCCAGTACCATTGACTTCAGCCCAACCTGATGTTGTATTAAAACTACTTCTTTTACCACCAAGACCAAAAATATTAGGTGAGGCGGCAGGTAGCTGATGTGGTGTAGTTTTTTGTACAAGACTGCTTCTTCCAACAATCATGACAGCATCATTAGTAGATACAGGAACAGCTTCATTATCACTTGCACCAAGATATAAGTGATCAAATACTGTAGAAATTACTGAACTTGACGCATTATTAATCCTAGACATTGCAGCGACTGCAACACTAGCTTCATTTGGGAACTTATGACTATCACCACCATCAGCATTATTCAATGCATAAGCAGGTACTTGTTCCATAAGTTCACCCCATGATATTGCAGGTCCATGAGCAGTTGTACCTCTAGTACCCAAGTAAAGTATATCACCAGTACCTACAGTATCAACACTGTGGAAGAATAGTCTTTTATATCTACCTGCAAGTTCTGGCCAGTTTCTAGTTCTCATACTAGTATCAAACGTACCAGTATTAATTTGAGATGTAGGTCTATGTGTATGTGTATCTGTACCCCAATCATTTACTACAGTACCACCAGGATCATTATGCCACATCCATGCTGGTTTTCCAGTTGCAGCTACGGTTTGACTATTTTGATTTGTAGCACCAATTTTACCACATAATGCATAAACATATCCGTTTAAAGCATTACTGGTATCATCAATCATTGCAGGACATCTGTATGTAATACCACCATTAACTTGTGGATGTTGAAACCACATTAGTGCTGCACCATTTACTGTGTTAAGATATGTACGTGCTTCTGTCTCTGTGGTTGCAGGGATACCAGCAACAGATCCAGGGAGACTTGCAAGTCCGAAACCAGGAAATTTCTTAGTTGGTGGAGTAAATGTAGTACCAGTATATCGTGCAATATTTCTAGTAAATCTAAATTCAGAACATTGACCGTTCAAATAATCATTAGTGGTTGTATCATCTTGGTCTGCACCAATTTGAAAACTATCATCATTTCTTACTGTTGGTAGAGTATATCCAGTTTCATGTGCTACTCTTGTACCATCGATATAATAACTTAAAGTACCACCATTATTCACAAGAGCAACATGATACCACTGATCAAATACTAGTGCAACACCTAATGAATTTGGATCTTCTTGAGTAGAACCATTCTCGTTAATTTTATAGAATGCTGGAGATTGAGATGTGAAACTATTTCTACCAACCCAAAATACAGCAAAGTTATCAACGTGTGGATTGTTGTCTGGACTAAAAGTATTACCATGAAACCCAAACAACGTCATCTGTTCATTGTTTGATGCTAGACTTCCAGTATCAACATTAAACCAACCTTCTGCTGTCCATGTATCAGGATCACTTGATGCTGCAACTTCATCAGCAATCTGATCAACTGTGATCATATGAGGTTGTGCTGATTGAAAATTAATCGTTACTGAACTACCACCGTAAGGATCAGTAAATGCACTAGATGTCATAATGGGCGTAGTGCCCCTAACATTACTAAGAGTTTTATTCGTTGGACTATAGTCAATAGGAGCTGTATCTGCAGATTGGGGTTGTAATAATAAAATTACATCATCCCAATATTGATCGCCACCAGGTTGTTCTTTATATCTGTAACCTTTTACAGTATTTGAGCCTAACGTACTTTGAAATGGCATTATTTAATCCTCATCAGGTGAAGGTAGACTGTGAAGCTAGAACTGTAAAGGTATTTGATGCCGTTTTAACAATAGTAAACACATAAGTTTCTATCGAATTAGCAACACCAGGAGGGAAACTAACACCACCTGCCCATCTAATTGATGCAGGAACACTACTATCAATTGTTACTGCAGCAATTTTATATGCAGTAGCACCATTAGTCAAAACCATAGTGGCAGTTAAAACATCACCATCATCCATATGAGTGTTTAGTGATACCGTTCCACTACCTCTGAAATTAAGTGATACATCTTGTGTTGTTGCAAGTGTATTCCAAGAAACGTTTTGTGTTTCTGCATCAAAGTTAAATGATGCAGCAGGAGCATTAGTAGTGTTTAGTGTGGAACTTTCTAAAAGACTTGAGAATGTTACTGTTTCAGTTAAGTCACTAACAGTACCAGCAGTTACAAGATAGTCAAATGATGTACCATTAGTAGTTGTTCCCCATCTTGCTGCACTTTCATCCCATGTTAATTGATTATATGTTTGAACAACACCACTACCATTTGTAGTTCTATTAACTCTGATACCAGCATCAGCACCTGTTAAATTATTACCTCTTCTCAGTTCAACTGTATTGTCTTCAACACTTAAGGTTGACGTATTTAAAATAGTTTGTGTACCATTAACCACCAAGTTACCAGCGATTGTAACTTGAGCGGAAGTGATTTCCATTGCATTGACGTTAGCACCACCGTCAATAACATCAATTAAAACCTTACCGTTTTCTGTACCATCAGTTACGTCAGAAGATAAAGAGTAAATTCTAGAATATAAAGTTTCGCTACCTACACTGTTTTCACCAGTAAATCTAACAGATCCAAGAGCATCATCATCTGCAGGACTAGAACTACTTTTATGAAGAACTAATTCAGGACAAGCACCAGCTCCATTATTTTGAGCAACAATTCTTAAGTTACTAGAGGAACTAGTAGATATCATTTCTACCATTCCATCGATATTTACATCACCACCCTGTGATGATAAGAAAAGATCACCTATTGCAGTAGTGATTGTATTGTCATCATTATTTTGAGTACCATTTGCAATGGTAATCTCACCAATGTGAGCAGATGCCCATGATAAAGCATTAGTACCAATACTAGCACCTTCATCACTAGATGGCACAATATTAGACTGGAATGTTGAAATACCCTGAACATTCAGAGTGGAGTTTGCATCAATACCAGAACTAAATGTTGCTGTACCAGTAATAGTAGCAGCACCACTAGTTGTAAGTGTTGTGAGTGTAGTATTACCAGTTACACCCAGAGTTCCGACTAAAGTTGTATTTCCGTCTACATTCAGTGTACTATCAAAGTCAACAGCACCAACAGCATTTAAGGTAGAACTAAGTGTAGTTGCACCTTCTACAGTTAGTGTACCCCAAGTGCGTGTGTTACCATCAACATCAACGGTGAATCTATCAACACCAGTATTTCTTAATCTAATCAGTCTGGAACCACCAGCAAACTGTGTTGGTGTAATGTCCATGTCCAGACCCATGAACGTGGCAGCATTATTGTTCCACGTTCTACCAATTCTAATATCAGTACCAGCACCTAGTGTAGTACCAATTGCTAATTTCTGAGTAATCTCAAGGTCATCATCAATCTTGACATCACCCTGAGAATTAATGATATCTTTCTGGAAGTCGATATCATTTGCAGGATTCAATACAAGATTACCAGTTGAAGTTTTCAACTCGGTACTATCAAATAGCAAATCATCACCAGACATCACCTCAGTGATCTGATTTGTGGTACTATTTACAACTAACGGAAAACGATCAGTCATTACTTCGGTGCTTTTTTAGTTATTTATGCACTATCTTTTACTTGCTGCGGTGTTGCGTCAACAACTGACTGTGCTGCAGCACGTTCTTCTTCATCTTTAACAATGAGAGGGTTTCTAATTGTAGAAGTTGTAGATTCTTCCGATTCATTAAGAGTAACAACTTCAATGTTTTCTACTAATGGTTCTATAGCAGTTTGAGTAATGATATTTTCCACACCACCATCTGAAACAACATCTTCTCTAACTTCTTCACGTCCTACTAATAGGATATATTGTGACAATCTTTCTGTAGCAACAACATATCTCTCAGTCTGTAAATCAAAAATTGCTTTGTCTTTTCTTGTTTGAAGTTCAGTAGCATCCATAGTTTGTTTTGGATACTTATCTTTAACAGTTTTAATTTGTGTCTTCCATGCAGTTACACCACTATGGTAGATTTTATCAAACTGATCCGCATAAGCAGGATACTCAGCAGCACGTTGTCTTTGATATTCGTTGACTTCTTCTTGGTATTCTAATTCAGCAATCTTCTGAACTATTTCTTCTTCTGTTGGTTTTGTTTGTTCTGTGTCTATCCATGTCAGACGAGAATATTGATCTCCTGTGACTACCCATTCAGAATTGGGTTTAAGTATTTCGAGAGCCCTAGTAAAATAACTACTCATGATCCCACCTCCACAGATTCTATTCCCCCACCTGCTATTTCAAACAAGAACATACGTGATCTTTGATAACCGTTATTAGAAGGAAATTCTACCGTTCCAGTATTAATACTTCTAATATAAACTTTATAAGTTACAGGTTGTACTGTATTTGGAGTATCTAAAAAAGGCATTGCCACAGGAACATGAACTCTACTATCATGACCAGTAATCATGGCAAAACCATAATTTTGATCTACACTGTTAGAATCATTTCTTCCATTTGTAGCAAGGTTAGAAAAAGATCCTCCATCGATACTTCTATAATAGGTCATATACAGTTGGTTACCAATTCCATTGTTGTTTCCATCTCCCCCTAGCGTGATATAAATTTGACTTGTTGAAAATTTAGGACTAATTGTTGCAAACATATCTGTGGCTTGATAAGTATTACTTGCTGTTGCAGTTCTGAATTCAGTTTCACCAGCAACAAGTTGTATAATACTACCACTAGGCATCTTCTCATACGGAACATGAGCATAGTCTAGTTCTGTGAGTTTCTCTCTCAGATTAAATTCTGGTTTATTAACTCTTACTGTCATTGATTATTGCTCCGCTACAAGTC
>PVBE012058319.1_pt1 | contig 11162 bp, 9 predicted proteins | sample 1631181 | NCBI WGS metagenome assembly PVBE01 (sample SAMN08397723, study PRJNA350692) | Marine metagenome, whole genome shotgun sequencing project. | isolation source: water | place: Pacific Ocean | collected 2012-04 | reverse complement strand
TGCCCATTTAGATTAGTTTAAAAGACGGGTAAATACATCGCCAGCAGAAAAACCTATAAATAAAGCCAATAAGAACAAGGGGAATATAACAAAGACCCATGTCATATTATCTTCATGCTTTAGATGCATGAAATACAAAGCAACAACGCCCGCTTTAATTGATGCAATGATTAGTGCGATTGGAACATTGAGTCCCCCAAAATCAAACTGTGCGGCTCCGACGGTTAATATAGTAAGAACCATTAAGAGAACCCAAATATTTAAATATTGTCTATATACTTTTGAGCTTGCCATAAAATCTCCTCATCCAATTAAATATAATAAAGGGAAAAGATAAATCCATATTACGTCAACCAAGTGCCAATACAGAGCCCCAATTTCAATTGTAGTAAAATTATCTTTCGAGTAATAACCTTTACATGTTCTATGCAAAATAAACGATAGAACACCTATTCCTATAAAAACATGAAGCATATGAATACCCGTTGCAGCATAATAAAGCGAGTAAAAGATATCCGTTCCAGGTGTTATATCATGGTGAAGTTTATATGAATATTCAAAATATTTATTTATTCCAAAAATGAGACCACAGATTATTGTTATCCAAAGCATTAATTTTACCAATTTAATTTTATTTTCTTGAATGGCACTAACAGCTACAGCAACTGTTAAACTACTGAAAATCAGTACCACGGTATTTATCGAACCAAGAACCAAGTCTAGGCTGCCCGATCCATGATGAAACATTTCGGGATACTTAGCTCTGAAAATTGCATATGCGGTGAAAAGCCCACCAAACAATAAAAGTTCTGTCGCCAAAAAAAGCCACATTCCGAATTTGGCAGCGCTATGTTCAAGTTGTGGATCAAGATGATGATGTTCATCATCAGCAACAATTGGAGGTAGCATTTCCGAAGGATAAGCCAACGATTTAAAGAATTTTGAAGTCATACCAACCAGTCCCATATCTTAACTCCCGTTCAGCTTAGTTGGGTTCAGTAAAAACCATAGCCCTGAGTAGTCTATATTCCATTTTTCATTAGTCAACTTCTTGCCTAGTACCATAAGCATAAGTAGACCCCGTCACGGCAGGAATTTCATCAAAATTCAAAGTCGGTGGAGGCGACATCATGCTCCACTCTAGAGATGTCGATTTATATGGATTAGCCTCCGCTTTTGAAATAGGCTTGAGAAAAGCATACAACATCACAATGAAGCCAATTCCAAGAATCCATGTTCCATAGGTTGAGAGCTGATGAAGAAATGTAAACTCCGGATCATAATTGAAATACCTTCTAGGCATACCAAGAGTCCCCATTATGAATTGGGGGAAAAAAGTAACATTAAAACCTATAAAGATTAGAACGAAAGCGATTTTTGCTTTGAATTCATCAAACATCTTGCCCCACATTTTTGGATACCAGAAATGAAGAGCTGCAAAAAAACCAAAAACGGTGCCACCAATCATAACATAATGCATATGCGCAACAACAAAATATGTATCATGAAGATGAATATCCGCTGCGAGCGCTCCCAAGTACAAACCTGTTAGCCCTCCAATCGTGAATAAGAAGACAAAGGCTAGTGAGTATAACATAGCAGAACTAAGCTCTATCGATCCTTTATACATGGTCCATAACCAATTAAAAACTTTTATGGCAGTTGGGATAGCCACGGCAAAAGTAATAGCAGAAAAAAGTATATTCATGAATTTTGATTGACCACTTGTAAACATATGGTGTCCCCAAACAAGGAAACTTATCAACGCTATAGAAAGACTTGAATAGGCAATGGCTTTGTATCCGAAAATGGGTTTTCTCGAAAACACAGGGATTATCTCAGAGACGATTCCCATAGCTGGAAGAATCATGATATAAACTGCTGGGTGAGAGTAAAACCAAAAGAAATGTTGAAACAGAACGGGGTCCCCGCCTTTTGAGGGATCAAAAAATCCTAGTCCAAAATACCGTTCTCCCATAAGCAATACCAACGTTATTGCAACTACGGGTGTTGCTAAAACTTGCAGAAGAGATGTAGCATATGCGGCCCAACAAAAAAGAGGAAGATTGTCCCACGTCAAACCTGGAGCTCGTAATTTATGAATAGTAACGATAAAGTTTATTCCAGTTAAAATCGAGGAGAACCCTAAGATAAAAACTCCTGTGGTTACAAGAATGACATTGGTTCCTGACTCAATAGAATATGGGGTATAGAATGTCCAACCAGTGTCCACAGGCGCAGCAAGAGAAACCAGAAGAACTAAAGCCCCCAAACAGTAAATCCAAAAACTGTATAAATTTAATTTAGGGAAGATTACATCCCTTGCTCCAATCATAAGGGGGATTAAAAAGTTTCCAAAGCTAGCCGCAACCCCAGGAACAATAAATAAAAATACCATCATTGCGCCATGCAAAGTGAACAAAACGTTGTAGGTATGTGCATCTATGATTGTTTGGCCGGGCGACAGATGCTCAATCCTTAAAAGGAAAGATGCAATTGATGCGAGGATAAAAAATACACTGATTGCACAAAGATACATCACCCCTAATCGTTTATGATCCATGGTAAAGAACCACGAAGAGAAGCCTTTGCCGTTTTCTAAGTAATTTTTCTCATTATCGCTAGACATATTCTATTCGCTCCCTATTTTAACGTCTTAATATACGCAATTAGTGCAGTTATCTGAGAGTCATCCAAGACACCTTTATAGGCAGGCATTATGGGCTGGTAACCCTTAACCATTTTTGCCGTTGGAATTTCTATAGATTCTCTTAGGTAGTTTTCATCTGCCACAAGAGAACTGCCATCTTCAAATTTTCTTTTTGTACCAAATAAACCTTTCCATGTTGGTCCAAGACCACCATCGGCTCCATTGACATTGTGACAAGCAACGCATCCCGCACTCTGATGGAGCTCCTTACCGATTTTATCTAACGAGAGGTCAGCCGAGGCTCGTACAACATCCGCCTCTGAGTTAGATTCCCAAGCCGCATATTGAGCCTTGCCTAACACGTGTACTTTGCCATCCATATTTGAGTGTCCAGCTCCACAATACTCAGTGCAATATAATTTATAAACTCCCTCCTCAGTAGCAGTAAAGTTGATAAATGTATATCGATTACCAATCGTGTCTTGTTTAACTCGGAATGCGGGAACAAAAAAACTATGTAGGATATCTTCTGATTGCATTACAAGCCTAATAGGCTGGTCAAGTGGCACATATAATTCATTTAGTGTTTTTTTTCCATTGGGATAATCGAAAGACCACATCCACTTTTTTGCAGTAACATTAATCTCATATGCGTTTTTAGGGGTGGTTGTATATTCATCGTAGTAAATATATCCGTAAATAAAAATAACTATGCACAATATAGTTGGTATTACCGTCCAGAGGGTTTCTAAAAAACTATCGTGTGTTATAGCCGGAGTAGGATCATTATCGGATCTTCTTCTATATTTTATTACAAAATAAATAAGCAAGAAAGCGATTAACACACATGAAACTACAGAGATGACAGTAATCAAAGTTAAGAGGAAATCCACGTTGTATGCAAAAGTAGAAGCGGCAGGCGGTAACCAGTTCATTTATTTCTTCCTCCTTTTTCCTTAAGCCACATAAAGCCCAAAAACACCCCCAGGCACAATAAAGTTACTGCACCACCAAGCTTAATAACATTCAAAGCCTGTAGGGCGTATTTTTTACCCACAGGGTCAAAATCGTAACAATAAAGAAGGACTCTGTCCGATAATGAAGAACGTCCAATGACCCCATCTGAAGCTTCTAGCAGAGCCAGGTTGAAATCTTTAGGATCAAAAAGGACGCCAGGCAAGTATCTAGAAACTTTTCTATTTTTTGTTAGAACTATTATACCCGCAGGATGAGCAAATTCATCCCCATCTCTAGTAAATTTAAATCCGACTGATTCAGTAATCGCTTCAATGCTTCCACGATTAGCCACGAAGAAACTCCATTCTTCGTCTTCCCCAAGGTTTTCTGTGTATTTTTCTTGTTTTTTTGTAGCAATTTCTGAACTATCGGCTTCATCAAAACTTAATGTAACCAAATTGTAATCCACTCCTGGCCTAATTTTCGTATTAGAAGATATGACTTCTTCAGCACCATTTAATAAAAAAGTGCACATTCGTGGACAAGTATAGTACGCTAAGATAAAAACCGTGGGCTTGGTGTCGTCTAGAACCTCATTTAAATTTGTTTCTGAATTTTTGATATCGATAATTTTGGAATATAAGTCAATCTCGCTATCAAGCTTTTCTATCCAGCCAACATCTTCTTTAATTTGTCTTTCGTCGGTAATTCCAAGAACAGAACATGGCCAAAATAAAAGAAATAATACTACAAAAAAAGTTTTCATCTGTCCTGCGTGGGTAAAAAGTAGTATTATAAATTCATCCGTCTTGGTGTCAATCAGTACTATTAAAGTGTAAAGTAGTAATTAATTGGAAAATTGATAAAGTGTTGTAGATTAGATAATATTAGATTTTTATTTGATTCTATGATGGGCCCATAGCTCAGCTGGTTAGAGCATCCGGCTCATAACCGGGCGGTCACTGGTTCGAATCCAGTTGGGCCCAGAGAGAACTATTATGATGAAAGATGAGATAAAATCTCTGTTAGACTTACAAAAGCTCGATACTCAAATTGCCGATATACAGGCCACGGTGAAAGAAGTACCAGGAAGAATCCTCTCATTAACCACGAAGATTAAGAACGACGAAGCAAAAATAGATAATTTAGATAATAAAATTACGGATTTGAATAAGGAAATCAATTCTCTTCAAAATCAAACAATGGATATCGATGAAAAAATTAAAACGCTCGAGGATAAATTGTTTTCTATAAGTTCTTCCAAAGAATTTGAAGCTTTACAAAAGGAGACGGGAGACTTAAAAAGGACAAAAATAGAAGTTGAAGACTCTGAATTAAAGATTATGGAACAAATTGAGTCGTCAACAAAAAATTTAGAATCACTTCAATCAAGATTTGACGAAGAGTTAAGTCCACTAAAAGACGAGATAAAAGAATTAGAATCTATGCTACAAAAATCAGAATTGGAGATAGAAGTAGTTGAAAATACCAGGTCTAAAATGGTGAAAAGCATTGATGATGAGATTCTAAAAATTTACACAAGATTGCTCGCTTACAATCCTCCCGTAGTTGTCGAAGCAAAAGAAGGAATATGTGGGCATTGCTATATGAAGATTCCACCTCAAACATACATAAAGGTTTTACAAGAGAATGAAATTATTTTGTGTCCGTGTTGTTCAAAGAAGATATTGACACCTGAGATAAACTAAGTTTTATGAATTTTGTGGTAAAAATTTTTATAGACGGTGCTTGTCAGCCCAATCCTGGATCAGGGGGTGTTGGTATTTATATAGTTCTCAACAAATCCGAGGAAAAATACTCCAGACCATTAAAAGATATTGTTACTAATAATATTGCTGAATATGAGGCATTGATACTGGCACTAAAATTAATTTTGGATAAGGACATTACAGCGGAGGAGGTACAAATTTTTTCCGACTCCAAATTGATATGCATGCAATTTAATAATCAATGGAAGTGTAAAGACGCAAAATTGCTGCCTCTTCTAAGGCAGGCTATAGAATTACACAGTAGGATTAAATCCCCGCTAAAATTGAGTCTTATACCAAGAGAAGAGAATTCCATCGCCGATAAACTTGCAAAAAGCGCAATTCTACCATAAATTATAGTCTCGAGTGAGTTGAGTGATCGCTTGTTTTAAACAAGAGGAAAGTCCGGACTCCTAAGGGAAATGGTGCTGGGTAACGCCCAGGTGTCGTGAGGCAACGGAAAGTGCCACAGAAAATAACCGCCATTAATACTCATATGATATTAATGGTAAGGGTGAAAAGGTAGTGTAAGAGACTACCGCAAGATTTGGCGACAAATCTTGGCAAGGCAAACCCCACTTGGAGAAAGATCAAGTATAGAAGCTGGTATCCCTTCCACATGCTTCGGGGTAGATCGCTTGAGATAATAAGTAATTATTATCCTAGATAGATGGTCACATAAAACAGAATTCGGCTTACTAACTCAATCGTTTAAATAAACTTAATTTTATAAAAATTTCTTTTTCCTATTTTGATTTTCCACTTCGCCTCTTCTTTGGGCAAACAATCTAAAGATATCAACTTATCTCCGTTGATTTCAATTGCTTTGTCTTTTATAAGTCTTTTTAATTCTGATCGTGAAAAGGAATTTTCAGATATTTCTACTAAAAGGTCTAAAAGATTTTTATCTTTCAGTTTAATTTGTACCTCAGAAATATCGCCAGGAAAATCTTTCTTGCTGAATTTCGTTTCAAACAATTCTTGCGATGAATCGGCAGAAAGTGTGTCATAATATTCGGAAACAATTGTATGTCCAAGAATTTTTTTTCTATCAAGAGGATTGGATATATCTTTAAAGAAATCACTTCTATCAAAATAAAGTAGTTTTATATACTTTGACATCAAATCATCAGAAATTGACATGACTTTTCCAAACATTTCCTCTGGGGAATCGTTGAGCCCTATGTGGTTGTCGAGAGTTTTTGACATTTTCATCTTTCCGTCAAGACCTTCTAAAATTGGCACAAAGACTCCAATTTGTTGGGGCATGTCAAAAGCCTTTTGAATTTGCCTTCCTAATAAAATATTAAACATCTGATCCGTCCCCCCTACTTCGATATCCGACTTCACAATGACCGAATCATACGCTTGGAGCATAGGGTAAAGAAATTCTGTTACAGTGATTGCCTCCCCTGTTTGGTATCTCTTTTTAAAATCGTCCCTCTCTAGAAGTCTAGCAACATTCTCTAAAGAGGTGAGTTGGATTAAGCTACTTAAATCGAAACCATTAAACCATTTTGAATTGTACAAAATCTCTACATCTTTATCCTCAAGTATTTTAAACATTTGGTCTTTGTAGGTTGAAGCATTGTTGCCTATTGTCTCTTCATCTAAGGGTGGTCGAGTCTTGTCTCTTCCAGTCGGGTCACCAATCTTTGCAGTAAAATCTCCAATTAAGAAGCATATTTGGTGTCCTAGCTCTTGAAATACTTTGAGTTTTCTAAGGATTAAAGAATGTCCTAAATGCAGATAGGATGTGGTAGGATCAAAACCCGCCTTCACTCTTAGTGGCACATTTTTTTCATAAGAAGATTCAAGCTTTTCTATAAACTCATCTTCAGGAATTATGGCATCAACATTTTGCTTTATAATTTCAAGTTGCTTCTTTGGCTTTATAAATTGCATTTTATTTATATTATTCTATTTGCAAGCTTTTAATCAAGCATCAATAAATCTATTTGTGATTGGATATCGCCTATCCCGACCAAAAGCTTTAGCGGTAATTTTAATCCCCGGAGGCGATTGCCTTCGCTTAAATTCACTATTATTTACTTTTTGTATAATAGCCGAAACGAGTAATGGGCTAATTTTTAATGCAGATGAAATTTCTTTTAAACTTTTTCCTTCCTCAATATATAATTCAAGAATTGCATCTAATATTCCATAGGGCGGCAGAGAGTCTGAGTCTTTCTGATTTTCTTTAAGCTCTGCAGATGGTTCCCTGAGAATAATTTCTTTGGGGATTAAATTGTCAGGGCTGAGTTGATTGTAAAATCTGGCTAATTTATAGACTAAAGTTTTTGGTATATCTTTAAGTATTGCCAATCCACCTGTAGCATCACCATACAAAGTAGAATATCCAATGCTTATCTCACTCTTGTTCCCTGAGCACAGCAACAAATGTCCTAGCTTGTTCGATGTGGCCATTAGAACATTGGCTCTAATTCGTGCTTGTAAATTTTCCTCGGTTGTATCTTGCGCAGTCTTTCCATATATCGTATCAGTCAACAATTTGTTAGTACCCTCAAAAATACCCTGAATATTTGCTACTCTTAGCTTAAAACCAAGATTGCGAGACAATTCTTTTGCAAGATTAAGGCTTTTATCAGAGCTGTATTGCGTTGGTAGGGTAATCCCTAAAACATTCTTTTTACCTAAAGCTTTTACCGCAATTGCCGTGACTAGCGCTGAATCAATACCTCCAGAAATGCCTAACAAGACTTTGCTGAAATTATTTTTATAAACATAATCCTTCAGTCCTAGGCACAGAGCTGAAAGAACTTTTTCTAAATAATGAGAGTTGTCTTTTTTAGATAGGCAGACCGAGGATCTGCCTTGTTTAAAGTTAATATTTTTAATCAACAAATCTTCTTCGAATTCTTTTCCATAAGCTACAACGTTGCCGCTATTATCCAGAATCATACTTCTTCCATCAAAAACAAGTTCGTCTTGTCCTCCGATGATATTACAGTAACAAATTCCAATACGGTTTTTCTTGGAAATCTTTTTTAGTATATGCAATCGTTTTTTCTGTTTGTCCAAACTAAACGGTGAAGCAGACAGATTAATCAATAAGTCAATAGCATCATCACTAATTCTTTCGTTAATTACTTTTGTGTCGACCCAGATATCCTCACAAATGGTAATACCAATTTTATGATTATGAATAGTGAACGTTACCGGTTCTACACCTTTTTCAAAATAACGGTTCTCATCAAAAACCCCATAGTTTGGTAAGTGAAATTTTTTATATTCTTTTTGCAGCTTACCTTCAACGAAAACGCCAGCTACATTAAAAAGTTTTTTGTCGATTCTTCTTGGGTAGCCAACAATCACACTAATGCCATTGGTAATCTTTTCTAAATTTTTTACAGCTGTGTCTATAGACTTAAGGAATTTCTTGTTTAGCAATAAATCCTCTGGCGGATACCCAGTTAGGGCAAGTTCGGGGAAACAAAGTAAGTCCACTTTGTGTTTTTTAGCAAGACTGATTAAGTTGGAAATCTTACTAAAATTGAACTGCAAGTCCCCCACCTTAGAATTGATTTGGGCAAGTCCGATTTTGAGGTTCTTTTTCATATTATAAAATTATAAATAAATATTCTATAATGTTTTAATGAATTTAATCAAATATTGCTTAAAAATCTTATTGGCCTGCTTTTTGGTCATTCTGACATCTTCGAGCACCTATGCTAATAATGAGGAGATAATTGACTCAACCGTTTATTATATAGAGAAAAACTCCTACTTTTATGAGGACAGCGCCTTTGCAAAAATCTTTGCCAGTGCCATAAACTCTATAAATGCTTTCTCCGATGAAGTATTCATCCGAATTTTAAATACTCCAAATGAAAATCTAGAGATAGAGGTTAAAGTTGATAACACCAACGAGCATATTGTACTCAAGAAGAATAGGAATTTAATCGATGTAGGTAAAAATTTGAACACAATAATTACTTTGCTAGAAGAAAAAGATATCGCCAATCATAAAAACAACCTGTTAGCTTACCATGTAGCCAATGCAGTCTTACAAGAGGTAGATGAATATTCATCAATAATCGAACCAGGTGATTTAAATCAATTTTTAGTAGAAACCAAAGGGAGCTTTGGGGGGATTGGAATTGTTGTTGGGATAAGAGATGAGAAGCTTACAATTATCTCTCCTATTGAAGGTACGCCGGCATCTAAAGCAGGAATCAAAGCCAACGATGTAATACGGCGAATTGAATCAAATAGCGCAGATGGAATAACACTAGAGCGAGCAATACAATTATTAAGAGGCGAGAAGGGGACCGGCACAACGCTATACATCGAAAGAGAGAATGCAGAAGACTTGATTAAGTTTGACATAATCAGAGACATAATAAATATTGAAAGTATTTCATCAAAGATTCTCGAAAACAACATAGGTTATATAAAAATAAAATCATTTCAGTCAAATACGTTCGAGCAATTTCAGGAGGCGTTCAGCTCCTTAAGGGGAGGAGGGATATTGTCTTTAATTCTCGATTTAAGAGGAAATCCTGGTGGTCTTTTTGATCAAGCATTGCAAATATCAAATATCTTTCTGAAAAATAAACTAATAGTATCAACTAAGGGTAAAAAATCGAATATGAACAGACCTTTCTTCACAGCTGCTGCGCCTATTAAAAAATTTACCGGGCCAATCATAGTGCTCGTTGATAGAGGAAGTGCTAGTGCATCCGAAATCGTTGCAGGTGCCCTGAAAAACAACAAAAGATGTTTAATTATTGGGGAGACCACTTTTGGCAAAGGGACGGTGCAAGAAGTTTATGAGCAAAATGATGGATCAGCAATAAAGCTAACCATCGCAGAATATTTGAGCCCAAAAAATTACCAAGTTCACCTAAACGGCATTCGTCCGGATATTAACTTTGTATCAGCGGATTTTAAAAACGGGAAATTATTGTTTGACAAGGAAGCGACAGAGGAACTTCTCAAGCCAGGTTTAAGCCGAAAGCCTTATATCATCTATAGTCCAGGCGAAAATACCGCGGAGGAAGATGAGTTGATTGAATTTTCTCAAGCAATACTGAATTCGGATTATATGAAAAAATTCAGCTTCAATGGCAATACAGACAATTTTCTGTCTTTGATGGAAAACGAATTATCAATTATGGCAAGGAAGATCACTAAATCATTAACTTCAAAAATAGATAACTTTAAGATTAAGAACAACAGTGGAGCCAATACAAATTATAAAGAGCTGGGGTTGAAAATTAACCCGGAAATAATATTGGATTCTGGTAAAACAAAATCGATAGTCGCTGAAATAAAAAATAATTCTAAAGAAAAATTCTCCAACCTGGTTCTTGTTACAAATTCAGAGAACACATTTCTTAATAATAAATACTTTTTTGTTGGTACCCTGAAAGGTAAAGAGAATAAAAGATTTAAAATGGAGCTGGTTATTCCTAGTTGGGCAGAGGATAGTAGTGATATAATACAGTTTGCATTATCCAACCTTTCCTTTGATGATCCATTAAGGCCAAGGTTGACCAGCATAAAGGAAGTAAGTTCAGACATTAAAATAAAGAGGCCAGAATTTATTTTTCCAAAATTTGCTTATCGGATTGTCCCAAAAAACAATTTAGACGAGAATGTAGAGCTAGGTCTAGAAATACAATTAAAAAAAATCCAAAATAATTGTGATGAGTGCTATATTAAAATTTTAACTAGAGACAAGAATTTAATCATTAAGGATAAAAATCATAAAATCAATTCAATAGACAAAAAAGATATAACGGTAAACAGTAATCTGCTGT
>PVBE011550675.1_pt1 | contig 11162 bp, 7 predicted proteins | sample 1631181 | NCBI WGS metagenome assembly PVBE01 (sample SAMN08397723, study PRJNA350692) | Marine metagenome, whole genome shotgun sequencing project. | isolation source: water | place: Pacific Ocean | collected 2012-04 | reverse complement strand
TGCGCCGTAGCCCCACCCCCAACGCTTGATCACCCCCGGAATGGCGATGAAGGCCAGCAGCGTCAAACCAGCCTGGAACAGGTTGTTCAGTTGAGGCGAACCCCAGGGCCACTGCCGCCAGAGCTCGATGACCTCCAGCTTGAACCAGGCGTGGGCTCCAGGCTTGTTGCCCCAGGCCGCCGTCGCCTTGGGATAGATCATCGGATCGCCGAAGCTCTTCCAGAGAAACAACCAGTAGGAGAGGATACCCGCTGCGGAGATGATGACGAGCAAGTCCTTGCAGCGAAATGATTTGAGGCTCACCCCTGGCAGCCATCCACTCCGTTGCTGGATCACGCCACTGCGTTCCCAGGCTCGCAGCACAAGAGCGGGAACGAGCGCCAGCCCGAAGGGTCGGCTAGCCGTGCAGATCACCCCCATCAATCCGGCCAGCAGAGGGCGGTCCGACTCGAGCAACATGAACGCGCAGAGCGCGGAGCAGATGAACAGCCCTTCGCTGTAGACCGTACCGTAGACGAAAAACGAGAAGGGGTAGAGCAGCCAGACGGCCACGGCCATTCGAGTCTGCGGCTCGTCGTAGTGAATCCGACACCAGATGGGATAGCAGATCGCGATCACCAATCCGGACAGGAAGGTGATCAACATGCCGGCCAACAGCGTCGACTGCCCCAGCCACCCAGAGAGTGCCCGCATCGCCAGGGGATAGGCTGGAAAGAACGGCACCGGGTCTTTCCGCGAGGGTTGGAAAGAGTAGCCCTGTTCGGCAACGGTGCGGTACCAGCCTGCGTCTCCTCGGCACCAGCCATCGAGCCATGGATTGTCGAAGTGGGACCACTGCTCCGGCTCCGGGCTCATCGGCAGATGCTTGATCGACAAACCCGCCGTCAGGAACAGCACCGCCGCGAGAAGACAATAGGCCTGGATCGACCGGCTCGTCAGACGACTCATCGGCCGCCCTCCGGCGCTAGCGAAAACAGACAGCTGCCGACCTGAAGTGTCCAGCAGCACCAGGGCAAACGCTCTGGGGCCTGCACGGTCCACGACCGAATCGCCCGGGACCATTCGGCAACGGAGCGGATGCTCCTCGAAGACTCGACCGAGAGACACCCACCAGGCGCTCCGCTCGAGCCGGTTGCTCGCCACGCCGGCCGCACTGCGACAGGTGTGGCCCACGGCCCGGTCTCCGCGCAAGAGACGTCCAGCCCTGCACCTGGCCACCCGCAATTCGCACGGTGCATTCCGCTCGCGGGTATTACCTGCGAACTGCCCGGTCTCGATGTCGCTCTTTCCAAATCTATCCGCAGGTTAGCCTGTCGGCTACCGCGCTGCAATCCAGGGTGTTAGAATTTGTCATAAGCATGGCTGAATCAGGACTCTACGACTTGTTGTTGATGGTGGTCCACATCCTCGGGACCAGTATGCACGCCTTTCTGGCCTCCCTGCTCTGGAGGCGGCGCGCCAAGGTGGGCAGCGAGCGCGCCTTCCTGTTGGTGATCCTCGCCGCGCTCCTCTGGAACCTGGGCAGCCTGCTCGTGGTGCTGCTCAAGTTCGTCAACCCCGAGCCCGAGCAGCTGGAGCGGCTGACCCGGCCCTGCGAGGCGGCCGCGTTGATTGGTCTGGCCTGCATGCCCTCACTGCTGCTGCACACCCTGCTGCTCTACTTGCGCGAACGGGAAGTCGGCCTGCGGACCCTCAGACACTGGGGACTGATTGCCTACGGTTATCTGCCACTGGCCTTCTACTTCCTACCCCGTTCCAGCAAGCTGCTGGAGGAGGGCTCCCAGTCGCTCCTCTCGGTCGTCAGCGTGACGGCGAGCGCGGGGGCCTGGTTCGTCTCCCTGCTCGGCGTCTGCGCATACTTGACCTTCCGACTGGGACGTCGCCTCGACGACCCGCAGGAACGCAGGTTTCACCAGGCCGTCACCTGGGGTTTTTTGGCAATCACCGGGCTGCTGGTCGTTTCCACTCTGCTGCGCGTGCAGCAGGTGGTAGCCCCCACGTTGACTGGCACCCTGGACCTGCTGTCCAACCTGGCGACCGTGCTGCCCTGCTTGATCTACGCCTACTACATCTACAAGCTCAACTACATGGAGCTGGTGCTGGTCAACACGATGGTCTGGTCTGTGCTGGCCGTCGTGCTCGTGGCGATCTACGTCTTCGGCATCCGTCCATTGGGCAGCATGCTCGAGTGGCAGTTCAGCCACCTCAAGCTCAACTTCCGCATTCTGGAAGCCGTGCTGATCATCGCGCTCATCTCGTTGTTCCAGCCGATGAAAAATCACCTCCAGGGATTCCTAACCGGCATCGTGTTCCAGGAGAGAGGCTACTACAGGGATCTGTTCCGCAACCTCTCACGAAAAGTCGTCGCAGAGAGCTTCATCGACCCCTCCAGCCTCCTGGCGTACGTGGCACGCGCCATATCGAGAGAGATGCACGTGGTCCAGGTCGTGATCCTGTTCTTCACCGACACGGACGATCACCTCGAGATCACCTACACCAACGCCAGCGAGGAGCTGCAGCTCAAGCCGCTGGTCACCGCTCTGCGGATGCGCGGCGAGGCGGTCACCGCGCTCGATGTCGCCAGCAAGGAGTTCAGCAAGGAGATGCGGGCCCACCGATTCGAGACGCTGATTCCGATCTATCAAGAATGGGAGCTGATCGGTTTCTTTGCTCTGGGCAAGCGCGGACTGCGCCGAGGTCTGTTTCGTGCAGAAGAGCGGATGCTGACCCTGCTCGGCAACCAGGTTTCACTGGCGATCAGCAATACCACCGTCATCCGCCAGAAACTGGAGATGGGACGCAAGCTGTACGAGAACGAGAAGCTCTCCAGTCTGGGTCGGCTCTCGGCATCGATCGCCCACGAGGTAAAAAACCCGCTCTCGTCGATCAAATCGATCACCCAGGTCATGATGGAGGACCTGGACGACAGCCATCCCCATCAGCAGGATCTACAGATCATCAAGAGCGAGATCGACCGCCTAGCCAAGGTCGTCAATCAGCTGCTCCAGTTCTCTCGCTCCCGTCCGACCGGACCCAGCCCGTTCAACGCCTCGGAGACCCTGGGCAACGTACTGCTGATGCTGGGTCACGAAGCTCGCAAGCACCGGATCACGATCCACACAGAAGTGGCCCCAGACCTGGAGTTGATCGCCAACCGTGACTCCTTTACCGAGATATTCTTCAACATGATCGACAACGCGCTCCAGGCGCTGAGTAACGCGGACCTTACCGAAGAATCTCCGCGCGAAATTCACGTGCACCTGAGCCTGGTTCCCAAGCACACCGAACAGTCCATGTGCACCTACGTTATCGGTCAAGGCAGCCAGCAGCTGATACTGACGGTGCGGGACACGGGACCGGGCATACCCGAGCAGTTCCAGGACAAGATCTTCGAGCCGTTCTTCACCACCCGTGAAACCGGTACCGGACTGGGGCTGGCGATCATCAGCGAGAAGGTCAGCCAGCTGGGCGGAACCATCCAACTCGGCACACCCGACCAAGGAACCGAGTTCCAGGTCGTGCTCCCTGCGGATAAAGTGGTCGAGGAACCACCAATCTCGCTGCAACCGAGCAGCGCCGGAGTGATCCATGAGTGAGTTCCAGATCCTGATCGTCGATGACGAGATGCCGGCCCGGTTCGGCATGACCCGCGCTCTCTCGAAAGAGCAGGACTGGGTCCTGCATGAAGCCGAGAACGCGGCCGGCGCGCTCTCGGCGATCGCGAAACAGTCGATCGACTTGGTGCTGATGGACGTCAACATGCCCGGTATCAGCGGGATGGAGGCTCTCGAGAAAATCAACCGATTGAGCGACCCGCCACTGGTGATCATGGTCACCGCCTACGGCTCGGAAAAGCTGGCCGTCGAGGCCATCAAGCAGGGCGCATTCTATTACATTGCCAAGCCGTACGACGTGGACGAGCTGCGCCACATCGTGCACCAGGGTCTGGACCGCCTCCAGCTAGCCCGGGAGAACACCCGGTTGATGGCCGAGGTGCGGAGCCTGCAGGGACTGGGCCAACTCCTGGGCACCAGCGATGAGATACGACGGGTCTTCGAGATGATCAACAAGGTCAAGGACACCGACGTCACCGTGCTCATCACCGGAGAGTCAGGCACCGGAAAAGAGCTGGTCGCCCGCGAAATCCACGGGCAAGGGGGACGATCGAGCGGTCCGTTCATCACGATGAACTGCGCGGCCGTGCCCGAGAACCTGATCGAGAGCGAGCTGTTTGGCCACGAAAAGGGAGCCTTCACCGGAGCGACGGAGAACCGCGCAGGAAAGTTCGAGCTTGCGGACGGCGGTGTGCTGTTCCTCGACGAGATCGGCGACATGAGCCTCAGCACCCAGGCCAAGGTGTTGCGGGCGCTGCAGGAGAAAGAGTTCCAGCGGCTGGGCGGCTCGAAAACACACAAGGTCGATGTCCGACTCGTCTCCGCGACGCACAAGGACCTCGAGAGGGAGATGGAGGAGGGTACTTTTCGACAAGACCTGTACTATCGGATCAAGGTGGTGGATATCTCGTTGCCGCCGCTGCGAGACCGACCGACAGACATCCCTCTGCTGGTCGGGACCTTTATCGAGCAATTTGCCAAACGACATGACCGGGATGTGAATGAGATCGCTCCCGAAGCGCTCAAGCTGCTGGTCGAACATGGCTGGCCCGGCAACGTGCGTGAGTTGAAGAATGTACTCGAGAAGGCGATCGTCCTCTCCGACGGTCTGCGGTTGACGGTCGAAGACCTGCCGAATGACCTCAGAGCAGACGGCAACCTGATGCTCTCGGGTCTGGGGACGATCGATTTCAACCTTCCGTTCAAGGCGGCCAAGAAGCGCTTCGTCCAGTCCTTCGAAAAGCAGTTCATCGAGAACAAGCTGCGCGAATACGGAGGCAACATCACCCGCACCGCCGAGTCACTGGACATGCATCGGCAGAGCCTGCAGCACAAGCTCAAGGAACTCTCGATCAGCGCCAAAGAGTTTTCCGATTGAGCTCATCTCGAAAATCAGGCCAATCACCGAATCGATTCCTCTCGGAACGTCCTGGCGATGCGGTTTGTCGGGTGGCTTCAGGCGTTACCCGACCCACCATAGCAGCTCACCCGGCCATCGTCCCCAGACGCTGATCGGCGTATAATGACCTCGCTGCAAGAACCTTGCGGAGAACAGAGCCGTCGACAAAAATCATGCAACCCACGGCACGCCCCGGGGTATCCCCAAGGGAATGGAGTTGATATCGAAGACCTGGGACGCCGTGGACGAAGACATCCTGGCGTCCGTGGTCGATGGGAACCTCAAGGCGTTCGAGGTCCTCGTACTGCGGTACGAGAAACCAATCGTCAGCTTCCTCTACCGCCTGATAGGTGACTACGCTAGGGCAGAGGAGCTGGCGCAAGAGACTTTCCTCAGGGTTTTTCGGGCAGCCACCGGTTTTTCCAGGCGCTACAAGTTTTCGACCTGGATCTACACCATCGCGCGCAACCTTGCGCGCAACGAACTGCGCTATCGTAGCCGGCATCCGGGGGAGGCGTCCAACGAGCCGGTCGCCGGCTCCGTGCCGGTGCTCCGGGTATTGGGTGGAGCGACCGGACCGAACCGTCCGGACGAGGACGTCGTCAGCCAGGAACTGGCCACGTCAGTGCAGCAAGCACTCGGTCGGCTGTCCGAAAAACATCGTGTTGCACTGATCCTCTCCGAGTACGAAGCTTGGAGCTACGAACAGATCGGGCAACTGCTGGGGCGTCCCCGCGGCACGATCAAGTCCTGGATATACCGGGCCAAGCGGGCGCTGATCAAGGAACTCAAAGACCAGAAGGTATTCGAGTAATGCGTTGTTACCAGATCAAGCCCATACTGCAGTGCTACCTCGACGGAGAGCTGTCCCTGGGCGAACCGGAGATGGTGGCCGAACATCTGTCCCGATGTGTCAGCTGCCGGAACGAGTTGTACGAACTCAAGCGCGCCAGCATCCTGCTGCGCCGCGTCGCGTCCCGCCCGGTCAGCCCCGGGTTCAGCCGAGGTGTAATACGGGGTGCGCAGGAAATCCAGCAGACCGGCATCTTGCAGGAAAAACGGGCGGGGCAGACCATCAGCGAGCTGCCCCCCTTTCGGATGAGCCACGCGGCGCTGCTCGCCGCCAGCCTGACGCTCGTCGCGCTGGGCGGCTGGTGGTTAGGCCGGTCTCCAGACGTGCTGCCCCCCAAACCCAGGGAGTACGCCGAACATCCTGGCGTGATCCGTGAACTGGCCAAGCAACAGGTCAAACGGCAGATGGCCCAGCAACTATCGGGCAGACCGGACCTGGAGACGGTTCTGCGTCTCGGACTGCTCGACCTGGCGGCTCGCGCTGGTGATGAGCACGCATTTAGGCGAGAGATCCCGATCCTGTCCAAGCGGATCGCCTGGGACCTGCCCAGCGAGCGTCCGGTGCGCCATGCCTGGCTGCGCCGAGTCCGCGATGCGCTCGATCCCCCGGCCCACGCGGGCAAGACCCCCCGTGCCGAAACAGTCTTCGAACAGGGGCTGCGGTTGATGGACCAAGGCCAGCTGGAGAAAGCAGCGAAGACCCTGGAGACAGCTCGCTGGCGTGCCGGCGAGGCGCTGCGGGGCAAGATCCTGCTGCAAGAGGCGAGTTGCCGGATATTGCTTCGGCGGCACTCCGAATTCAAGAGGGTCTACGAACTTCTCACACAGGTGATCGACAAGCACCCCAGCCTGGCCCAAGAGGCCAAGGCCCTTCAGCGACGGTCGGACGATGTCGAAAAACGGCTGCTGATGGTCCGCACGATGAGCAAGCGGGCCAGCACACCAACCGCTTACCGCGATGTGGGCGATATGTTTCTGCGGATCGACGATCACCGACGAGCGTTCAACCACTACCGCAAGGCGATCAAGGGCCAGCTGAATGCCACAGAACGTGCACGGCTGATGCTCGCGGGAGCCTGGTGCCTGAAGGCTCAGGGGGAGTACGCTCGAGCGCAGACGTTATACGAGGACCTGGCCACCCGAGCAACCGGCGAGCTTCAGTCGATGGCTCGCGCAGGAGCGGGCAACTGCGCGCTGCTGCGGGGCCAGCCCAAGCTAGCGATCGCCCACTACCAAGCCCTCCTCGTCGACGTTGAGAAACAGACAGTGGATCCTTACAGCCGTGATCTGGCCCGCTGCCACCTGGCACTGGGGTATCGCTACAGTGGCGACCCTGCGGCCAAGTCGGCCCTGGAGCAGCTCTCGCATAGCAGCTCTCCGCTGGCCCACCTCGGAGTCAAGCTACTCGACAAGAAATCGAACGACTGAACCAATGAAAGCAGGTATGCCATGGACAAGATCGTAGGCATCGACCTGGGAACGACCCACAGCGCGATCGCACACGTAGACCATCATGGACGAGCCGAGATCCTACCCAACGGGGAGTCGGAGCGCATCACCCCATCGGTCGTGCTCTTCGACGAACAGGAAGTCATCGTCGGGCGGGTGGCCAAGACCTCCGCGGTCAGTGATCCCGAGAATGTCGTGCAGTTCATCAAGCGGGAGATCGGCAGGTCCGAGTTCAAGCTGGAAATCCGCGGTCGCGATTACTCTGCCGAGGAACTCTCGGCCCTGATCCTGAAGAAATTGGTGGGAGACGCCGCCAATCGACTGGGCCAACAAATCGCTCGCGCAGTGATCACGGTCCCGGCCTACTTCAACGACGTTCAGCGAAAGGCAACCCAAGATGCCGGCATGGTGGCAGGCCTGGAGGTCGTCCGCGTCCTCGACGAGCCAACCGCTGCCGCACTGGCCTTCGGGATGGACAATCCAGACAGACACGGCACCTACCTGGTCTATGACCTGGGTGGAGGCACACTGGACATAGCGCTGATGCGCATCGACCCGCTAGGATTCCACACCCTGGCCACAGACGGCGACGATCGACTGGGAGGTAAGGACTGGGACGACCGGATCATCACCCACGTGGCACAGTGCTTCGAGGAGGCGCACGGCTGCAATCCTCTGGAAAGCCCGGAGACCTACCAGGATCTTCTGGACAAGGCGGAGGCGGCCAAGATCGCACTCTCGCACAAGAGCCAGGTCAAGATCAGCTGCCACCACGACGGTCACTGCACACAGGTAGAGATCGGCCGGGAGCTTTTCGAGTCGTTGACTGCAGATTTGCTATCTCGAACCGAGGTCAAGCTCAAGATGACGGTGGAAGATGCCGGCCTGACCTTCGATCAACTGGACGGCCTCCTGCTCGCGGGGGGATCGACCCGCATGCCGATGATCTCTGCGATGCTCAAGAGCGTGACCGGACTGGACCCCGAGACAGCGGTGCATCCGGACGAAGCGGTCGGTCTGGGCGCGGCGATCCAGGGTGAGCTGATCGCGATGGACGAGCGAAGGTCGAGGGGCGAGGACCCCGGGCCCCTCTCATCTTCCCTCGGTGACATCGGAGTCAGCACAGTCAACGCTCACTCCCTGGGGGTTGTGGCACGGCGCAACGGGCAGTTCGAGAATGTCGTTCTGATCCCTCGCAATACCGCGTTGCCCTGCACCCGCACCGGGATGTTCACCACGATCTACGACAACCAGCAGTTCATCGAAATCAACGTACTCGAAGGGGAGGCAACCGATCCTGACTCCTGCGTGCGAATCGGCCGCTGCCAGATTCAGGGTCTGCCGGGGCGCCAGCGAGGCGCGCCGGTCGCCGTAACCTACAGCTACGACGCCAACGGTCGAATCGAGGTAGTAGCTCGCGACGAGCAGACCGGCCGCAAGGCCATCACCGTCATCGAGCGGGACCATGGCCTGAGCCAAGCGGCCTGCATCGAATCCGCCCATCAGCTATCAGAGATGTCAGTTGCCTAGACCACCTACGCCACTTACCTTGAGTAGCAGATGATGGACCAGAGTTACTTCGCGATGCTCGGGTTGACCGAGGAAGAGGCCGACTCGAACCGGATCGAGACGGCATACAAACAGTCCAAGCGGCTGTGGGATCAACGCCGTCACAATCCAGCCTATCAACACCAGTGGGCATTGCGTCAAGAGGAGCTGGCCCGCGCCTTCGAAACGCTTCGACGTCCCAGCAAACGCGAGGTCTATCTGCGGCAGCTTCGTTCGGCCCGACGAAGCCGCCCTTCCGAGGAGCTCGAACGGGAATTCAAGGAAATCTGTGATCTGGCGATGGGAGCCGGCTACCTGCCAGCAATCCTGCACAAACGCCTCCTCGCCAAGGCCCGCAGGATGGGTATTCCGAGCCACTTCGCCACCGACTGGATCAAGCAAGTCCGACTCGAGAGCGGCACTCGACGAGGGAATCCAGCCGGCATTCACAATCGCTCGATCAAACAGCAGACCTTTCGATACTTCGTTCGTGCTGCGCTCCAGGACGGCGTGCTGACCGATCAATCGTGCGCGATGCTCAAGAATCTGTCCCGCGAGTTCGGCTTCACCCACAACAAACTGCAGCGCAACATCGACGAACTGCTGCTCGAGCAGGAGACCGACCGGGAAGAGGAGTCGATCTGGCTGCGGGCGGCTCGGGTGATCGGCCTGCTCGTCCGGGCCGACCAGCAGTCCCAAGAGATGGTCTGGCTCCTGGGACAGCGCCGGAGCGAAGCGTCATGAAGTCCGGTCGTTCGGGACGGCTGAGACGGTTCCATGGCAAAACCGTCGCCGAGGCAATGCTGAGGCTCAAGAGTGCCCTCGGGCAGAACGGGATCATCGTCAGCGTGAAGAAGGGGCGCAAGCAGTTTCTCGGCCTGTTCGGACCGAGACTGGTCGAGATCACGGCCTCCGCCGATGACGGCACGGCGAAGGTCTACCAACCCGGCGGCAAACGGCTCCGCCGCCGGGTCGCCAAGCGCGCTTCAGCGGTGCCAGAGCGACCCGCCCCAGCGACAGCCGCACCCTCACGCGCTGAACCTGCGCTGCCGGCACGGGCGACGACTCGGCGTCTGCGCAGAGAACTGGACGGGATCAAGCACCTCGCGATGGACCTGATCCTGCAAGGCAAGGAAAACCAGCTGGACTATCTGCCTGGAGCATGGCGCGAGTGGTATCAGCACCTGCAAGAACTCGGACTTAGTCGCAAAGGGGCCCAGAGCTTGGTCCTGCGACTGACCCAGCAGCCCGGAGCCGTCAATGCCACGGCAGATCAGGTGGCCGAGCAGATCAAGGACGGCGTCGTCTCTCGGCTGCCACTGGCCGACCCGATCCGCCCCACGAAAGGTCACCAGACGGAGGTGGCGGTGTTGGTCGGTCCACCCGGCGTTGGCAAGACGACCGCCATCATGAAACTGGCCGCGCAGCTCGCTCGCAGCCATCGCGGAACTGTCGGACTGCTCTCGCTCGACACGGCCCGGATCGGAGCGGCCGAGTCGCTGGAGTCCTGCGCTCAGTTACTTGGCGTTCCGTTCCAGGCTGCGGCAGACCGGCAGGAGGTCGGTATCTGCCTGTCCACCTTGGGCGACCTGTCACTGATCCTCGTCGACACCCCTGGCTGCAGCCCGAACAACAGCTCATCGTTAGACGCGTTGATGCGCCTGATCAGCGGCCTCGGCACAGCGCAGTTCCACCTCGCATTGTCTGCCTCCGACTCTCGATCATTCCTGCAGAGAACGATCGACGCCTATGAACCGCTCGAACCGGCAAGCGTGCTGGTGACCAAGCTCGACGAGACGGACACACCTGCAATTCTCGTCGAGATGGCAGATAAGCTACCGGGCGGAGTCAGCCATCTGAGCTTTGGACAGTCGATCCCTCACGACCTTCGGCCCGCCACTCGTGAGTCGCTGACCGAGTTGCTGTTCGTCCCGTTCGAAGCGGTCAGCGGCAAATGACCCGATTTCAAGATCCACGCCACCCCAGGCTGGCGGGCCTGCCAATCGAGGCAGAGAGCCTGGAAAACTCTCTCGCAGTAGAGAGCCTGGATCATGCAGATTTTCGCGGGCCAACACCAGAGATTCGGCTGCGATCGGCGCGCTACAGGCTACTTCGCGAAGTTGGGCGGGGCGTCTCCAGCCGGGTCTACCAGGCGCTGGACCGCAAGCTCGGCCGCATCGTGGCGTTCAAGCGACTCGACCGGTCTTCCTCGTCGGGTTTACGACTACTGATGCGGGAGGTGCTGGGCGCTGGGCGACTGTCTCACCCCAACATCGTCACCCTCTTCGACTGCGGCGAGG
>PVBE011623000.1_pt1 | contig 11163 bp, 9 predicted proteins | sample 1631181 | NCBI WGS metagenome assembly PVBE01 (sample SAMN08397723, study PRJNA350692) | Marine metagenome, whole genome shotgun sequencing project. | isolation source: water | place: Pacific Ocean | collected 2012-04 | reverse complement strand
TGTCGAAGTTCTTGAATGAGTACTTCCAGCATGCTTTCTCGATTTTCGAGAAGGAATTGAAGTTGTTCTTGCTTGCCTTGCAGTTCTTTGGCTTCTTGCCTCAAACTGCTTTGTTCCAGACTCGTAAGTCGTCGTAGTGGCATTGCTAGAACAGCGTCGGCTTGCTTTTCATTTAGATCTAATTGGACCATCAGACGGGCTCTTGCAGCAGCAGCATCGGCAGCCTCTTGGATCATTGCAATGACAGCTTGTAGTGCGTTCAATGCTGTGATTAAACCTTCCACCACTTCCAGGCGAGCTTTTGTTTTTCCTAGGGCATTATTGGTTCGTCGGATAACTGTGAGTTCCCGGTACTCGAGAAAGGTTTGTAGTAATTTTCGCAGTGAAAGTTGTTGGGGCTGGCCGTTAACAAGAGCCAGAAGAATTGCACCGAAATTGCTTTGTAGGGAGGTGCGTCGATGCAGATCGCCGAGAACATTCTCTGGGTTGGCATCTCGGCGCAGTTCCACCACTATCCTCATTCCTTCTCGGTCGCTTTCGTCGCGAATATCGGCAATTCCGCCGATTTTTCCATTGTTAACGAGATCTGCCAGTTTTTCGATCCAGCCAGCTTTGCTGAGTTGATAGGGCAATTCAGTGACGACAACAGCACTTCGGCGGTGCCGACCCTTTCCAGGTTGTATTTCTTCGACATGGGCCACGCCACGCATTGGGATGCTGCCGCGTCCTTTGAGGTAGGTCTCATGGATGCCAGTGCCCAGCAGGATCTCTCCACCAGTTGGAAAGTCTGGGCCAGGAATTAGACCAAGTAATTTGTCGTCACTGAGATCGGGCTTGCGTATCAGGGCAATCAATCCATCGACCACTTCGCCAAGGTTGTGGGGTGGAATGCTGGTCGCCATACCCACGGCGATTCCCGAACAACCATTTAGTAGTAGGAAGGGAAGTTGGGCTGGCAGTACTGAGGGTTCCTGTTGGGAGCCATCAAAATTCGCAGTAAAATCAACTGTTTCCTCGCCGATTTCATCCAATAACGCCATATGGGCGATTGAAGCCAGACGCGTTTCTGTGTAACGCATCGCTGCAGGCGGATCGTCATCAACGGAGCCGAAGTTGCCGTGTCCATCCAACACTGGGAAACGGCTTGAAAAGTTCTGAACTAGTCGAACGAGTGCGTCGTAAACGGCTTGATCGCCATGAGGGTGATATTTCCCCAGGACATCTCCAACAACACGGGCGCATTTTCTATAGGGACGATCTGGCGTCAGGCCTAGCTCGTGCATTGCAAATAGGATGCGCCGCTGAACTGGCTTGAGGCCATCCCGGGCATCGGGCAATGCTCTTCCTACGATTACGCTCATCGCGTATTCGAGATAGGAGCGTTGCATCTCTTGATGCAACGCGATTGGTTGAAGGCGCTCCTCGGCCATCCAGATTTGGGATTAGAGGGCTTAAAGCGCTCAGCCTACAGATCTACTTAGCGGATACCAGCACTGTTGATCAGTGCCTATTGGTTTGTATCAGCGTTGGCTTCAGCTCGTTCCACGGCTGATCGTAGATTTGGGTTTGTCAATAAATGACTGGTGGCTTGGCGAAGGCGTTCTCCCCAGAGCTGCTCTTTCTGGTGTCTTGGTAAGACGTAATTTGGATTTTCTGCAAGGGCTTTGTTGGCAAGTGCGAGTGCTTCTGTGCTGCCAGGGTTGATTTGATTCAATGCAGCCGCAAGCGCAAGCATTGGTTCAGCATTGCGTTTGATTTGTAGTACACGCCGCCAGCGGTTGATGGCAGCTTTGGTTTTGCCCATTTCAAACAACACGATTCCTTGGTTGTTAACGGCTTCCCAGAATGTTGGCTGCAATCCGGATGCCTTTTCAAAAGCCTCGAGAGCGATTTGAAGATTGGCTTGCATCACTCTTGCGTTGCCTAGATCAAAGTAAGCACCAGCATTGTCTGGGTCGAGTTCGAGACCTTGGATGAGGAGGCTCACGGCGTCTGCAGGCCGGTTATCTCTCAGGGCAAGGGAAGCTTCAGCGAACCAAAGGCCTGCTTTCTTGGGGTTGAGTTGTTTTGCTCGCGCTAGAGAATGGCTTGCAGCATCAAGTTGGTCGCTGCGTAGTTGGGCTTCTGCAAAAATTGACCAGAGACGTTCATCTTCTGGTTGCAGTCGGACAGCAAGTGCTGCCAAGAGAGCGGCTTCTTTGGGTTGACCCAGTTGCAGCAATTGGGCGGCTGTGCGTCCAATGCCGAGGCTGGCTCCTTTTAATTCAAGAGGACTTGGCTCGTAGACGTAGGGAATGAGGGCATGAGTAGGAGGTGTTGCCACAATTGTGGTGATGAGACCTAGAACAGCTCCTCTGAGCCAGCCGTTAAGCGGTTTATATCGCAGCTGGTTCAGTTTCATTCCATGGATTTAGTTCTTTTGCAGCGTAGGAGGTTTGTTGGTTTGCGTTGAGGCTGCATTTCGACGCCACATCCATGGTTTGATTCTTTTAAGAGCAGATCCGCGTAACTGTTCACTCCAAGTTGTATCGCTCCATGAGAGGGCCTGATTGCGCGTCAGCTTGAGCAACCAATCACGAGGCTGTACATCAGGATCCTTGCTATCGGGAAGAGATTGTTGATTCCATGGGCAGACGTCTTGACAGATGTCACATCCGGCGACCCAATCCCCCAAGGACCTCACAATGTTTTCTGGTAAGTCAGGGTTGCGGTTTTCGATTGTGTGGTAGGCCAGGCATCGACGTGAATCGATCACAAAGGGTTCGGTGATGGCTTCGGTGGGACATATCTCCAGACAGGATTGGCATTTACCGCACAGAGACTTGGCGGGTTGGTCCGGCGTGAGTGTTTCGGTGCAAAGAAGATGACCCAGCACCATCCATGAACCTCGCTGGGTATTGATCAGGTTGCTGTGCTTGCCGATCCAACCGAGACCGGCCTCTTCTGCCCAGGCTTTGTCGAGTAATGGAGCGGTATCTACGCAGATTTTCCAGCGGCAGTTAGGTCGCTGTTGTTCAAGCCAGCGACCTACTCTTCGGAGCCTTTGGTTGATCACTCGGTGATAGTCCCGTCCCCAGGCATAGCGAGCAACTAATAATTTGCCTGGAGGTCTTTGTACATTTACGAAGTAGTTCAGACCTACCGCCAGCAGGCTTGTCATCCCTTCGAGTAGTTGGTCCGCCTGTTGCCTTTTCGATGAGGCCATCCATGCCATGTCGGCCTGATGGCCTGCTTTTAGCCAGCGCTGTAGAGCAGCGGAGCGAAGTTGGATACGGTCACTACCAGGGAACCTGGCAATTCCTACAGGATCAAAACCTTGTTTTTTTGCTTGCTCTTTGAGCTCATGGCTGAGTTGATCTTGGTTGGCGCTGATTTTCACAACCATCAACCGTACACTTGATTACCTTTTGGCATCGTGCCTTGCCTGCTTCTGAGTTGGGATCAAGTTCAGCCGGTCGTTTAACTCCTTTGATGCGCTGGCTCGGACTCACCCTAGTGATTTTGCTGCTGTTGCAGATGGTTGTCTTGCTTGGTGCAAGCGATTGGGCTTCGGCGGAGTTTCAGCAAGTGATGGTTCAGCGTTTGGTTACGCTTTCGCCGATGGGATTTATAGGTCTGTTGCTGATGTTGATCAGTTCCAGGCTGGATCATCCAGGCAAAGCAAAACTGCCGATTCGCTGGTTGATTTGTGCTTTTTCTAGTCTTTTTGCTATTGCCATGATCGCAGTGATTCCAATGGCGATCTCCGGTAATCAGACCCTCGCTGGACAGGCAAATCAAACTTTGAAGCAAAGGCGAGATCAGCTTGAGGAAGCCCGTAGACAGGCCCAGAACCCTGAAGCTCTCAAGGTCCTTGGTGACCAGCTTGCACAAGCTGGTCAGTTGCCTGCTACTGCAACCGATGCAGATCAGCAAAAGGCAGCCAATGACTTCGTCGCTGGTCAATTGACTCAGATGGATCAGCAGATCCAGCAAATGGAGCGGCAGCGCAATCTTGCAGTGAATCAGCGTCGTTTTGGTGGCACCCTTAGTGCTGTTGTGCTTGCAGTGGCTTTTGTGTTGCTGGCGCTCACAGCCGTGCTTTAAAAACTCGGCAGAAGTCAGACATCTGGTTAGGTTGGTTCAATCAAGTCCGCTTTTGGCCTCAGACTTTCCTTGGTGCAGTCCAATCCCACAACAGATCTTCCGCTGACCTCAAGGCTTCAGCAGGATCTCAAGAACGATCTCATTGCAGGGTTGTTGGTAGTCATACCTTTGGCGACAACGATCTGGTTGGCTACCACTGTCAGCAGATTTGTACTGGCATTTGTTACGTCGATCCCCAAACAGGTCAATCCGTTCATCACCCTTAATCCACTTCTTCAGGATCTGATTAATTTGAGCCTGGGCCTTACGGTGCCGTTGCTTGGCATCCTTTTGATTGGCTTGATGGCTCGCAATATTGTTGGACGTTGGCTGCTTGAGTTTGGGGAGGGAACTCTTTCTCGGATACCTCTTGCTGGTTCGGTTTATAAGACCCTTAAGCAGCTTTTGGAAACTTTCCTAAGAGATAATTCGAAGCGTTTTCGTCGAGTGGTGTTGGTGGAATATCCCCGTGAGGGCTTGTTTAGTGTTGGGTTTGTGACCGGTTTGGTAGGTCCCTCACTACAAGCTGAGATTGATCAGCCATTGCTTAGTGTGTTTATTCCCACGGCCCCCAATCCCACCACAGGTTGGTATACCTTGGTGCCGGAGTCCTCGGTTCGCAATTTAAATATTTCTGTGGAGGATGCTTTCCGCACAATTATTTCAGCAGGAATTGTGAATCCTGATGAACAAGAGCCTCCTATGAATCGCAGTTTCTCAAGCTTGATGACTCAATTGCGTTCTAATACTGCCCCGTCTTCTACGACTACGACCCAGGTTTGAGTTCGTCTCCTCCCGTTCTTGTGTCGATCATGCAGTCCAGATCACTTGCTCGAGAACTGGCTCTTTTGGTGCTTGGTCAGATTCCTGAACGGCAAAGTTCTAGGTTGAAAACAATATCTTTGGAGAGTCTTCTTCAGAAGGCTTTTGATACCTTGAGTCAGCATTGGAGAGAGGGTCTTGATACTTGTGCTGTTGAGCTTGAGAATGCTCAACAGCATTTACTCGATAGTGAGTTTCAAGATTGTGATGTGAGCTCTACGAGTCAGGTTCGTGAGCATTTACAGGCTTGTCTTATTGGTGCAGAACAGGTCATTAATGGTGTTTCAACAAGCTTGGAAATCCCCCGTTTGCTGGCGTTAGGAAACCAGGAGCAGATTCGGCTTGGGGCTCTAGAGCGTGTGAGGTTGGTGATAGAACAACGCAACAGCATTGATGCAAGTATTGATGCTGTTATGGAGGGCTGGCGCTTGAGTCGTTTGCCTCGTATTGATCGGGATATCTTGAGGTTGGCCGTGGTGGACTTGACTGCTCTTCAGACTCCATCTGCTGTGGCTTGCAATGAAGCTGTTGAATTGGCCCATCGCTACAGCGATGATCAAGGTCGTCGCATGATTAATGGTGTATTGAGACGGTTGCATGATGCCTCCACTGTGACGTTGGCCTAATGGTTTACGACTGGTTTAATCGTCAAGCCAGTGACGATGTTTCTACTGAGAAAGTTTTAGAGGAGAAGGCAGAAGGCTCTGAGGAGGTCAGTTCAGATTCGTCTAATAATCAAGAGGAATCTTCTCCAATGAACCAGGAGGAATCCTCTTTGGAGTGGGCTCGCAGTGCTTACGCCCGCTTAAAAGCACAGCAGGCGCAGCAGAAAACATCTCAGGCTTCAGTTGAGATTGACTCTGCTAGCGAAACAGTCGTTACTGTGAATGTTCAACCTGAATTTAGTGCTCAGTCTTCAGGTCCTGAGGCTGGTGGTTCTTTGTTGGAGCAAGCTGCGCTCCAGAGGCAGGTGCGTCAACAAGAGCTTGAAGCAAGAGTTGAGGAGGTGTCGCCTCAAATAGCTCAGCAATCTCAGTTTTCGGAAACGTCGCCTGAACCCATGCTTGGTGAGTTTGACGAAACCTTTGCGTGGTCTGCAGAAGTGCTTGCAGCACAGGGGCGCAAGCCGGAAAAGATTTCTTTAGAAGAGATTGATTGGTTGGGTCGACTCAGGCGTGGTCTTGAAAAGACCCGTCAAGGTCTTGTCAAAGGCCTTTTGGAAAACCTGGGAGATGATCCCCTTACCCCTGAGGTGCTTGATGACCTTGAAACATTACTTTTGAGAGCTGATGCGGGAGTTGAAGCTACGGATCAAGTTCTCGATGCGCTTCGTCGTCGAATGAACGAAGAAGTTGTGGATCCTGCTGAAGGACTTCGCTTTCTTAAACAACAACTTTGCAATCTTTTGGAGGCTCCGATTCAGGACACTGGCATTGATCTTCTGGCGCCAGAACGGGGTCGTCTCAATATCTGGTTATTCGTGGGAGTCAATGGTGTTGGCAAGACCACCACTCTTGGCAAGTTGGCAAACTTGGCAGTACGCAGTGGTTATACCGCTTTGATTGCTGCTGCTGACACCTTCCGGGCCGCTGCTGTTGAACAGGTAAAGGTGTGGGGTGCTCGCAGTGGTGTTCCGGTCATAGCCAATTCCACTGCCAATGCTGATCCTGCTGCTGTTGTGTTTGATGCAATTGGTGCGGCCCGATCTAAATCAACAGACCTTGTGCTTGTTGACACAGCTGGTCGTTTGCAGACAAAGCACAATTTGATGGAGGAGCTACAGAAGGTTCGACGAATTATTGATCGTTTAGCACCTGAAGCCAGGGTTGAATCTCTTTTGATACTTGATGCCAGTCAAGGTCAGAACGGATTGCGACAAGCCATGGCTTTTGCCCAGGCGGCAGCTCTTACAGGGGTAGTGATTACCAAGTTGGATGGCACATCTCGTGGTGGCGTGGCCTTAGCGGTGGCTTCAGAAGCGAGGTTGCCGATTCGTTTCATCGGCGCTGGTGAGGGGATCCGTGATTTACGACCGTTCAACAGTTTTGAATTTGTTGAGGCACTCTTGGCTAACTATTGATGTTCTGGCGGCGGCCTGCAGCAGTTGATCTTGCTACCTTTCTAACCCTGCTGTGCCGTTGTCGTGAGCAGTAAGCCGCCACGGCGACATCCGACGCCTTCTTTTCGTAGCGCTTCTCAGCAGGTGTCAGCGTCTACTTCGTTGCGGCAATTGCTTGATAGCTTGTCGAGGGAGCAGCGCCGAAATCAGGACTTGTTGGTTTCGTTGGGTTTTGCCCTGCGCAGTTTCACCAATCTGCATCGTTTTCTCGAATTGGTCCCTGTGGTGGCCTCCCGCCTGGTGGGCGTACAAGGAGCATTGCTCGTGCCTTTTCAGGCTGATGGTCGTTTGTGGAGGGAGCAGCTTCAGGCAGTTCCATTTGATCAGAGTCAGGAATTAGTGAGGCAGTTGGCTTCATTTGAAGCGGGTTTTGCCACAGGTTTCGGTACTGATAAGGCACAGGTTCTTGCTATGGATCGTTTGGTTCAGCGCCATTTGGCTAGTGCCGGGATGTTTGCCACTTCATTAGTTGCTCGCGGGCAGCAGCGTGGCAGGCTTTATGTTTTTGATCCTCAAGCAGCTCTGATTTGGAGTGATGTTCACCGTCGCCATGTGCAGTTGGTGGCTGACCTTACTGGGGTGGCTATTGAGAACGATCTGATGCTTCAGGAGGCCCGTCTTCACGAGCGGGTGGACCGTCAACTGAGTATCGGGGCAGAGATTCAGGCTCAGCTCTTGCCGGATCGTTGTCCTGTGATTGAAGGTGTCGAGCTTGCTGCTCGTTGCCGTCCCGCCTTTCAGGTCGGTGGCGATTACTACGATTTCATCCCTACCCGTCCAGAACTGATCGGTCGACGCAGGGAACGAGGTCGTTGGGGTCTTGTGATGGGCGATGTGATGGGTAAGGGTGTACCTGCTGGTTTATTAATGACCATGCTCAGGGGCATGTTGCGTGCAGAGGTGTTGAGTGGCCTGCCGCCTAATCGGATTCTCCATGATCTCAATCAGCTAGCTCAAGAGGACTTGGCTCAGTCCCATAGGTTTGTGACTCTTTTTTATTCTGATTACGATCCGCGCACGCGTCGTCTTCGCTATGCCAATGCTGCTCATAATCCTCCGCTGATCTGGCGAGCTGAGCAACGCAGTGTGAGTCGGCTTGATGTGCCTGGTTTGTTGATTGGACTTCAGCCAGAGGCGGATTACAGCTGTGGTGAAATTTTGCTCAAACCTGGTGACGTGATTATTTACTACACAGACGGTGTTACCGAAGCTCCTGGTATCACCGGAGATCGTTTTGATGAAGCTCGGTTGATTCGCACAATGGAGGGATCTTGTCGAAGTGGCTTAGGCGCACAGGGGATTCTTGATCAGTTATTTGCCCGGTTGGATCGGTTTGTTGGTGTGGATCATCAACTGGAAGATGATGCCTCAATGGTGGTTTTGAAAGTGCCAGAGGAGGTAACGCTGCCTTCTGTGTCCCTGGCCTGACAAGCTGTTGACTCGCTGCTCATGAAGGGATGGCAGGTGGAGTAACCGGTGGTTCTGCAGAAGGCTGGAGCAATAGGTTTGAAGAGGGATTGCATCCGGTTATTGAGCGGTTCAATGCTTCCATCAGCTTTGACATCACTCTGCTCCAAGAAGATTTGGATGGGTCTATCGCTCATGCACGCATGCTTGGCGAATGTGGAGTGATCAGTCTTGAAGAGGCGACTCAGCTTGAGGGCGGCCTTGAGAAAATCCGCTCAGAGGCAGCGGCAGGAGAGTTTCAGCCAGGAATTGTTGATGAAGATATTCATTTCGCTGTGGAACGGCGCCTGATCGCTTTATTGGGGCCTGTCGGTAAGAAACTTCATACCGGCCGAAGTCGCAATGATCAGGTAGGCACGGATCTGCGCTTGTGGTTACGGCGTCGCTTGGATGATTTGGATTGTGAACTGGAGCGGTTTCAGCATGCTCTTTTGGCACAGGCAGAATCCCATCGTCAAACTTTGATTCCCGGCTACACCCACTTACAGCGTGCCCAGCCGCTTTGCTTGGCCCATCATCTTTTGGCTTATGTCGAGATGATCCAAAGGGATAGAGATCGGCTTAAAGATGTTCGCGGGCGAGTCAATATTTCGCCGCTTGGCTCGGCTGCCCTTGCAGGAACATCAGTGCCTATTGATCGCCAAAATACTGCAGCAGCACTTGGTTTTGAGTGTATTTATGCGAATAGTCTGGATGCGGTAAGTGATCGCGATTTTGCTGTTGAGTACACAGCCGCGGCTTCATTGGTCATGGTCCATCTCAGTCGCCTGGCGGAGGAGGTGATTTTCTGGGCGTCTGAGGAATTTGCATTTGTGCGTCTCAGTGATCGTTGTGCCACTGGCAGCAGCTTGATGCCTCAGAAGAAGAATCCTGATGTGCCTGAATTGGTACGAGGCAAATGTGGTCGTGTGTTTGGACACCTTCAGGGTCTTCTGACCATGATTAAGGGATTGCCATTGGCTTACAACAAGGACTTTCAGGAGGATAAGGAAGCTCTCTTTGACGCCGTTCGCACAACTAAAGATTGTGTGGAAGCCATGTCGATTTTGATGGAGCAAGGGCTGGAGTTTTGTTCGGAACGCTTGGCAGCTGCCGTTGAATCCGATTTTTCCAATGCCACTGATGTGGCTGACTACCTGGTTGCTAAAGGAGTGCCCTTTCGGGAGGCCTACCAACTGGTGGGTGCGGTTGTGAAGCGTTGTTTAGACGAAGGGATTTTGCTTTGTGATCTAAGCCTTGAACAATGGCAGGAATTTCACTCCGCTATTGCTGAGGATTTGCATGAAGCATTGGCTCCAAAGCGGGTTGTGGCTGTGCGGATTAGTGAAGGCGGCACTGGTTTTGATCGAGTTGAGGAGCAACTGCGTCACTGGCGTAGCCGCCTTGGTTCCGGACTGTCATGATCGAAATGCCTCGGCGGGTCTACGCTGATAGCGTCAAAGGTGGATTGATTCATTTCTGAATCATGAACTAATGGCTAAACCTGGCCCAATTGGTCCACTTCTTTTTTTTACGGTCCACAAGGAAAGTGAGTATTTTCGTCGGCAATCTTCCCTTCCGCGCTGAGCAGGAAGACGTTATTGAATTGTTTGCACCTTTTGGTGAGGTTGCGAATTGTGCCTTGCCCTTGGAACGCGACACAGGACGCAAAAGGGGCTTTGCTTTTGTTGAGATGGCTGATGAGGCCGCTGAGCCTGCGGCTATCGAAGCTCTTCAAGGTGCCGAAATGATGGGTCGCCCTTTGAGGATTAATAAGGCAGAGCCGCGTGGCAGTGCGCCTCGTCGCGGCGGCGGTGGATATGGCGACGGCGGTGGCGGCGGCGGATATGGCGGTGGCGGCGGTGGCGGTGGCGGCGGTGGAGATCGTGGTTCCGGAGCTCGTGGTTGGGAAGATCGCAGCTATGGCGGAGCTTCTCCTGAAACAAGTTCCTATGACGAGGGTCGCACTCGTCGTCGTAGGGGAGGCGCTGCACCTGAGGGTGAAGGTGGTGACAGCTACAGCGGATATGGCGGAGCGGAGGGCTGAGTTAAGTCCCTATAGCCCGGCATCTTCAAGTTGCTGGGCTGCTTTTTGCAGCACTCTTAGATCGGCATCGGCTTTTTGAGCCTTGATTCCAAGGTCGCGCCTCCAGGATTTGGCACCCGGTACCCCTTCAACGAGTTGTAAAAGATGTCGGCAAAGATCCCATAGTCGGCCACCTCGGCTTAGGTGGGTTTCGGCATGAGGGAGTAATCCTCCTATGACTTGAGATGCATTGATTGAGCGTGGTTGTTCTCCATAGACCAGCTCATCCATGCTCTGCCAGCGGAGCGGATGGGCATAAGCTGCTCGCCCTACCATTGCCCCATCACAGGTTTGCAGCGCTGTTAGGCAGTCGGCTGGGTGTTCTAGTCCTCCATTGATTTCAATGGTCAGCTGCGGGCGTTGTTGCTTGAGATAGGTGACCCGTTGATGTTGAAGTGGTGGAATCGTGCGGTTTTGCTTGGGGTCAAGCCCTTCTAGCCAGGCTTTTCGTGCATGCACCGTAAAACGTGTGGCTCCTGCGATGGACACTCGGTCGACAAAGGTCATGAGTAGAGCGTCGCTATCGAAATCATCAATTCCTAGACGGTGTTTCACGGTGACTGGA
>PVBE012442597.1_pt1 | contig 11164 bp, 4 predicted proteins | sample 1631181 | NCBI WGS metagenome assembly PVBE01 (sample SAMN08397723, study PRJNA350692) | Marine metagenome, whole genome shotgun sequencing project. | isolation source: water | place: Pacific Ocean | collected 2012-04 | reverse complement strand
GGCGTCAAGGCTGTCCATCTTGAGGAGGAGGTTGCGGACCTTCTCGTAGTCATCCAGTTTTTCCGCTCGATGCTCTGCGTGTGCCTTAGGGTCTTCGGGGTGGAGGTCTACCGCTGTAGGGCCTTCGCTCGGTGTGCTGTGGCCGGACGACACGCTTCGAGTCGCCGCCATGGTTCGATGGATGAGATCTAACTTGCACCGTGGGACGCTCATGGCTTTGGCCATTTCAGCAGGTGTCGGTGCGCGACCGAGTTTGTCCTGCAATTCGACAAGTGTTTCCCCCCAACGCGCCATCCTGTGTCGCATGTATGTGGGTACGTGCATTGGATGGCCCGCCTCTTCCACGAGTTGTTTGACGGTCTTGCGAATCCACCATGTTGCATAGGTGGAGAATCGGTGACCCAGTGCAGGATCAAATCGTTCAACGGCTCGAATGAGGCCGACGTTGCCCTCGTTGATGAGGTCAGCGAGCGGAACGCCGCGAGAGGCATACCGCTTTGCGATGCTGACGACGAGTCGCAGGTTCGCCTGAATCATCTGTGACTTCGCGTCGCCGCAGGAATCGTTGATGACGCGCCACGCGAGGTCGCGTTCTTCGGCGGGTTCCAACAAGTCGACGCGAGCGATGTCGCGGAAGTAGGTGTCGAGATCAGATGTGATTGTCTTGCTCATGGGTATCTTTGGGGGCTGGCAGAGAGGGCCAGCGATCCACCTACGCCCAAAGACATGCCAATGGTTCGCCAAAAAAAAAAAGGTTCTTGGCGGCGAACAATTGGGCCACACGACCCGTAAAAATGGAGTTCTGTTGAATGGATGCAGGGCCTTTAGGCCTTGTCAGTCAGCGAGTTTTGGTTTTTCGCCACACCGCCGCTCGACGTTGCCCAAGAACAATTCGGCAAGCGCCTCATAAATCGAGGTCGTGCATATGAGCGACGAGCATTCATAGGCGATGATCGCCGCGAGCATGAGCGGGATCGTCACAAACCTCGCATCTGTCATTTCGATCATGATGACGAACACGGTGATTGGGCTCTGCACGACACCCGCAAAGTATGCCACCATGAAGAGCATGATCACAAACTGCGGCCTCATGTCATTGAAGACATCGTGGAAGAGATCGGCGAAGATGTCCCCAAGTCCGGCTCCAACAGAGAGGCTTGGGTCGAACAAGCCGCCCGGGATTCCGCTGATCAAACTGAAGAACGACCCCGTCGCTTTGGCCGGTGCATACCACCAGGGAGAGGGTCCCGGAACAACCCAATCGTCGTAGAACACTCGCTCCCGCGGATTCGCAAGTGTTCGATAGGCCTGCTCCAACTCCAACGCTGATTCGAGCGTTTCGCCTGTATTTCCAAGTAGCGTCTGGGCATGGGCCAGCTTGGCATAGGCCTCATGGATCTCGTCCATAGATGCCTGCTGGGCGATTTTGAGTGTCGCGTAGTAGTCGGTATCGCGGTACATGAGAATCGCACGGGCCTGTGGGTAACCACTTCCATAACTCTGGCCGTCGGACAGGAGTCCGGTGATTGCAAGCGCGAGCCCCAGCCCGGCTGCGGTCAGCCACTTGTGGCGAGTAAGCCCCTGAGTCACTTTGGGGGTGCCCCACACCACGAGTCGGGCGAATAGGCCCCCAAGAAACCCACCGATGACCCCAATGATGACGACTGCCAGCCAGTGCATGGCATCGAATCCGAATGAGTGCGAGACCTGCCCGTAGAAGAGATAGTTCCAGCCAAGGCTTGCGATGACGACCGCGGAGGCGATCAGGACCGTACGGACGATCGTGCTGGCATTGTCCTTTTCGAATGATCGACCGATCTCTTCGAAGGCGAAGATTATCCCCGCGATTGGAGCGTTGAAAGCCGCGGCGATACCGGCGCCACCACCAGCAAGAATGAGCCCTCGTTGCACAAGGTGTTCCGGGAACTGGCGGACCTTGGTTGCGAGGTACATCAGGCATGCCCCAACATGGACCGAAGGTCCCTCACGACCAATGGTCATTCCTCCAAACAGTCCGATGGTGAGAAGGAGAATCTTGCCCAGAGCGATGCGTATCGAGAGCATGTACCGCCGAAAGTCGCTGTCCTTCACCTTGAGGCATGCGATTGCCTGTGGAATGCCAGTGCCTTCAGTGCCGGGAAAGTAGCGGTCCCTGAGCCACAAGATGAGGACCATGCTGATGGTGATCCACGCCGCCGCAAGCCAGATCCCGGTGCCCCCTGGCAGCGAAATACCCCAGCACTCCTCCATTTTGTTGAGCCTGAGGAACAGATCGGAGCCGAAAATGTCGGCCTGCCTGAAATACAGTGCTATCGCCCCGGTCAGGGCGGCAGCGAGCAGCAGAACGAGCTGCGTGAGGAGGGCTTTTCTTGAGAAGAAGCGGTCTCTCCACGTTTTAGCGGGTGCGGTTCCGGTCGGACAGTGTGAGTTGTCAGTGGTGCGTGCCATGGGCTCTAGGGGAGGACTCTACCCAATCGACGGTTTTTTGCTCGGGAGTTGAAAGGGTGGGTGGTGGTGGGCGTTGTCCTCGTTGGATGCGACGAACGCGTCCCCAACACACTCTCTCCTCTCTCTCCGACTGGACGGCCCCCAAATGGGGCCGTCCAGTTGTTTCAATGGCTTGAGGGGTTGAGGGGTGCCCAAAAACGCTGGATTCGAGGTCAGGAGGGCTTATTTCGTTCTGCGGTGAAAGGCATTGGGGTCTGCTGCGTTGTCCAATTCGGATGCGGAAACAGCGTCCCCCTCAATTGCCTCTCCTCTCTCTCCGACTGGACGGCCCCACTCGTGGGGCCGTCCAGTTGTTTACTCGGTGCCTCACCAGATGCCGCGAGGCGGCATGGGCGGCAATATTCTCACGGGAACGGCTGCGGTTATGGTCTGATTCGGTCGCTCTCAGAGGCCGACAGAAGCTTCAAGAGCTTGTGAATCGGCGTGATACGAGCTTCGGACCAGTGGCCCCGACTCGACCACTCGGTATCCCATTTCGAGTCCAGCCGACTTCCAGGCCTGAAATGTCTCGGGGGTCACCCATCGGTCTACCGGCAAGTGGTTTCTGGTCGGCTGTAGATACTGACCAAGCGTAATGATGTCAGTGTCTGCTATTCGCCTGATGTCTTCCATCGTTGCGAGGACTTCATCATCCCGTTCACCGATGCCGACCATCAAACTCGTCTTGGATGTGAGCCCGGCCTGCTTGATGTGGGCCAGTACTTCAATAGAGCGGTCGTAGTCGGCCTGCGGGCGTACGGCGGGGTGCATCCGCTGAACGGTTTCGACATTGTGAGCCAAAATGTTCGGGGCCGAGTCAATGACAACCTGTATATCGTCACGGTTTCCCTGAAAGTCGCCAACAAGCGCCTCGATAGACATGGTGGGGCAGGCATCCCGCGTTCTCACAATCGTGTCAGCCCAGATAGCCGCTCCGCCATCGGGCAAGTCATCTCGATCAACCGAGGTCACGACAACGTGGCGGAGCCCTGCTCCTGCCAGCATCGCGGCGACTCTCCGCGGCTCATCGAGATCGGTGATTGGTGGGCGGCCGGTCTTGACATTGCAAAATCCACATGCCCGTGTGCACGTGTCACCCAGGATCATGATCGTGGCAATCCCCCGAGCCCAACACTCTCCAATATTTGGGCAGGAGGCCTCTTGGCAGACCGTATGAAGCCCAAGCTCCCCAAGTCGTTTCTTGAGAGACACATACGACTCTCCGCCGGGGGCCTTGGCGCGAATCCAGGAGGGTTTGCGTGGCATGACCAACTCGGTGGCTTGGTCATTGCCCAGGACCCGATCACTGAGGCTCAGCACCACTTCACTGGTCCGCACGCGGGCGGTATCTCCGCCGAGTGGCCGAGGATGCCGATCTGTGGCGTTTGTGGGCTTGGACATCCTTGGGATGATATCTCAGAGCCAGATCGGGTCAGAAGGAAACTCCGATGCCAAGGACGAGACTGGTGTTGGCTCTGGCAATCTCAACAGTGGCAAGATTTGCGTCTCAATCCCCTCAAACACGCCCTAATCCGCGATTGATGTTGAACAACAGCATCATGGGAAGTCGATGATTGGAGGCCCGGCATCCACTTTGTCGGGTACAGTTCCTCGTTCTGAAACCCCTGTGGGGGCCCTGTGGAGAGCCATAGCGTGAGCAACAGTGTGGATGAGTTGACGGCCTGCAGGAATCGATCTGCAAGGTGGCTGCTTGCGGCGCTGGCTGCCGTTGTGTTTGCTGCTGGTGGCTGCGAGGTCAATAGCTTTTTCGATCCGTCGAAGACCGGCTACTTCGGATCGGCTCCGGTGACGATGCCGGTTCTTGACCGCATCGCTGCAATTGAACCCAGCGCGGATCTTTGGGGGCAGACATCGCAAGTGACCGCCGAGGATCTCATCCCGAGCGATTTGGCGTATCGACTGCATCCAGGCGATGTTCTTGAAGTGCAGATTTACGAGCTCTACACACCCGGGAAGTTCTTCCCGGTCACGCTTCGCGTAGATCAGTCGGGTGCGATCCATGTTCCAAACATTGGCGAGGTGATGGCTGCGGGCTTGACGGTGCCCGAGTTGCAGCAGAGTGTTGTTCGCAGTGTTGCCAAAAAGATCATGAAGAACCCTACGGTGACGATCAACCTTGTTGAGGGTGGCGCGTTGACGTACATCATCCATGGTCACGTCAATCGTCCAGGCAGATACACGCTTCAGGATCCGACACTTCGGCTCCTTGACGCGTTGACGATGTCCGATGGAGTGCCACTTTCAACGCGGCGGATTTATGTCGTCCGGCAAGTGGCAGTCGCCCGAGAGTTTCAGGCCTCTTGGCATCCCGATGCAGAGGCTGGTCGATCGAAGTCATCGTCGTCATCAAAGACGCCGCCTCCCGTGGACATCGAATCGCTGATCAACCAATTGAAGGACGACGGCACAAGCAAGACCACTCCGCCGAGTCCAGGTGCATGGGCTGCATCTGGTGATCCGCCGATCGATGTTGAGGATGTCTCTCCATCGCCCATCACGCTTCCCCAAGTTGATGCTGGCGACAGCACAGCGTCCGAAAGTCAGGAGCCATTTGTATATCTTCCGGACAAGAAGCAGTGGGTTCGTGCTCGCAGGAGTTCCGACGAGCCAGTGCAGAGCGAGACATCCAAGGCAGCCAGTGCCTCGAATCTCATGGTTGAGCGGGTCATCGAGATTCCGTATCAAAGGCTCTCTCATGGAGACACCAGTCTCAATCTGGTCATTCGACCGGGCGACCAGTTGTACGTTGATGGTCCGCCAGTCGGCTATGTCTACGTCAGCGGTGAGGTTATGGCTCCAAACGCCTATCCGCTGCCTGCGGCTGACCCGCTGACACTCAGCCGCCTCATTGCCATGGCGGGTGGTCTCGGGGCACTCGCAATTCCGGATCGCGTCGACTTGGTTCGTCAGGTTGATGAGGGCCGTGAGGCGACTATTCGACTCGATTTGGGGGCAATTCGCCGGCGAACTGAGCCGGACGTCGTTATCAAGCCCAATGATCATGTTCTGGTCGGAACCAACTGGTTCGCCTATCCATTGGCGGTCCTTCGAAACGGCCTGCGGATGAACTACGGATTCGGATTCCTGCTTGATCGAAATTTCGGCAACGACGTCTTTGGCCCACCTCCAACGAATATCCGCTGAGCCCATGGCGATCTATAGGTATTTGGCCTGATACCGCCACTATGAACATGAGCAACCCCACAGCCATATCGAGCAACACGGGGCGGGCCTTTTGCCCGTCGGTATCTGCGCTTGCTCTGGCGGTTGCCACCGTGCTAATCATCTTTACGTGGATGTTCTGGTCATTCCTCTTGCGGCAGGTACGGTTCGCAATCGAGTTTCAGGCTGACTGGGGCCACACGTTGGTGATCCCGTTTATTGCGGGATGGTTCGTGTGGCTCAATCGCGAACGTATTCTGGCGTCACCTCTCAAACCGAGTTTCACGGGACTTCTACTTGTCTTATTGGGCGTTGGCTGGTTCAGCGTTGCATCGATTGGTCCGGTCCTATTCCGTCATCACAACTTAATGGGCATGGGTGTCGGGATCACGATCTTCGGACTGGTACTGGCGTTTTGCGGTTGGCGGGCAATGAGGTGGATGTGGTTCCCGGTGCTTTATCTGGTTGTGTTCAGCCAGACGGTATCGGATCGGTTTCTCGAGATCATCACCTTTCAGCTTCAAGGCATTGCGACCGTCGGCGCTGAAATCGGCCTGTCCATCCTGGGATACGACGTTTCCCGGAATGGCCATGTGATCGATATCTATCACGAGGGGCGAATCGTTCCTCTCAACATCGCCGAGGCCTGCTCGGGTATGCGAATGTTGGTGGCCTTTCTTGCGTTGGGTGTTGCAATGGCCTATCGCGGCCTTGACACGTTTTGGCAGCGAATCGTGTTAGTGCTCATGGCGATCCCGACGGCAGTCTTCGTAAACATTCTCCGCGTTGTGACGTTGGGGATTCTCTCGACGCTAGACAGCAACTTTGCCTCCGGCGATTTCCACTCCATGGTTGGCTTGTTGTGGCTGATCCCGGCCTTTTTCATCTATCTCGGCATCATGTGGATACTCAAACTGCTTGTTCTGGATGATGACGAGGAGGACGAGCCGGTGACCGCCTCAGAAGACATGAGTCTTCGATTCGATCGTCGGATCATTGGCGTGTTCGTGGCGTGTATAGCGCTATTGGCCGTATCGAAGGTTGGCTTCAGCTATGGGGCAGAGGCGCTGCAGGTCCACCTCCAGACGCACCCCGTTCCGCTTCGAAGATCGCTCTCCCTGATCCCGTCGTCGCTCGGGACTTTTCAGTCCGTTCACGATGTGCAGTATGACGCCTCGCACGTGGAGCAGTTGGGAACGAATAGTTACATCTCCCGGGTGTATGTCGACCAGTTCGGTCGCAGCAAGCGGCCTCTTCAGTTTCACGTTGCGTACTACACGGATCAGATCGACGCGGTTCCCCATGTGCCAGATCGCTGTATGACAGCTGCTGGCATGGTGCAACGGTCGGCTGAGCCCGAGAATGTGCCACTATCCGGATTCGGTGGTACGTGGGTGGATGATCCGGTGAACCAACTTGATGGGACGCCCTATCCGCTGGCCAATCGTGTTGATGCGGCAAGCGGCGATGAGGTCACGGTGCGGATGCCGGTTGGCGATCGACTGGTCCGCCACATGGAGTTTGTTGATCCTCGCCACCCAGATCGCCGAGTTCATGCGGGGTACTTCTTTGTCGCCAATGGGCGATGGAAAGCGACGCCAGCCGGGGTGAAGATGGCGGCGTTTACCGGGGGCGACCGGCATGCGTATTACTGCAAGGTGCAGGTTGTCGCAAATGGCGACGCTGGATTTGACCGAGATGCATTCTTCTCGGAGATCTGCCCCTTTCTCTCACAGACACTTCCTGAAGTCATGCGGTCACTTCCTGATTGGAGCGAAGTGACCAGCAGTTCGGAGACCGATTGACATGGCGACCAAGTCAAAAAAGAAACGCAGCAGCCGTAGGGGCAAGAAGAAGCTCAATACTCGACTGCTTGCTATCGTCGGGTTGATCATCGTGATGGTCGGCGGAGTTGGTGCCGGGCTCCTGTATCTCAAGGTCAAGGGCAGTGTTGGTCGGAATCTTGCTGCTGGCCGGGCTTTTCTTGAGGAGGACAAGCACGAGAAGGCGCTCAGGGCGATCGGCAAGGTTCTCAACCGTGAGACGGGCAATCAGATGGCGCACAATCTTCGACGCGTTATCTACGAAGACATGATCCCGGAGACACCAGAGCGAGCAGCCTCGCTCTACCGAGACTACGTTGTCGCGTTGGCGCAGCATTCGCAGTTCACTGAAGCCAACGAGGAAATCTCGCTCCGGTCACTGGAGGAGTGTTGGCTTGCGGCAATGAGCACGGACAGGGATGGCTATTGGTCTCTGCTGAAGTCACAGGCAGAGGAGCAGCGGAAGCGATTTTCGAGCGGAACCCCCGTGTACAACCGAGCCACTTTGCTACTGGGGCTTGCGCAAATGCGGCTGGGACAATCCAATTTCCTGGGTGATGTCGACAGTACCGGGCACGTGAGATTCCCCGGCGAGGCTGAATTGACCGAGTTCGTGGAGTTGGAGCCTGACAGCGATGATGGATTGGCGAGGTTGGCGTTTGGTCGGATGGCGGTAGCGAGGCGACTGGGTCTTGAGGGTCGGGTTCAGCAGGAATTGCAAAACCTCGCGATGGCGCAGGAGACCTACGACGAGGCTATCGCGCAGAATCCCGACGGAATCGAAACGTTACTGGCCGTTGTTCGGCATCTCTATGTGCATGAGCTCGTGTCCGAATTGAGAGGCTCGATGGATTCGGACAGCCTGACTTCCAAACTCGATGAACTGAATCGCCAGTTGGATGTGACTGAGGATCGGATAGCGTCCCGCGAAGATGCGCAGCGGCATCAGATATTGGAGTTGGCTCGGTATTTGGCACTCATCGATTTGGAGTCGGGGCATAGTCGTGCTAGCGAAATATTCAAGTGGTGGTTGGCGAGAAACCCAAACGATCTCAATGTCAAAGTACTCATGGCCTCCGAGTTGATGGAGTTGGAGGAATATGGCAAGGCAGAAGAGCTATTGTCAGAAGTGCTGGCGACTCCGACATTGCCGGTTTCAATCGCGTCGCAGCGTCAACAGAGCGATCGCCTTGTTGCGGCAGTGACGCAGTTTGAGATCAACGAACGACGTCGGAAGGCGGGTGGCTCAGCAGAGATTTCGGCGCGGGCGTACGAGTACAGAGACAAGGTGCAGGAACTGATTGGTGGGGCATCCGACCATCCGGTCGTACTTATGTTGAATGGCAGGATCGCGCACGCCGAGGGTCGACATGCCACAGCGGTCAAGGCCTTTGAGCGATCATTGAGTCTCGGGGGCACTCTTGCGGGAGAACCACTGCTGCAAAGTGCCCACTCGCTTGAGCAGATCGGCCAAGCGGGGCTTGCGGTGCAGCGGCTTGAACAGGCGATCAGGGAAGATTCCCGTAGTATTCGAAATCGACTGCTACTCGCTCAACTTCACGCGAGAATGCGCGACCCAAAATCTGCTTTGGATGTTCTGGCGACGATTCCGGATCGGGTGCGATCACAGAACCCTAATATTGCGCGGCTGGAAGAGACGCTGCGTCTATCAGCGCTTTCGCCAGCGGACCGGGTAGTTGGTGCCGCCTCTATCGACGACGAAGTCTTGCAGGCAATTGCCAAGGCGGATCAACTCGATGCTGATGGGCAGATTGTGGAGGCAGGCGACCTTCTGAAGGGGATTCTCAAGCAGCACCCCGAGGATATCCGGCTCTTGGTAGCGATCTCTCAGGTCGAGTCGAGGCTTGGGAACACGGAATCTGCCGCGTCATTCCTTAATGACGCTGTTGCGCTGCAGCCAAACAACGACCGATTGCGTCAGATGGCTCTGGGGTTAGCCAGTGCCGATCTGGTGGAGTTGGTCATGATCGGTATCAAGGATCAATATCCAGAAGGTGATGCCCGCGATATTGCGATGTATGTCAATCTGGAGATGGTTGCGGATCGCAATCAGTCCCAAGGTGAATCGCTGGCGGAATCAGATCCCGAACGCTCAGCTGAGTTGTTGGAGATAGCCAAGCGGGCGCATGAGGCCGCAGCTCCGTTTGAGAAAATCACACTGGATTCGACTCACACAAGCAGCGAGGCCTTTGCCTTTCACTTTGAGCGTCATCTTCGAGAGGGCGACTTCGCGGCTGCAGAAGCCTTGTTGCCAGCAGCACGTGATGGCGACTTTGATTCGGCTGGTGGAAACCTCGCAGAGGCTAGGCTCTTGCTGAGGCAGGGGGTAGCGGCTCCGCCGGAGAGCGCCGATCGCAAGGAGCTTCTGACACGCGCAGCAGCCGCTGCTCGTCGAGCGACGGATGTGTCGCCATGGCGGAATATGACTTGGGAAACACTTGCCCAATCGATGGTAGTGTTGGGTGAGTTTGAAGAAGCCCGGCTTGCATACGAAGAGTTGCTGCAACGGAATCCATCTGATGTTCGGGGGATTACCAGATTGGCCAGTTTGAATCTTCAAGACGGCGGTGATCCCGGCCGAGCCGTTGCAATTCTCGCTGATGCTTCCAAACGATTGCCAGCTGACGGAGCGCTGCGAGAATCATGGCTGCAGTTAGAGGCGGCCCACGGCTCGCCTGTGGTGGCGCTACGAGAGCGGCTCTTAGACTGGAATCGTAATCCGACCGATCGAAATGCGGCACTCTGGTACGCGGGCATGTTGGCGGCGCTGCCAGCAGAGTATTCATACGACCTAGGCAGCTACGGTCAGCCTCGTATATCGGGTCGGCGGTGGCTCGGCATGTCCGCGAAGCAGCAATCGCGAGTCCTGAAAGACCTGAAGGAATCATGGCTCGTACAAATCAGCAAGATCGCCGAGCGGCTTGCGAGCGAGCCCGACTCGAATATGCAGGAAGCGATCCAACACGCCACCATTCTTCGTGAGATCGGCGACCGCGATGAAATGATGGAGGTGTTGAGGCGGTATTTGGATACGCAGCAGGACTCGGATGACATCATCTCGCAGGCTATTCAGGCGGGACGATTCCTGCTGAACTCGGACCGGTTCTGGGAAGCCAGAAATCTGCTGGAGGGATACCGGGATCTGCAGAGCCTGGAGAGACTGGAGGTTGATGGCGTACTTGCGGATCTCCTCCACCGAGGGGGTCTCTGTGAAGAAGCATTGCCGTATCTGGCGAATGTTGGGCAAGTGACCGGCAAGATTGCATTTCGAATGCGTGAAGTAGATTGCCTGCTTCAGCTTCATCGTCTTGATGAGGCCGAGGATGCGATTCAGACACTTCTCAAAGAGCATTCCAACGAATATCAGTTGGCATTGCTGGAAGCTGGCCTTCATAGCAGCCGTGGGTCGGTGGCGGAAGCTGCCGGTGACACAAAGAAGGCGCTCGAGTCGAGGGACGCATTTCGCGCCGCATTGGAGCGAGCTTCGAGTCTTGATGCCACAAGAGTCGCACCGTATGTGGATCTTGTGGAGAGTCTGGTACTTGAGTACCGCCGGACGCTTGATCGCACCAAACTCGAGGAAGCAATGCGGTATCTGGATGCTGCGGCCGACATCGGAGACGGATCTGAGCAATTGGCCATTCAGCGAG
>PVBE011360696.1_pt1 | contig 11164 bp, 12 predicted proteins | sample 1631181 | NCBI WGS metagenome assembly PVBE01 (sample SAMN08397723, study PRJNA350692) | Marine metagenome, whole genome shotgun sequencing project. | isolation source: water | place: Pacific Ocean | collected 2012-04 | reverse complement strand
TTAGGCTTCTCCCAGGCGTTCTTGGTCATGCTGATTCTGCCGATCAAGATTCCTTTTCCCAAAGGGACAGTGATGGCAATTTGCTTCTCGACTGTCCACATTACACGCGTCCCCGTGTATGGAATGAAAAGGAAGTGCCAGAAGTGCTACTTAGTGGTGACCACAGTGCGGTCGATAAGTGGCGAGAAGAGCAAATGGTTTCGCGAACTAAATCGCGTCGTCCAGATTTGCTTGAAAATGAGGAAGTTGACCCCTGAGCAAGACTCAAGTCGCCCCGACCACTGGAATAACCCAAGTCGGAACATATGAAAGGAAGTCCCACTATGGGCCAACAACAAACAGTCGAATCAGTAACAGCAGGTCAACTGCGCGAAGATGATTTCTTCCCTGACTTTAGTGTAGGCGACACAATCAACGTCCACTACACCATCATTGAAGGTGAAAAAGAACGTGTCCAAATTTTCCAAGGCGTACTCATCGGGCGCAAAGGACGTGGCGTCAACGAAACTATCACTGTTCGCCGTATCGTTGCAAACGAAGGTGTAGAGCGGATTTTCCCACTTCACTCCCCTCGTATTGCACAAATTGAAATCGTGCGCCAAGGCGATGCCCGTCGTGCAAAGTTGTACTTCTTGCGCGATAGAATTGGTAAATCAAGACGTTTGCGTGATAAACGTCGCGGTTTAAAATAAATAAAAAGTAAACGTTTCTGACAAGAAAACGGCTCGCCAAATTGGCGAGCCGTTTTCTTGTCAGGAATGTGTCAAACCAAAACTCTTTAATTATCCCGCCTTGCGATAGGTATCCCTATCTCGAAAGAAAGAACTCGCAGGAGATTTTGGTTGCGCTTTTGGTTTTCCATTTTCTGCAACTGGCGAACCAATCATAAAGTCAGCTTTAGCCGAGGTCGTCCCCTCCGACGACCCAGACCATGCAGTTTTTTCTGGTGTAGTACGCTTTTCCCTCGCGGCATCAATAGATCTTGCCATAGCTTCTAACATTGGGCGGACGTGTTCTGATGATTTGTTTCTCTTATTCATAATATTGTTTCCATGGACTTCAACTTGTGGCTGTGTGGCTATCGGCGTGAATAATGCCCAACTTTTGTCACAGCAATAAAAAATTTGACGTCCAATAACTAAATGTGGTATTGGCATCGCATAGAGAACCCCCTATTGGCGTTTTTCTTTCAGGAATCTCTGCGTTGTTCTCGAGCAACCCTTGAAATATCGTCATAAATTGTTTCTAACAATCCCGCCATCGGAAATTTGCCATCCATCGGGGAAACGCCCAAACGGCGCAATAACGTGTGCGGAAGGTGAGCAGGCATCGGCGCTCGATCCGCATCTTTTGTCGAATGTGGTGATCGCCAAAAGTCCTCTATACATTCTTCAAGAGGAAGCAAAACAGGTAAATCGTCTTCACGAACACTAGCATGTGCCCTCGCCTCACCCCTTGCTTCGAGCGTTCGAGCTTGTCGTAACTTAATTAGCAGATCGTCCTTATTTGTGCCCTTCATAGAAAAAAACGTGAGTGGGAAGGCAAGCAACCGCTGAGCTGTTAAAAACATCGCTGCAGCAGCATGTTTGCATGGTTTATTTGCTTTGCAGCCACAGCGAACCGTAATGTCATCGGCGAAGGAAGAAAGCCCACAGGCGTGCAACATCGTTGCGAGGCTTGAAGGAACTTTTCCTGCAGACAATCTCGCCGCTATACGCGCCTCTCCCGCCATTCTCTGCGCAACCTTCGTCCACTCGTCAGACGAAAGAGCAGGTATGTCAATTTCCAAACGAAATGGTTTTTCTTCTGTGCACTGCACCTTTGCAGTAATCATTCCCTCGGTCATCTTGAGAACTTTTATTTGCCCATCCATGGCGTAATTTTGTCCAGCAACTAGCCGATCCATTGCAAAATTCTTTTCGATGGATTCAATTACCCATGCAGAAGGTGTATGAATACGCAAATCTTCAATCGAAGTTTTGAGCTTCATACTTGGCTTACCTTTGCGTGATACGGTTGGCTTACTCATTACTCTTGCTCCAATGCTGATTCACGCAAGACAAGCATATCTCTTAGTTGCCCAGCGGAAAGCTCAGATAACCATTGCTCGCCAGAACCAACTATATTCTCGGCGAGTTCCATTTTCTGTTCAATCATTTGGTCAATACGTTCTTCCAGAGTTCCAGTACAAACGAACTTGTGTACATGCACTGTTTTTGTCTGTCCAATTCTAAACGCACGGTCAGTTGCTTGATTCTCAATTGCAGGATTCCACCAACGGTCAAAGTGGAAAACATGATTTGCAGCAGTTAAGTTTAGCCCAACTCCACCAGCTTTCAACGACAAAATAAAAACCGGAACATTTCCATCATCTGCTTGGAAACGATCAATAAATTGCTGTCGCCTTTTTGGTGGCGTACCACCATGTAAAAACAACGTATCGCATTCAAGGTCGTGCTGAATCATTGCAGATAACAATCGTCCCATCTCGCGGAACTGAGTGAAGACCAATGCTTTCTCACCGGTTGCAATGACTTCTTCAAGCAATGACATTAGTCGAGTTGATTTTCCTGAACGTGCCGACTGCAATCCTGGAGCAAATGATTCCTGTAATGTGACGCCATCTCGATGCCCCGCTTGTGCATAATGTCCTGGGTGATTGCATACTTGTTTAAGTTTCACGAGCGTAGACAAAACTAATCCGCGACGTTGAATGCCTTCAGACCGTTCGACTTCGCTTACCATTTTATTGACAACTTGTTCATAAATGCCCGCTTGCTCTGTAGTCAAGTTTGCGAACTCTTTTGTCTGTACACAATCTGGAAGATCGTCAATAACTGTTGCGTCTGTCTTGAGACGACGCAACACAAATGGTTGAATCATTCGTCGGAGTTGTTCTGCCCGTTTGGGATCACGACGCTGTTCAATTGGTCGTGCAATCGTTCGCTTAAATGTCGTTTGCGGTCCGAGATATCCCGGATTTAAAAATTCCATAATTGACCAAAGCTCAACTAGTCGATTTTCGACCGGCGTACCTGTAAGTGCAACCCGATGCCATGCTTTAAGAGCTCGAATAGACTGCGCTTGTTTTGTTGGGGGGTTCTTGATGTACTGTGCCTCGTCAAGTGCAACGCGGTGCCATGAAATCATATTCAATGTTTCACGATCGCGGTGTACAAGACCGTAGGTTGTAATAATCACATCAGTGTCAGCAACGATTTCCGAGAATTCATCATCAAGAGGGCGATCAATACCATGGTGGACATGCACTTTAAGTTCAGGAGAAAACTTATCGAGTTCTCGTTCCCAGTTGCCTATAACAGAGGTAGGAACAACAAGAAGCGTCGGTCCAACGACCATATCTTGATCTATTCGTTCGTGTTGCAACAGCGCAATGAGTTGAATCGTTTTACCAAGACCCATGTCGTCTGCGAGGCAAGTGCCAATTCCAAACTTAGAAAGGAATGCCATCCACCGCAAGCCCGTCAATTGATACGGTCGAAGTTGTCCTTCAAATTTAGAGGGTTGTTGTATTTCAGGAAGAGCTTCACTGTCAGTTGTAGACTCCAGTAATTCGTGGACCCAGCCAGTGGCAGTAAGACTACCAATTGAAAGCGTGTGCAACGTTTCGCCATCACCTTGTGCCATCCGTAGGGCTTCAAGCAGTTGCATTTCTGTCTGCGTGCCGTCAGAGAACAATCGTTTTGCTTCTTCAATTGCACCTTTTTGAAGATGCACCCATCTGCCTTGCACTTGGACGAGGGGTTGTTTCTGTTTTAGAAGTTCTTCAAATTCTTCTTGTGTTAAAAGATGTCCGCCAACCGCAACTTGCCAATGACACTCAACAATAGCGTTTAACCCAAGAACCGATGTCGAGCCATACGAACCTTCTGCGCGTTCTGCAAATGCAACTTCAAGAGATGGTGAATCGATATGAAGATTCGCACTCAACACACTTTGCTCACTACCCCACCAAAACGGTACGGTTGTTCTAAATCCGGACTCTTCAAGTAATGGAAGGTATTCCACTAAGAAGCGGTGTGCTTCGACAGTTGTTAATTCAATCTCACTCGGTGTTGATTCTTCTAATGATGCCTCTAGTTTTGGGTATAACATTGCAGCACGGTCAAGTTCGTTTAAGAATAATTCAGGCAGACGATCATCGCTTCCGCCTTCGCTACCAGACTCGTCCCAAACCTCCACAGCTGAGACTTCCCTTGAAGAATCTTCTGCTGACTGCAATGCATACGTCAACTTCCAATCATCATTTGCAGCGTCTGGCTCCTGAAGTTCTAACAACAATCGCCAGGAAAGGTCTTCGCCAATATCGCAAAGCCGACCTAGCCATCGACGAGCGTCCGTAAAAACACTTAATAGTCTGTCAGGATTGCCAACAACTCCGTTTTGTTCGTGTAATAATGCTGATAGCCAAGCAACATGGGCATCTTTGGAAGGATTCCAGTCATCGACAGCGTCAACAAAGTCATCGCGAATCAAAATATCGCGAATCAAACCGTTAATCATATCTTCTAGGGCTGATTCAAGAAGAGCCCTACCATCTGAAGTTGTTGAACGAGCGGCTGGCGGCATCGAACGAAGCAAGAAACTAAATCGCTCTACAACTTCTTCGTCATGCAGCCATGGCGTCCACGTTGCCGTTAAGTGTTTCCGATCAACTTGCAAAAGCGTCGGTATAAATCGTTGATCAACGAGAAGATCCACTGCGAGTTGCGCAGCACTCGACCAGAAGTGAATCGATTGCCCAACTTCAAATTTTTCATCGCAAGCGTGGTGAGACAAGATGTTCAAAAGCTTTGTTGCGTCAGAAGGATGTATTGCAATTGTCGGCACTGAAAATTCACCGAGCATCGGTTCGCTCGATGGTTCATGATCAGCCATGATGCTCACCAACCGATCACTTGGCCATGGACCAAGTAAATCGTGTGGTAATTTCAGCGAGAGAGTAGATTCCTCGCTGCGACCAATTTGTATACCCGCTTCTTGGAATACCCTCAAAAGTATATTTGATGAGATTGCATATGCGTGTGCGGTTGTCTTTTTTGAGACGACAACTACGCTTTCGTTATTCTCACCAATTTCCTTATTATTCAAAAATGCCCCCGGCAACGCGATAAACGCTTCCAATGATTCTGCCCAAAGGTGAAGTCGGCCCGCCTTCCAGTTGGCGTGAATAACAAGCATCAATTCTCCGTCCATGAATGATCGCGTTGGGATTCGAACCCAAGACCGCCTGATTAAAAGTCAGGTGCTCTACCAGCTGAGCTACGCGATCGAGAATCGCCCATTCTACACCTATCCGCGCCCTATTGCGAGGGGTTGACCATATAGAAATTTCAGGTTATCGGGTGTAACAATTGAAAGGAAGACGCAGAAGTGTGCATTCTCAAATTGCATATTGCAAGTTCAAGCAATGCCATGAACTCGTCCGATAAGAGTGCTAACCGGATATGGCTTTGGGTGGAACCCGAAGCCCCAACTGCAACCGAAGGCGACGACTCAGTGGATTGCGAGTTGAGCGAACTTTATGAACGTGGTTCTGAACCACACCAATGTACCTATGGATCAAAACCGCCCAAACTCACACCAAAGACCGATATTTAAGGCAAAACAAGCAAATTTGATGAATATGCCTGATACAAAGACCGAGAACTACTATATGTCCAAGAGAAACAATGAAACAACCCACCGCGTTGTCCTCGTCAAAGGTGAACACCAATGGAGATTCGAATGGGAAACTGGGCAAGAAATCTCAGCCGTTAAAGCAATCACAGAAATTGCAAAATCGACTGAGACAAGCTTTGATTGGTTTGATGCCGCAATGGTATGCCATGAAATGTCAAAAATTACTACTAAAGCCGCATAAGGACTGGAATACATAATGAAAAAAAATATTGAACAAAACGTACCAATTGTGAGTGCATTTCTTTGTTACCTATTAGAAGAACGTGCGTTTAGTGCATACACTGGGCGCTGCTACGGTGTTGATTTGCGGCAATATCTTGTGTGGATAACAGAAGAACAAAATTTAACGCTCGACATTCCTGCAGAAACTGATGCGTGGCAACGATACTCTAGCGGTGAAAAAGATGTCGCAGGACACGTCGGTCCAGAGACAATTAGCGAACATGTTGTAAATGCTGACACAGAATACTTACGAAGTTTCTTAGCTTATCTGGCTGAGTCAAATTATTCGCCCGCCACGATGGCAAGGAAAATTGCAACACTAAGAAGTTTCTACAAATGGCTTGAACGAAACAACGCAGTTGATTCAAATCCAATGACTTTGATCCGCACGCCACGCCAGAAGAAACGGCTTCCCAAGGCGATTGATGTTGAGCAAGTTGAAAAACTTCTATCCGCCCCAAATGATAAAACGCTTCTTGGTGCACGTGACCGAGCTATTCTAGAAACGTTGTACTCCACTGGCATTCGAGTAAGTGAGCTTGTTGGAATCAACTTTGGTGACATCGACGAAACAGGACAAGCGCTAGTCATTCGAGGCAAAGGTCGCAAGGAACGAATCGTTCCGCTTGGTACGCATGCAATGACTGCCATTTCACATTATCTAGGTGTGTTGGATGCAAACAACATTTCAAACGAGCCTGCTGACCCACTATTTATTAATAAACACACAACACGGCTTTCAACACGATCTGTCCGACGAAAGGTGAGTAAATATCTTGAACAAGTTGGGCTCGATCCTGCGATTAGCCCGCATACCCTGCGGCATAGTTTTGCAACACATTTGCTGGACAATGGTGCTGACCTTCGTAGCGTGCAGGAATTACTAGGTCACCAATCGTTATCGACAACCCAGATTTATACACATCTCACAACTAAACGAATGCGTGAGTCCTATGATGAAGCACATCCACGGGCTGAAGCTGGTTAAATCTAAACAGAATAATAAAGGGCGCTTGCAAAACAAGCGCCCTTTTTTAATAGATAAAACTTCTCGGATATTTTTTCTGTTCACTAAGTTTTTAGTCGGTTGGTTTTTCCAACAACATATCAACAACATCAAAGTACCGTTTGGACTCATCCTGAAGACGAGCCCAAACCCATATTTGGCGAGCACTTTCAAACGTTGCCGTTGGAATTTGGTCTGGCAATAAATGAATGCTAAAGAGCCAATCTCGCTCATCATTTTGTGGATCCTGTAACGGCAGGGTATAGGACTGAGAAAGTTTACGTCGTACAAGAATTTTCCCTAATGATGCATCAGCATCAACAAAATTCTCTACAACAACCCAGCGTTTTCTTGGGTCTTCATCATCGTACTCGGGCGAATTTGCTGCCGCAATCATTGCTGTCCAAACAACATCTCGCGAACTTTCTGGCCAAGAATGCTGTGGTGTAGAGCAACCAGCCAACTGAAATAAAAGTATAAGAAAAACTATCTGTTTCATTCTGCTTCCATTGCTTCTTCTGGAATGTCGGCGTTTGTATAGACGTTTTGAACATCTTCATGCTCTTCAAGTGCATCAACAAAATTCAACATTTTTACGCCAACTGTTACATCACACGCAACCAAATTTGCAGGAACCATCGTTACTCCTGCTGACATCATTTTGATTTCTGCTGCTTCTATTGCTTGGCGCAATGTCAAGAAATCCTGCGGATCACAAGTAACCTCCCATCCACCTTCACTTTGTGTTATATCGCTTGCACCAGCATCAAGTGCTACTTCCATAAGTTGCTCTTCTGAAGTTTCAGTATCTTCAATTAGAATGACTCCAGTACTCGTGAAACCAAATGCAACAGCGCCTGGCTTTGCTAGATTACCGTTTCCTTTTTCGAATAATTTTCGCATTTCGGGCGCTGTTCGATTCACGTTGTCAGTCAACACATCAACAATAATTGCAATCCCGTTTGGGCCATAGCCCTCATAGCGAACTTCCTCAAACCGGACGCCATCATCACCTTCACCGCTTGCTTTTTTTATTGCTTTTTCAATAGTGTCCTTTGCCATGTTGACTGCCTTTGCGTCAACTATTGCATATCGAAGTGTTAAATTCACATCTGGGTCTGGGCCACCATTTTTTACAGCAACCATTATTGCGCGGCTGCATTTAGACCAGGCTTTACCCTTTACAGCATCTTGCCTAGCTTTTCGATGTTTTATGTTTGCCCATTTACTATGACCAGCCATGTGTTATTCTCCTGTTACTATTGCGTCGACCGACGAATAGTCATTCTTTTCTATTGCTTCTAATTTTAGCTTCAAATTTCGGCCAAGTTCGCCTAACTCTAAATCATACATTGCTTCTGGAGTTATGACTGTTATTCCCCAGATTGAATAGGCCAGATAACTTAACCCCTCAAGATTATCCTGCTTTGTTTCTTTTGCATTGAGAATACCTGCTGCTGTTTGCCAAGCTCTTATTGCATTCTCTTTTTTGCCATGCTTCCAATATGCATCGCCAAGGTGATCGTATGTCTCGGGACTCGGTTTGTGCGAGTCCTTTAACGCTTGGACAAATAACGGAATTGCTTTCTCTGGATGCCCTTGAATTGTATACATCCAACCAACGGTGTCTAATATTGGTGGCGCATCTGGGGCCAAAGCAATTGCTTGCTCACAAAGTTCAACTACCTCATCCGTCACGCCATCACGAACTAATTTCATCCAAGCAAGATTATTCAGTGTTAAAGAATCAGTCGGATCCAGTGTTATTGAGTTCTCGTAGAAAGCAATTGCAACATCGGTGGAGCCATGCATCGAGATTGATTGCGCTGCAATCGAAAATGCTTCAGCGAGCGAAATAGGCTCATCCCATTTTGGAGAAAATGGTAGGAGTTGTTTTTCAGAAATATTCGTATAGACATCAAATGTCAACGAGCCATTACCCAAGGAAGCGTGCTCAACGATGGGAAGCACCGTAAGTAGAGATCCTAGTACCTTCGGCTCGACATGTGGTGCTCCAGCGGCTGCAACCTGTGCAGCAATGTTGGAGGCACCAAAATCAACAAGCTGTTGCAATACACCAAGCCATGCAGCTCGATCGTTGCCTTGAATGAGAACCGTAACAGCGTTATCAAACGTTGACTGAAACCCTTTTTGTAATTCTGCAGCGACCTCGTTGTGGTTCAATTGTTTAAATAGTGTTAGTAGGGCGGAGTCACGTAATAACGCCTCTACTGAGTTGTCTTCCATCTGCAACCATCGCCTTGACAAATAAGTAATAGCATCTGCAAATTCTCCTTGCCTAGAAGCATCCAAGCCAACTACCAAAAGAGCATCGCCGTGATTTGGATTCCGTTTGAGCACTTCTTGCCAAGCAATAATTGAACCATCCGCCCTGCCCATCTTTGATAGGGAAATTGCCATACCAAGCCAAGGTGCAGACGCTTTTTCATCTAACTCTGCTGCACGTTTAAAATGATGCACAGCAGCTCCATAGTTTCCTTGACTAGAGAGGTGCCTTCCAATAATATATTCTTTAGCTGCTGCGCGGACAGTTGGTGCGTGCAAGGACATTTCTGTTTCGCCTGAAAACGCCTCTAGAAATTTATGTAGTTTTTGTTGATCATTTCTACTTCCAAAGAACGTAGTAAGAAGTAGGGCTGCAATAGTAATACATTTACAAATCACTTCTTCGTTTTCTTCTTAGAGGTTTTCTTCTTAGATACTTTTTTCTTTGTTGTTTTCTTCTTGGTTACTGTTTTTTTCGCGACCTTTTTCTTCGCAGGCGTTTTTTTAGCAGACTGCTTCTTGGAAATCTTTTTCTTTACTGGTTTTCGAGTTGGCTGTAATTCTGCCCATGCATGAAGCTTTGCGTGCACTTCGGTGACCTCATTTGCTTTCACCTGTCGCCCAATCCACGCTGCTGTTTCGGAAATTGTTGCATCCTCATGAACCAATTCATTACTCATCAATGCTTGAAGCGTTTTGTCGTCAACTGGCACTGCAGCGACTTCATAACTCATAGAAATAACACGATTGCAGACAAAAACTGTTATGCCGTTTAAAGTTTCGAAGTACTCACGAACATCTCGCTTGCCCACGCCATCTAGACTAGCCACTATCACATCGTGTTCTCGATTATAAATCGCGTTTAACACAGCTTTTAAACGTTTCGCCCTTTCTTCTGCTTGAGGATATTTTGAACCAATAATTTCAACCATTTCAAACACATGGTTTGTCCGTAAATCATTCAAGTCCACCGAAGCGGATAGCAATTTGTTGTATGCAGTTTTCGCCTGTTTAGCGGTTGCATTCCAAAGCAAATGCGAATAAATCACTTCGCCGATTGCTCCATGCTCATTAAAAACAACTTCTTCTTTTGGTAATTTTTTGCAAAATGTCTTAAATTTCTTTGCAAATGCAGTAGAGTTTTTCACTTAATTTTCCTTCTTCTTTTTCTGATTTGCTCTTCGCTCATCTTCACGATTTGCTTCAGCAATACTTGCAAGAACTTTTTGCTGCTTGAGCAGATGCTCATCAATCCTAAATCTAAATTGCGGCATTCTGCGAAAACGAACCTTGTCAGCAACTTCTCTGCGAACCCATCGTGATGCCGATTGAAGACCATGCAATGATAATTCTTCGTGCTCTTGCGGGGTTACTGTGCAGTACACTGTTGCGTTAGCAAGATCGCCAGAAACATCGACGCGTGTTACTGTAATTAAGCCCTGCACACGTGGGTCCGCGAGACCACGTGCTAAAACTTCTTGGACGGCACGTTTCAACGTTGAGGAGACTTGTTCGGTTCGTTGCGTCATGTGTGTTTTTAAAGCGTTCGCCTTACTTCCTTGGTTTTATAACACTCAATAACATCGCCAACTTTAATATCGCTATAACCTTCAATATTCATTCCGCACTCTTGACCTGATTTTACTTCTTTAGCATCATCTTTGAAACGTTTCAATTGGTCCAGTTTACGATCTGATTCAATAACAATTCCATCACGCGTTACACGTATTTGCTGATGTCGCTCGATTGTTCCATCGGTCACGTAGCAACCAGCAATCATTCCAATCTTAGAAATGGTGAATACATCACGAACTTCAGCGTGACCAAGAACTTCAAGTTTGATTTCCGGATCAAGCAAGCCTTCAAGTGCATCTTTGATGCACTCAGTATTCGCACAGACTTGGGAGAGACCTTGAGGTGAGGAGTCCTTTGCACTACAAACGGGTG
>PVBE010194839.1_pt1 | contig 11165 bp, 13 predicted proteins | sample 1631181 | NCBI WGS metagenome assembly PVBE01 (sample SAMN08397723, study PRJNA350692) | Marine metagenome, whole genome shotgun sequencing project. | isolation source: water | place: Pacific Ocean | collected 2012-04 | reverse complement strand
GTTTACACAAAGTTTACACTAAGTTTGCGCACGCAACATTTGGATCACGTTGGCGAACGATGTTTACACAAAGTTTACACAAAGTTTACACAACGTTTACACTAAGTTTGCGCACCAAATATTAGGACCACGTTGGCGAACAAAGTTTACACAAAGTTTACACAAAGTTTACACAAAGTTTACACACAGTTTACACAAAGTTTACACAACGTTTACACAAAGTTTACACAAAGTGTTGCGAAATACAAAGTTTACACAAAGTGTTCACAAAATGATGAAACATATGTTTTTTTTGCCTCGTACGCACCGCGCACCTAACGGCAAACAAATGCAGGACGCCTCGTGCAATTTGTGTTCTTCGCGCCGCTCCGCGGAATTATGTCACGTGCCCGAATTGCGCCATCAGGGCCAAGGGCGCCGCCAATCCTCGTGCGCCGGGGTGTGTGACCGGGCGCGGCGTGGGCCAGGCCATCGGGTGGCGGGTTGGTGCGCCCTGGGGGTGCGGCGGGGTCGGGTCGTGCCCGGGGTCGTCAGCGCCGGCGTGCCGGGCGCTGGGGTGCGTGCGGCCCGTGGCCGGCGTCCCGTCTGGCCTGGCGCGGCCCCGGGCTAGGAGCATGGGGCGCGCCGCGGGGCGGTGCGGGACTTCGGTGGGAGGTGGGTTTCATGGGAAGCCGGGCGCGCCTCCGTCCTTGGGGTCGGTGCTGGCGGCGGGGCTGGGTGGCTGGGTCGCCGTGCTGCGCGTTCAGGGCGCGCTGTGTTTGGACGGTGGCCGCGGGCTGCTTCGAGCGATTGCCGGCGATTTCGCCGGCTCCGCGCCTCTGCTCCGGTGCCGGGGCCTGGCGGCGCGGAGCCGGTGGCACCCCCGTGCGTGTGTCGGTGGTGCTGCTGGGCTCAAGAGCAACAGAGCCCGCTGCTGCTGGCCTCAAGAGCTGCCGAGCCCGCTGCTAGGCCCTCGCCTTGGGTCGCGGGGCCGGGCCAGAGGGCCGGCCAGAACGGCTTGGGCGCTCGAGCGCTGGGCCTTTGCAGTCCGGAAGCGGACCTGCAGGCGCGCGGTAGTTTTTCACGTGATCGCGTTTGGCGTTCCATGCCGCCGCGTTCCGCCAACTCAGTCGGTCACAAGCTCTTGGGTGTGGTCGCGTGGGCTGCGGCGCTGGCATTCGGCATTGGCAACAGGTGGCCTCCTGGCTTACCAAGGTGCGTGTTCACGGCAACAAGCTGCTTGGTGGCGCCCCTGGGGTGCGTCACTTCTGCCTGGGGCCGGGCCCGCTTGTGCACGTGAAATCGCTTGTGGTAGTTGTCAGCGCAGGCTGGCGCTGCGTTGGGGCGCTTGAGCCTCTGCATGTCCGTGGCCTGCGGGTTTGATTTTGTTGCCCTCTGGGCGCTAGAGGGGCTGCGCCTGCGTGCTGAGGCGTTTGGGGTTGCGCTTGCGGTTGCGCTGAGTCGCAATGCTGCCCGTTCAGGGCGCGCTGTGTTTGGACGGTGGCCGCGGGCTGCTTCGAGCGATTGGCGGCGATTTCGCCAGCTCCGCGCCTCTGCTCCGGTGCCGGGGCCTGGCGGCGCGGAGCCGGTGGCACCCCCACGCGTGTGTCGGTGGTGCTGCTGGGCTCAAGAGCAACAGAGCCCGCTGCTGCTGGCCTCAAGAGCTGCAGAGCCCGCTGCTAGGCCCTCGCCTTGAGTCGCGGGGCCGGGCCAGAGGGCCGGCCAGAACGGCTTGGGTGCTCGAGCGCTGGGCCTTTGCAGGCCGGAAGCGGACCAGCAGGCGCGCGGTAGTTTTTCATGTGATCGTTTTTCGCGCTCCATGCCGCGCCGTTCCGCCACCTCAGTCGGTCACAAAGTGTTGGGCGTGGTCGCGTGTTCTGCGGCGGTAGCTTTCGGCATTGGCAACAGGCGGCCTCATGGTTTACCAAGGCGCGCTTTTTGTTGTTGCCTTTTTTATTATTTCGCTGCCCAGCCAGTGAAAAACACAAAGTTGCTCCCGGTTGGCGATTGCAAACGCAAAGCTGGTATGTATGCGAAACGTCCGCTTCGACTTTGCTCGTTTTCTGCCCAGCCCAACAAAGTCTAGTTCTGGGACGCCAACTAGCGCACTCCATAATTTCAACTTCTAAGTGCAAAACCGTGAGGAGGTGTCCGGGCCCAAGGGCTCCAACGCAACTAGTCAATCGAGCTGAGGCTCGAGGTGCGAAACCCTGAGCCTAGCATGTTTATTTTGCAGAGCTCCTGGAAATTCCCTTGCCGCATTCGATCAATTGATTCTGTCAAGTTCCCTTGTCGCACTGGGTCTAGAGGACCCAAATGCTAGATGAAAACGACGCCTGATGAGGCCACGTTCGTCGCTCTGTAGTAGGGAAGTGCACGTCCCAGGAGAAAACAACCAACATCTTGACGCAGAAGCGTTTTCCCGATTGGCTTCGCCACTCCCGCTTGACGCGTCACGCGATCTTGGTGGGCGAGACCGACATGCCCTGGTCAAACAAACCTGGCATTGAGATGCGTGGGGTGCCGCGATGCGATCGCTCCATTGACGTTATAAACGTCGCCTGGTTGCACAGGCTTGATGCAACTGGAGCTCTTACAGACGACGAAGAAGCAGCAGCTCGTAAAAACTTTTTCGTTGATTTCGGACAAGGTGTTCAGATGAAACCGTGGAGTGTGGGACTCCATTGCTTGTGCAAGGGCTCAACTGTTTAAATCGGAATTCGATTTTCGACTTTCTCCCAACACAACGTACAGGTTGATCCGTTGACCCTCCGAGTCTCTTTGTTCTATCGTACTGTCGGTAAGCCTCTGAGAACTAGGGAAGGATTCGCATGTCTAGTTGTCTCAGGGTACTTTCCAAATTTAGCATTCAGGGTCTCTGCTCGAGCCTCCTTGACGAAAAGCAATGAAAATGAGATCCCGCTTCCTGTCGATAATCTTGCATGCCTCTTAGTCTTGAATCGGCTCGCACATTTACAGCTTTGAGTATGACACGCTTCTGCCTCCGGAGGTCCATGCGTACGCCCAAGGCTGGGATCCCGAATATCTGAAGGAACACGGCATGTCGCCGACAGGCATGCGGAACGCTATGGGGGATTCGTTTTGCATTCCGGCAGCAGCAGTGGCGAGTGCGGTGTGGCTGACGAATCCGCATGCGCCGTGGCTAGGGCCAGAGGGGGAGCGATGAATTGCATCACTGGCACGACTAGTCGCGCTATTGCTACTTCCTTCTTCCTTCCATCTTCCTCCTTCTACCTTCCTTCTTCTTCCGTCTTCCATTTTCCTTCTTCCTTCTTCCTCCGTTGTCCTTAGAAGGGAGCAGGAAGAATGAAGACGGAAGGAGGAAGACGGAAGTTGGAAGTAGCAGTAATAGCACCATTGCTGCTAACCACGCTTTCGATATAGTTATTGTCATGCACGAATACGTGAAAGAGAGCCAGTTGATTCCTTCCTCTTGGCTCTCTTGCGACCCAGTCTTGTGCATCGTAACGTTTTCGAAGGCTTGCTCGGCGTGTGAATGGCTCGACTTTCTTCGCATTCGTGCCAAGTCGGTAATTGAACGTCTTATGCTGTTCAGCCGTGTGTGTGCGTTTGGATTTCTGGTTCGAACAAGGGGTTGCTCGAAAAAACTTGCCACGAGAAATGAGAACTTGAGACACTCCTTCCAATATCTACAATTCTAGCATTTGTGCGCCACCACGATTATCTCGTCGAACGCTCCGCTGATCCGTGTCAATATAAGTTTCCTCGTTCAAGTTTCAAGTTTGAGCGTCGGTTGTAAACCTCTTTGTCTTTGAGCACCGATGTACGGTCCGCCTCCAGCGACCGTTCTTGGGTCTGTAAGATCATGTGGGAAACCCACGGCTGCGAAAGCGGGTGCAGCAGCGACACCATGCTTCGCAAAGGCCGCAAAAGCGGCGGCACAGGCCTCTCCTGTAAAGAGACGTGAAGTGGCGACGAAGAGAATGAAGAGAGAGATCGACCGTGCGCAGTCGATCGATTCAAGTTCCGATGAGCACAACATTGAATTGTTTGACACTCCCGGCGGTGGCGGTCTCGGTTTTGCTCCCCAAAGTCTTGATGTGGACTTGGAGGGGCACGAGACCTTTGGCTCAGAAACTGAGGCCGCTCCAAGACAGCTCTCCTTCGACAGTTGCTACGACCGGGACTGCCAAATATGGCATCTGGGATGATCCAAATTCGAATTCGAATTCGAAAGTTTGACTTTGACGGTAGCTTTTGACTGTGTTTTGAAAATGTGCCCAGCAAGCCCGTTAGGATTCGGCTGACGCATTGAATGGTACTGGCGAAACGCAAATTCGCACAGATGGCTTTACAGATATGTTCGATGAGGCTCCCGACAGCTCCACAGCCGCTCTGCAGCCGCCAGCACCCCCAGCAGCGGTGCCCGCGTCAGCAGCAGCAGCAGCAGCAGTCAAGGCTTTTTCAAACTCGTGGCTTGATCCAGTCCTTGCATCCCCAGCGGCATCCTCGAGGCAAGATCCGTATACTCCAAGTGTCCTGTCGCAATGTTCTTCCCATCTTGAGCAGGACGCAGCAATCTCCCACACACCAACCAGCGAGCTCCATCGTCACTCGATTTATCCTTCCATGGTCGCAGCGTCAACAAGTCCCTCCCTTGTGTCTGTTCCCAGTGCTTCTGAGAAGTTCCGTGGGCGAAGTCCTGCCCAGGCACCGGCACACAGAAATTAATAACTGAGCTGCTCGTACTCAAGTCGGCTGTCTTTTTTGAAGCAAATCCGGCTTGACGCTGAGACTCGACTTTTCTGGGCGTCTTGATCAGGGCTTCTTGGGTAAACCCTACACCTTGATGTGTCTTGTCGAGGTGGTAGGCTCCAGTCCCGGTGAAGCACTCCCACTCCCCCAAAGTAATGTGACTAGATCAAGTTTGCTTTGGTGGCTAGAAATTTGGGCTTGGCAGAGCCATCAAGTGCTTCGCAGACATCAAAGCCAGCCACCACAAAGTCGGAGAGAACCGTCGAAGCGACTGAGAGCGACCACTTGGTTCTGACAGCTGGCGATAAAGTCTACCACCGGATTTGTGATCTTTGTGATTCTTCTTCTATGGTCTGCACCGTAGATTGAAAGCAGTCAGGATCCCAGGATGTTCTGAACCTCTCGACCTCATGATAGTAATGGTGCGTCGAGGCTTGAATCGCAATAAGATCACGACATACCAGGTATGTCGTGATCTTATTGCGATTCAAGCCTCGACGCTTTTGCTTACTATTCAACATCCTCACCTGTTTCCCTCGGCCATCCCGTCTTTGCATATTTTGTTCAAAATAGCTCTGCCAAACTCAGGACACCAAATGGGGAGCGACATTGGGAGGCGAGCCTGCTGGCGACTTGTGCTTCGGCTGCGGGAGTGCAATCGACACTCTGCCAGACAACAAAACCCCTGCAGATGAGAAGCAATTAGAGAAGTACAACAAGAGGGACGTCTTGACAAAGGCTGCCAAACAGGACACAGAAGATGGCATCACGTTGCTCCGGGTAATCGTGTGTGCCTCAAAGGTCGTTCTCCAGATTGAAACAGCTGCGTCACAAGGCATAAATCCAGCAAGAAGCTCGATGATGACATCGGTTTCCCATAAAAGCGCTTGGACTGTGGGGTTTGTTTCTCAGGAGTATTGGGAGAAAACCAACCCCAGCTTTGAGTCTTGTGGCATAAAGCCGGAGTACAACATCAACGAGAATGATGAGTTCGAGCCCGGGCTCCATGCCACTGTCGCTTCATTACAGGCAGAAGGTATTCCATTCAGGCCAGTTGTCGTAACCGTCAAGCGCAAGGCTCTGTTAGACGAGGAGCTGCTTGGTATGCAGCACCAAATCCGAGTTGGGCACGCTCAAACAGTGTGGCGCGACACTTCTTCTGCGCTGCTGAACAACTACATGCCCTCCAGTATGAGGGGTGGAGTTCTGGAGATGCCGAAGTGGGAAACTTACCAGGCAAGAGCTCAGCAAGTGCGGGACTTGGTGCAGAAGAAGCGTCAGGAGCGTGAGGCGGCAAGGCGCGATGCGCAGAAACATATCCTGGGTGAGGTGCCTGAACCTGAATTGAGGCCGGTCATCCAGACACAGAGTGCTTGGAATGCAGCAATGCCGTTGTCAATGATGCCATCCATGCCGTCAGCTCCTGAGAGCAAGCCATCTGTGGGTAGCAGACAGTCCCGGAGGAAGTCGGAGCCCACAGCCCCGCATTCACAGTCTCTTGTCGTTCCACCTTGCTCTGCCGCTGCTTCAGCTGCGAACTTGCAGGTACCACCGAGTGCGTCCGGTATTGCGCGAACCCCCAAAGGCGAATCTGGCTCTCGTGCTTCTATCGCGGTGGCCAAGCCTGAGCGAGGAGAGACTTGCCAAGCAAGTGCGCCACAGGCTGGTCAGCAACAGACACCTCGCGGTCCTCCTGATGGCAGCAGGCGCCGCAGGAGGCCATCAGATGGCACCCCCAAGCCTTCGCAGCTGGACGAATTGAGCAAGGGAGTTGCTGGGCGCGCGAGGAAGACTCAGCTGGATATCGAAGAGGTTGACCAGATTCAGTTCAAGGACCTGGAGCTCTCCATCAGTTCATCTGGGACGCTCAGCGAGAAACATGTGAGAGCGTGTCTTGCTGGATGGAAGGGATTGAAGACGGTAAATGCAGTACCGCCTGCTCTCCCACTTAATACTTCTCCTCGTTGGTGGCCCAATTTACATCACGCTCAGCCATCCTTATTTTGTTGCAGAGCTTCAAATGAAAACATAATTGTCTTGTGATCCCCTTTCTCCTTCGGCAGCAGACTAACTTTAGGAGATGTTAATCCAGTGCCCCCCTCGAGGACATATTGTGGAAATTGACATCAATCCTCACCAGGAACACGGAACACGGATCCAACTACGCGGAGTCTTGGTACGGAACCGCTTGGGTGAGATGGAGGCGCAGCTCAGGGCTGAGCAAAACGTGTTTGTGCTGCTGTGTGACGCTGGGCGAGTTTTGTGCCCTGGGAAGCACTTGTTCACCACCAAATACAGCGACATTGAGAAGAACATGGATCTCATTATCAGGAACAAGTATGAACCTGTGGAAGAGACCGTCCAGCAGCTCACCAGGCGGTACTCCGAGGACTCCATGAAGGAGGGCGAGTTTGACCAGTGGCTTCTGGCGTGGTATCCTAGGGAGGAGCCTGGCAAATGGCGCTGGCCCAACGCAGTCAGGGTTGCGTACAACATGCAGAAGTACCCTTTCGCTGTCGATGCCATCCCAACGTTCTACAACAAATGCGTCATGCCAAGCTCGTTCTTCCAATTGATTGACGGAGTGGGGAATCAACAGCACGAGACGAAGCATCATGTGGTCAAGATGCTCAAGCAATTCTTCTTGTTCGCGATCAAGAACAGGTTTCCGCAGGAGGACCTGTTGAGTCCAAGTCAGCAAGACGCCGCCGAATGGTTCACCTTCTTGATGGAGGCCTTTGGCGCGTTGATCGCAGTGGCCCATCCGCGATACGGAATATTCAACACGTCCCTTGAAACGGTTGCGAGAATGTTCCCTTGGTTGGACGAACATACCACAGTGGCACTTGGCACTATCTTGGGCGGAGTGTTTGCCAGCTTGCAATCAATTCTTGCCAACCATGCAGGCTGGCAAGATCTGTTCAAAAGCTGGCAAAAGCATTGCCAAGTGGGTTATCAATCCGCTAAAATCATGCTCTCGTCTGAGGCCTTGGGGTTCAGAATCATGGACTTGTTGGAATCCGGCACTGCTGTCATGCCAACCACTATCTCAGAGCTGGATCGCTCGGCTGTACTGGTGGATAGTGCTGCTGCGTCTGAGCCCTTCATCGTGCTGGCCATGAATTTCTTTGAGCTGATGGGCACCTACATGGCCTCATGGTGCATGCAACGCAAAGACGCAGAGCAAGACCACAATGAGCTCGGCCTTCACATTCTCGAAAAATGGCATACCATAGCCGTTGAGACGTATCCGCTTGAAGCAACTGGCGAGTTGCTGCAGGTGTCCCACGAGGTTTTCAAGTTCATGCTTGACGCGTTGGCTTCCTTCAGCGGCGGGTGCGCAGAGAAGGTGACCGATGCGATCAACAAGCGACTTGCCATGTCCACTGAGCAAGCTTCATTGGGCGTGCTGAGTGAGAGAGTCTCGAAGCCATTGAACACCGTGTGTGATGTCGATTCTTTCTACACGGCGTTTAAGCAGACCAAGAACATCACCAAGTCCAATGAGTTCCTGGGCAAATTGGACAAGAGCAGGGTCCAGTTGTGCAAGTTCCTGGCTCGAATTGCCATCGCACCTGAAGCCACAAAGCAAGCTGTACTGAACGGGTGCAACTTCAACATTGATTTGTCCAACGACCACAGCTTCGTACAATCCATCAATTCTTCCGTCGCAGATGAGAAGGCGGACGCTGACAAATTCAACAAACAGGTCAAGGGCATCGCTGCAGTCCAGGAAGCTTTCCGCATTTACCAGGAGACTCTGCGCAATCCCAGTTCCAACACGTCTGGTGATGACCTTGTCAAGCTCCGCGATGAGGCGGTCACGTCGAAGTCTTCTTGGAACTTCGTCTTCAAGAACCTGGAACTCGGACAGACTTCACATTCCATGATTGAAGTCGCAAAGTCGCTTCTGGCCCCGACTGGGTCTGTTGGCCGTGCTCTTGGTGAGGATGGGGTCGCGTTCCTGCTGAAGTTCCGGAAGAACTTCTCTGCCAAGGTCAACGAGTGCAAATTGGAGTGCGGTGGCCTTTCGGATGGCTCACTGTGGCATCCTGATGAGGCCCTTTGGGACGACAAGGATGCTATCACGGCGCACTTCAACCGCACAGTTGGCCAAATGCAAGGGCCAGCTGTTGAACTCAAAATCGAAGCGATGGTTGCGGACCTCGTTTTTTATCAACGAGTAACATTTGTATGTCGTGTGCATGTCGCTAATCATGTTTCGTGTGAGCTTTAAACAAGGACAAAAATTCATATTGCCACCATCGTACCCAATTCAAGAACTACATCGATTTGAAGAGGCTGCCAGATGCAGCGATGGAAAAACAGCTCCTTCAAGAGTGTCAAAGAATTGAGCATCGTTTCCGAGTAACCAAAGCTGAGACTTTGGCCATGGCGTTCTTGTATGGTGGTTCTGCCAACAGACCTGATCGCGATGCACAAATCGATGCGATCTTGTGCGAACTCTCAGGTCGCAATATTCCGGTCGAGCCCTACATGGCCCCAAGGTAGCGTTGAAGTGTTGAAATCACAGGTGATCGTCAGGATGGCAGTGCTTTCATAATTATTCTCAATTCCAACTCGTCCTCCAAATCTTGGACTTCACACTCGTCTCTTTTTCAAACTCTGAACCAGTCACCTCTTTTTAAAAGCTGGTAGCAATCTGGGAATATTTTTGGTAAGATTGAAATTTATCACAAAGTGTCAAGTATTCTCATTCCTGATAAGCGAAAGGATCCTGCCTAGGTTGCTGAAGCTCTGCGCGGAGGCTCGAGACAGGAGTCAGGTGGCAGAGATAGCTGCCAAGAGGATGCGGACCTCTGCGTAGGATGCGGACCTCGAGGAATCAAGCTTCAAGCTCGACACGTTTGTTTTTGTACAGGGCATTTACAACTGCAGTGTGTCGTTGCTTTTCAAATCCATCTTTTCAATTACTTCGCCATGTCACGTTGCCAAGTTCCAAGTTCCTAGTTTCGTTCAATCATTAAGGTTTCTTGCATCATTCAATCATTAAGGTTTCTTGGTGGAGCTATAATTGATTCCGTGGCCAGGAGCTCTCTCTAGCTATTAGATTCTCGACCCCCCGTTCTCGACACCACCCCCGTCCACGTTCGAGGTTCGAGGTGCCGATGCTGCGACTGCGAAGCGGGGTTCCGCGTTCAGCGTTCTTGCCAAACCTCGTGGATGTTGCCTCCGAGTTGTTGAAACGAAAAACAAAAACCGGCTACGAAAACAGTAGGATTCAGAGGATTCGGTATTCCAACTCTTAGCCCCGTAGAGTCTTAGAGTTGTTTTGGATACAGTTTTATCTTATTTGTCATTACCTATGTTTATGTTATTACATTTTTACATTATTTTAATTGGCTCAAGCTCCTCCTCGCTGCTCCTTCCGCCTTCGCTGCTCATCCTCGGATGACGTGGTCCGCCTGCTCTGAGGAGCGCTGCCCGCGTTGCGGCCCTGCCTGGTGGGCCAAGCTGCATGCGGCGACGTATACTCCGGAGGACACCGAGCACGTCGTGCAGGCCCTCCTGGAGATCCGCTGCTTGTGCGGCGCGGAGCAGCGGCAGCTCCGCGCCGATGCGGCGGACGCCGCTCAGCACGCTGCGTTCCAGGAGCGCTTGGCCGAGCGGACCGCTCGCGAGGCCAAGCGCCATGCTGAGCTGAGCAGCTGCGAGCTCGGCAAGGCGGTGCTGGCGGCGGAGGAGGCGGAGGCGGCGGCGAAGCGGCGGCGGGTGGAGGCGGAGGACGCCTACTGGGCCTCGCTCATCGAGTGAGCAGAGGCTCAGTTTGGACCATGAGTGTGGTCTTTGTGCTTGGAAGGTTTATCTTCCATGCTTTTCGTTTGGGCCATGGGTGTGGTCCTTTATGTTAACCTGGATCGCGCTTCTCGTTTTGTGAGGGTCGTCGGCCAGGCGGTTCAATCCTTGGGCGGCTCTAGTCGTCTCTAGTCCAAGGGATGTGATGAGAGACGGTGAGATGCCACGCAAAAAAAAGCATTCGTTCTCCAAGTACAACCTTTTGGTGATAGGGAGTTTGGGCCTCCTGCTGCTTGCTGCTTGCTGCTTGCGCAACGTTTCTCCTTACGGACACAACGTTTCTCTTTACGCCATTCTACATTTGTCATGCGGTCCCAGGGCACGCCTGGGGCCTGGGTCCAGGCCTATGAACAGCGTAGTCTGACCAATCTCGGGTGCTAGTCTCCCAGCAAGCTAAGTTTTTCCTGGTACTCGGTACATGCGCCGGAGTAAATTTAATGTTTTTCGGAATCCCAGACCGTATGAGTATCACGCACTCCTAAATCTGTAGGCACATTTCTGGCAGCTTCTTGGGGATGCCTCCCAGCTAAAACCACGGTACTGGTACCAGTACCGCCCCAAGAAAGGACTTCAATAGGCAAGTTCTCAATGTTTTTTCAAGTCTTTATTTTTTCAGACTTTCCTGGGAGACT
>PVBE010204199.1_pt1 | contig 11167 bp, 10 predicted proteins | sample 1631181 | NCBI WGS metagenome assembly PVBE01 (sample SAMN08397723, study PRJNA350692) | Marine metagenome, whole genome shotgun sequencing project. | isolation source: water | place: Pacific Ocean | collected 2012-04 | reverse complement strand
GTGGTCACGCCGGTGAAGCGCTCGTAATGCCCGAGATCGAGATCGGTCTCGGCCCCATCCTCGGTGACGTAGACCTCGCCGTGCTGGTGCGGGCTCATGGTGCCCGGGTCGACGTTGAGATAGGGATCCAGCTTCCTCAGCCGGATCTTGAACCCACGCGCCTGCAGAAGCGCACCCAATGACGCCGATGCCAAACCCTTGCCGAGGGAGGAAACCACGCCGCCGGTGATAAAGATGAACCGGGTCATGGACCCTCAATCTATAGCAACTCTGTCGATCACCCAAGCGGAGACCCGATGCCCCGCGCGCGCCACCCCGCGCGCGCCACCCCGAGCACCGTCATGCCCCGGGGCGTGGAGGCGCGATGGCCTGGCACGTCGCGCTCAATTCGCCAGCGGGACACTGGGACCGGACGGCGCCTCCTCGGCCGGCTTGGCGGGTTCGGAAGCAGCCGGCGGCGGTTCGGTGTCCAGGATCGAGGTCGGTGCGCTAGAGCGGTTGGCGATCAGCGCGAGAACCAGGCTGGTCAGCATGAAACCCCCGGCGAGAGCGGCCGTCGCCCGGGTCAGCAGGTTGGCCGTCGAGCGGCCGGTGAGAAACCCGCCCATGCCCCCTCCGCCGCCGATGCCGAGACCACCGCCTTCGCTGCGTTGCAAAAGCACGACGCCGATCAGGGAGATCGCCAGCAGCAGATGGATAACGAGTATGACCGTCGTCATTGCGCCTCTCTTGTCGGTCGCAGTGCGGTCGACCGGGAAGGTCGCTCCGCGTCCGTTTTATAGTGCTCGCACGGGCGACTGGCCACCCTGAAGATTCGGCGGGCGACGGCTTGGCCGGTCAGGGCACGCTCTCGGCAATGACGAGGAAATCCTCGGCATCGAGGCTGGCCCCGCCGATCAGGCCGCCGTCGACGTCCCTGACCGCGAGAAGCTCGCGGGCGTTGTCGGGCTTCATCGATCCCCCATAGATAATACGCATCGCCTGCAGGTGCGGCCGGATCGCGGCGAGGGCGTTACGCAGGAACTCGTGGATCTCGCTAACCTGGGCCACCGTCGGCGTCCGCCCGGTGCCGATCGCCCACACCGGCTCGTAGGCGATCACCGTGTTGGTGGCGTCCGCGTCGGCGGGCTGGCCGGCGTTCAGCTGGCCCTCGACCACCTCGAGCGTGCCCCCGGCGTTGCGCTCCGCCTCGGTCTCGCCAATGCAGACGATGGCGCAGAGGCCGGCGCGGTGCGCAGCCTCCGCCTTGGCGCGCACCACCTCGTCGGTTTCGCCGTGGTCGGTGCGTCGCTCGGAGTGGCCGACGATCACGTACGATGCCCCCGCGTCGGCCAGCATCTCGGCGCTGACGTCGCCGGTGTGCGCGCCACTCTCCTCGGGGTAGCAGTCCTGGCCGCCGACAGTGACGCGAGTGCCTGCCAGCATCTCCGAGAGCGTAACCACCAGGCTTGCCGGCGGGCACACCAGGAGGTCCGCACCCGCCCCTCGGCCGGCCTCTGCCCCGTCGGCCACCGCCCGCGCCAGCTGCATCGCGCTTTCGCGCAACCCGTTCATTTTCCAGTTGCCCGCTATCAACGGCCGGCGATGCTGGCTCATGGGCGTCCCAATTTCCAAAGGGTGTCGGCGGGCGTCATCCGCCAGCCCGTATGTAACACAGCCCGGGGGGCGATTCCACCACCGCCGGACGCCTCGGGACGGCTGTCCTTTCCCTGTTGCGAGGGTCCGACGGCGGCACTATCATGCCGCCACCCGCGCGGCTGGAAACCGCCGGAACCGGCGGTCTTCGGGCCACGGAACGCCATCGACGAGCGAGGACGGCATGCTCGACTACTTGCGCAAACGGGCCGGTTCATGGGTGATCAAGGTCCTGTTCGGGCTGTTGATCTTGAGCTTTGGCATCTGGGGCATCGGCGACATCTTTCGCGGCCCCGGCTCCGCCGACGTGGTGGCGAGCGTCGGCGACGTGAAGATCACGGCGCGCGAACTCACCGAGGCCTACCGACGCGACATCAGCCAATTCGAGTCGGTGTTCGGTGAGCAGTTCAGGACCAACGACGTTCTGCGCCAAAACATCCTCCAGCAGTCGCTGTCGCGGCTGGTGACCATCGCCGCCCTTGAGGAGGGCGCGCGCGACCTCGGACTCGACGTGAGCGAAGCCGCCCTGGTCCGCACCGTGCGCCAGGACCCGAGCTTCACCGACGAGACCGAGACGTTCGACCGCAGCCGGTTCGAGTCCGTCCTCTACAACAACGGCTTCACCGAGGCCCGCTATCTCCAGCTGCTGCGCGGCGACATGATCCGCGCGCAACTGGTCGACAGCCTCACCGCCGGCATCGACACGCCCCAGGCGATAGCGGACCTCCTCTATCGCTATCGCAACGAACAGCGCACCGCCGAGGCGATCACTTTCACGGCCGCTGGAATCACCGACGTTCCTGCTCCCGAAGAGGCGGACCTAGTGGCCCTTCACAAGGACAACGGGGCCGCGTTCACCGCGCCGGAGTATCGCGCCCTCACCTTGGTCAGGATCAGCGCCAAGGACCTCGTCGACGAGATCGCGGTGCCCGAGGAGCGGCTCAGGGACGCCTATCAATCCGGCGCCGAGGAGTTCCAACTGCCCGAGAGGCGCGATGTCACCCAGATCCTCTCTGCGGACGAGGCGACGGCCAAGGCCGTGTACGCGCGCGTACAGGCGGGAGAGAGCTTGGAGACGGTGGCCGCGGCGATCGCCGGGGTCGAGATCGTCCCCCTCGGTCTCATAACCAGGGACGATCTCCCGGTCCCGGCGCTCGCCGAGGCCGGCTTCTCGCTCTTCGCAGGTCAGGTCGGCCCGCCGGTCGAAAGCCCGTTTGGCTGGCATGTCCTGAGGGTAGAAAGGATCGAGCCGCCGCGCCAGGTGACCTTCGAGGAAGCCCGCAAGTCGCTGCACCAGGCGGCCGCCGATGAGCTGGCGATCGACCAGGTGTTCGACCTCGTCAATCGCTTGGAAGACGAGCTGGCCGGCGGCTCGACGATCGAGGAGGCCGGGCGCGAACTGGCGCTCACCCTCGACACCGTGGGCGCGGTAGACAGTAACGGCCTGGCCAAGGACGGCAGTCCGGTGGAAGGGCTGGCCGGCCAGGCTGAGGTGCTGTCTGCGGCATTCACGACGCCCGCGGGCGAGCAAAGCAACCTGATCGAGACCAGCGATAGCAACTTCGTCATCCTCAGGGTCGATTCGCTGACCGCACCCGCGTTGCGGTCCTTCGGCGAGGTGCGCGCCCAGGTGGTCGAAGACTGGACCCGCCTGCGCCAGCGCGAGATCGCTCGCAACAGGGCCGACACGGCGCTGGCGCGCGCCAAAGGGGGCGAGGGCCTGTCCGCCCTCGCCGGGGAGCACGGCCTGCAGATCGAGGCGATCGGCCCCGTCAGTCGCGCCGGCCAGGCGGAAAGGCAGGTGCCGAGCGGGCTGGTCGGTCCGCTGTTCGATCTCAAGCCGGGCGACGCGACCATGGCCGAAACCGCTGAAGGCTTCATGGTCGCCAGGCTCAGCGAGGTCCGCCCGGCCACGCCGTCGGCGAAGCCCGACGACGTGACGCAGTTTCGAGCGGGCTTCCGCCAAGCCCTGGCCAACGATATCCAGGTGCAGTTCTACACGGCGCTGCGCCGCGACCTCGGCATGACGGTCAACAACAGGGTGCTCGAGAGCCTGATCCCATGATCATCGAGCCGGAGTTTCCGGTTTTCGCCGAACTCTATCGGGCCGGACACCCGCAAGTCGCGTGGACCACGCTGGTCGCCGACCTGGAAACGCCGATCTCGGCGCTCCTCAAACTCGCCGGCGACGATGCCAACACCTTCCTCCTGGAATCGGTGGAGGGCGGCGCGGTGCGCGGACGCTATTCCTTCATCGGCACCAAACCCGACGTCGTCTGGCAGTGTCACAGTGACCGCGTCGAGATCAACCGCGACGCGCTGGCGCGGGCCGATGCCTTCGCACCGATTGAGGGGGGCGCGATCGACGCGCTCCGCGCGCTGATCGACGAATCCCGGATCGACACGCCCGAGCATCTGCCACCGATGGCGGCCGGGCTCTACGGGTACATGAGCTACGACATGGTCCGCCTGATGGAGCGCCTGCCGGACGATAATCCGAACGTGCTCGGGCTGCCGGACGGCATGTTCGTCCGCCCCACCCTGATGGCGGTGTTCGACAACATCGAAGACACCATTACCCTGATCACGCCGGTCCGCGCCGAACCGCAAGCCGACGCCCAGCGCGCTTACGCCGCGGCCGAGGATCGGCTCGAGACCGCGATCACCACGCTGGCCGGGCACCTGCCCGTCCCGCACACCCCCGCCGGCGGCGCGCTCGCGCTTCCCGAACCCACCTCCAACGTCACTCGCGAGCGTTACCACGCGATGGTCGAAAAGGCCAAGGAGTACGTGCTTGCGGGCGACATCTTCCAGGTCGTGCCCTCGCAGCGCTTCGCGGTTCCCTTCACGCTGCCGCCAATCGCGCTCTACCGGGCGCTGAGACGGCTCAACCCCTCGCCATTCCTCTTCTATCTCAACTTCGGCGAGTTCGCGGTCGTCGGCTCGAGCCCGGAGATCATGGTGCGCCTGCGCGACGACAAGGTGACCATCCGTCCCATCGCCGGAACCCGGCGGCGCGGACGGGACGCGGCGGAGGACAAGGCCCTCGCCAAGGACCTGCTGAGCGACCCCAAGGAGCTGGCTGAGCACCTCATGCTTCTGGATCTCGGGCGCAACGACGTCGGCCGAGTGGCCAAGGTCGGCAGCGTCAAGGTCACCGAGCAGATGCTCATCGAGTACTACTCGCACGTCATGCACATCGTCTCCAACGTCGAGGGCGATATCCGCGACGGGTTCGATGCCCTCGATGCCCTGATCGCGGGCTTTCCGGCGGGCACGGTCAGCGGCGCGCCCAAGGTGCGGGCGATGGAGATCATCGACGAGCTGGAGTCCGAGCGCCGCGGCATCTATGGCGGCTGCATCGGCTACTTCGCCGCCAACGGGACCATGGACACCTGCATCGCGCTCCGCACCGCGATGGTCAAGGACGACGTCGTCTACGTCCAGGCCGGCGGCGGCGTGGTGGTGGATTCCGATCCCGAGGCCGAGTTCCAGGAGAGCTGCAACAAGGCCCGCGCCCTGATCCGCGCCTGCGAGGAGGCGGTGCGCTTCGCCACCCGCGGCGGCTGACCTTCGGTCAGCGGGAATTGCCGGAGGCGGCGCGAATGATCTCACCCTCGCGCACGATCGCGCTCAGGGGCACGAGTGCAAAGCCGCGGCTCTCGACCTCGCCAAGCCAAACCGCCAGCGCCTCGAGCGTGGCGTCTCGCGGATGGCCGAGCGCCACCGCGTGGCCTTGGCGGCGGGCTATGTCCTCGACGACCTCCAGCTGGCGGCGAATGGCAACAAGCGAATCCTCGTTGTCCAAGAACACGTCGCGCTCGGTATAGGGAACGGCGAATCGGCGCGCCGCCTCGGCTCCCACCGTGGCCGCACTCGTGCGCGAATCTAGGAACAAGAGGCCACGCTCGCGCAAGATCTCCATCACCACGGCCATGGAACCCAGATCGTGGGTGAAGCGACTGCCCATGTGATTGCTGATGCCGACATAACTTGCGATGGCGGCAAGGCCGGCCTCGAGGCGGCGAACCAGATCGGCCCGCTTGAGCCCAGTGAGGAGCGCGTTCGGGCCGGGGTCGGCGCCCGCGTCGCCGGGCTCCATGGGGACGTGAACGATCAGTTCGTGCCCGGCGGCTCGCGCCGCCACGGCCTGTGGTGCAACGCCCGGGGCATAGGGAAGGAAGGCCATGGTGAGCGGCGCGCGAAGCGCGATGGCCCGAGCGCTCCGCAGCTTGTCGATCCCGAGGTCGTCGATGACCACCGCGATCGTCGCCCGTCCGCGCGCCGCCGGCGCGCGCACGGCATATTGCTCCCACCGGGCGACGGCGTGGCTCGCCACCGGGAGCGCGGGCTCGCTCAGGGACTCCCAGGTCGGGCCATCGGTCGCCGCCATGGCGCTCGCCGTTGGATCGCCGTCGCCGGACTTGAGCGCCAATCCCACGACCACACCGATCACAAGGCCCATGGTGAAGACCCCGCCCAACAGCCAGACCTCCCTCCGGGCGACCCAGCGGCGCCGGTCGCTGCCGGCGGCGCCTGCCCCCGATTTCCCGGCGCTCAGTGCTCGCTCGCGTGACATCCGGCGTTTTCCAGCATGGCGATGCCAGAGACTCGGCCGCTCAGCAAACTCATGATCGCTCCATCCCATAGTCAATCGCGCTACTGGCCCCATATATGGCGAGTTTGGTGCTTCCGGCACAAGTGTTGCGGCCCACAAGCCGCGGGGGTTAAATTGCCGCAGGCACGTGATGGCGCATCACCGCGGCAACCATCGGGACGACCATGTTCCTGCTGATCGACAACTACGACAGCTTCACCTACAACCTCTACCACTATCTGGGCGAGCTCGGCGCCGAGATGACGGTGAGGCGCAACGACGCGATCACCGTCGACGAGGCGCTGGCGAGCGATCCCGAGGGCTTCGTCATCTCGCCCGGCCCCTGCGATCCCGACCGAGCGGGGATCTGTCTGGAGCTGGTCCGGCGGGCCGCCGGGCGATTCCCGGTGTTCGGGGTCTGCCTCGGTTGCCAGGCCGTCGGCCAGGCCTTTGGCGGGCGCATTATCCGCGCGCATGTGCCCATGCACGGCAAGCTCTCCTCGGTCGAGCACGAGGGCAGCGGCCTGTTCGAGGGCATCCACGCCCCCTTCGAGGCGACCCGCTACCACTCGCTGATCATCGAGCGCGACAGCCTGCCCGCGTGCCTGCGCATCACTGCCGAGACCGCGGACGGAATCATCATGGGGCTCGAGCACAAGGACCACCCGATCTACGGGGTGCAGTTCCACCCCGAAAGCATCGCCTCGGAGTTCGGCCACCTGATCCTGGACAACTATCTCAAACTGGCGAAAGCAAGGAGCGTGGCGGCATGACCACCACTACCCCCGAGACCGATCCGGAGGCTATGAAGCCGGTCCTGGCCCGGGTCGCTGACGGAAACTCGCTGTCCGAGGCGGAGGCCGAGAGCGCCTTTCAGATCATTATGTCTGGAGGGGCGACGCAAGCCCAGATCGGCGCCTTCCTGATAGCGCTCAGGCTCCGCGGCGAGACGGTCGACGAGATCACCGGCGCCGCCCGGACCATGCGAGCCAAGGCGCTCGCGGTCGAGGCGCCGCCGGGCGCGATCGACACCTGCGGCACCGGCGGTGACGCGGCCGGCACCTACAACATCTCGACCGCAGCGGCGCTGGTACTTGCGGGCGCAGGCGTGCCGGTGGCCAAGCACGGCAACCGCGCGCTGTCATCCGACTCGGGATCGGCCGACGTGCTCAGGGCACTCGGCGTCAACATCGACTGCGACATGGCGCTGGTCAGACAGTCGCTGTGGGAGGCCGGGATCGGGTTCATGATGGCGCCGCGCCACCACGCGGCGATGAAGCACGTGGGCGGACCGCGCGTCGAGCTCGGCACCCGGACCATATTCAACCTCTTGGGGCCGCTCTCCAATCCCGCCGGCGTCAGTCGCCAGCTCATCGGCGTCTTCGCCTTCGACTGGGTGCGCCCGGTGGCCGAGGTGCTGGCGAAGCTTGGCTCGGAGAGGGCCTGGGTGGTGCACGGGAGCGACGGCCTCGACGAGCTCACCACCACCGGCTCGACCTTCGTCGCCGAGCTCAAGGGGGGCGCGGTCTCGACCTTCGAGGTGACACCCGAGGAGATCGGGCTCGCACGCACCACGCCCGATGCGCTCAAGGGCGGCAACGCCGAGAGCAACGCCGCGGCGCTTCGCGCGCTGCTCGATGGCGAGAAGGGCCCCTATCGCGACATCGTGCTGTTGAACGCGGCGGCGGCGCTGGTGATCGCGGACAAAGTCAAGGATTTGGCCGAGGGCCTCGCGCGCGCGGCCGAGGTGGTCGACGCCGGCGGGGCGCTCGGCGCACTCCAGGAGCTGGTCAAGATCAGCAACGAGGAGGAGGCGTAAACGCGGCCAGACCATGAGCGACACCCTCACCTGCATCTGTGACGAGAAGCGCCGGCACATCCGTGAGCGCATGGCCGACACCCGGTTCAGCGCGCTCGTGGAAAAAGCGCGCGAGGCGCCGCCGGCGCGCGGGTTCGTGGCCAGTCTCGAGGGCGCGCGCGATCTCGCCAGCTATGCGCTGATCGCGGAGATCAAGCGGGCTTCGCCCTCGGGCGGCCTGATCAGGCTCGGCTTCGATCCATTCGCCATCGCCCAGGCGTTCGAGCGGGGCGGCGCGACCTGCCTGTCGGTGCTCACCGACACCCCGTTCTTCCAGGGCGCCGACGAATACCTGACCGCGGCACACAGCGCCGTCGACCTGCCGATCCTGCGCAAGGACTTCATGCTCGACCCCTACCAGATAGTGGAATCGCGCGCGCTGTTCGCCGACTGCGTGCTGCTCATCATGGCCGCGGTTTCGGACTCCCAGGCCTGCGAGCTCGAGGCGGCGGCCATGGAGTTCTCTCTCGACGTGCTGGTGGAGGTGCACGACGAGCAGGAGCTAGAGCGGGCGCTGCTGTTGAAGACACCGATGATCGGCATCAACAACCGCAACCTTAAGACGCTCAAGGTGGACCTCGGGGCGACCGAGCGGCTGACGCCGCTGGTCCCCGGCGACCGCCTGATCGTGAGCGAGAGCGGCCTCTATACTACTGGCGATCTCGAACGCATGTGGTCGGCCGGCGCGCGCGCCTATCTGGTCGGCGAGTCGCTGATGCGCCAGGACGACGTCGAGGCGGCAACGCGCGCCCTGTTGGGGCCATCGATGGCCGACGAGATGGCAGCGCTCGCCGCAACGCCCGCGGACGAGCCCTCCACCACCCGCACATCCGGAGCCTGAGGCGATGGCCCGCCTGACCCACCTCGACGACAACGGCAATGCCGTCATGGTCGACGTCTCGTCCAAGGACGAGACCGAGCGCACCGCCGCCGCCAAGGGCTCGGTCGTCATGGCGCCGGAGACGCTGCAACTGATCCAGGAGGGCAGCATCGCCAAGGGCGACGTGCTGGCGGTGGCGCGGCTCGCCGGGATCATGGCCGCCAAGCGCACCCCCGAGCTCATCCCGCTCTGCCATCCCCTGACGCTCACCTCGGTTGCCGTCGATCTCGTTTGCAACGAGGCCCGCTCGGCCGTCGAGATTACCGCGACCTGCCGACTCAAGGGGCGCACCGGGGTCGAGATGGAGGCACTCACGGCGGTCTCCGTCGCCGCCCTCACGGTCTACGACATGTGCAAGGCTACCGACCGCGGAATCCAGATTTCCGACATTCACCTGACGCATAAAACAGGCGGAAAATCGGGCACTTACAAGGCTTATTAATGATTTCAGTCGAAGAGGCGCTCGCGCGCATCACGGGGGCGTTCATGCCCCTTCCGACGGAGCAGGTCGGCCTCGAGAACGCGCTTGGCCGGGTGCTCGCCGCTGACATCAGCGCACGGCTCAGCCAGCCGCCTTCCGATGTCTCGGCGATGGACGGGTACGCGGTCCGCGCCGAGGACGTCGCCGCGCTGCCGATCCAGCTCCGCTGCATCGGCGAAGCGCCGGCGGGGCACGCCTACGCGGGGCACGTCAGCCGCGGCGAGGCGCTTCGCATCTTCACCGGCGCGCCGGTGCCCGAGGGTGCCGACACCATCGTTATTCAGGAGGATACGGAGCGCGACGACGACACCGTTACCGTGCGAGACGCCGGACCGCCCGGACGCTTCATTCGGCCGGCGGGCCTTGACTTCCAGGAGGGCCAGGTGCTGCTCAAGGCGGGGCACCGGCTGACGGCGCGCGACGTCGGACTGGCAGCGGCGATGGACGTGCCCTGGCTCTCGGTCCGCCGCCGCCCGCGGGTGGCGATCCTGGCGACCGGCGACGAGGTGGTGATGCCGGGCGACCCCCGCGGTCCCAACCAGGTTGTGAGCTCGAACTCCCACGCGCTCGCGGCCTTCGTCACCGCGAACGGCGGCCTCCCGATCAACCTCGGGATCGCGCTTGACGACGCCGACTCGCTCCGGACCATGGCAGCCTCGGCCAGGGGCGCCGATGTCCTGGTGACCACGGGCGGCGCCTCGGTCGGCGATCACGACCTGGTGCGCCAGGTGCTGGGCAAGGTCGGCCTCGAGATCGACTTCTGGCGAATCGCCATGCGCCCCGGCAAGCCGGTGATCTTCGGACGCATCGGCGAAACCGCGATGCTCGGGCTCCCGGGCAACCCGGTCTCCACCGTGGTCTGCGCCACCGTCTACCTGCGCCCGGCGCTGGAAACTCTGCTCGGCCTCGACGCGACCGAGAGGAGCGAGACCAGGGCCCGGTTGGGGCGAGACCTCCCGGAGAACGACCGCAGGCAGGACTATTTGCGCTCGGCGCTCGAGCGCGCCGACGACGGCGCCCTGGTGGCCACCCCGTTCGAAAGGCAGGACTCGTCAATGCTCTCGCTGCTGGCCTCTGCCAAGTGCCTGGTGGTCCGACCGCCCTTTGCGCCGCCGGCGCAAACCGGAGAAATGGTAGAGATCCTCACCTTGAGCGGCGGGGTGCTGAGCATCTGAGCCAACGGCTCGGCGGAATCGGCTGCATGGCCGGCCGGCTTTCGGATTCTCACCGGCCGAGCCCGGAAATTTGCTTGACGTTCCAGGAGAACCAAACTAGAACATACATGTATGTTTCTCGTTTGTTCTATATCTAGTGACTGGTTGAGGGATCAACGTCAAATGCTGACCCGCAAGCAACACGAGCTCCTGATGTTCATCCACGCGCGGCTAGGCGCGACCGGCATTTCCCCCTCCTTCGACGAGATGAAGGACGCACTCGAGCTCAGGTCCAAGTCGGGTATTCACCGTCTCATCACCGGCCTCGAGGAACGCGGATTCATCCGCCGGCTGGCGCATCGCGCCCGCGCGCTCGAGGTCCTCAAGCTTCCTGAGAACGCCGTAAGCGGGCAGGTACCCGTGCCCGACAACGTGGTGACCGGCCGGTTCAACATCAAAGCCCCGCAACCGCGCCTCGCGGCCGAGCGCGGCCATCCCGAATCGGCCGAAGTGCCGCTGTTGGGTCGCATCGCCGCGGGCACGCCGATCGAGGCGCTGAGGG
>PVBE012299140.1_pt1 | contig 11170 bp, 11 predicted proteins | sample 1631181 | NCBI WGS metagenome assembly PVBE01 (sample SAMN08397723, study PRJNA350692) | Marine metagenome, whole genome shotgun sequencing project. | isolation source: water | place: Pacific Ocean | collected 2012-04 | reverse complement strand
CTCTACGCGCCTCTTGCGGGACGCGTACGCTCTCTATCCGTGTGACGGGGGCGTCCTACTTGGGCCCGATCCCGACCTTAACTTCCGTTCACGAAGAGGATGCTAGGTACGGCCCGATGGCCAGGAAATCGATGGCTCCCTCCGTAAAGGTGCGTACGGCACCGGCAGGATCGTACACCATGGGTGCCTCATGGAGGTTGAAGCTGGTATTGATCAGGACGGGCAGGCCCGTGTTCTCCTCGTAGAGCCCGAGCAGTCGATGGAGCCGGGGCGTGGTTTTTGCTGACACGATCTGGGGCCGTGCCGTGCCATCAACGTGTACGGCACCAGGGCAGTGCTTGCGCATCCATGGAGTGCAGTTCAAGGTGATGGTCATTGTGGTCGCCGGGAGCTCGGCACCGGTGATGTCGCCGAAGCATTGCTCGACCCGCTCCTCGAGCACGAGCGGGGCGAAGGGCATGAACTCTGTGCGATTGAGGCGATCGTTGAGCCAATCGAGCACGGCCTCGTCGGTTGCGTGGACCAGGATGCTTCGGTTCCCGAGCGCCCGTGGCCCCCATTCAGCTCGACCATGGAACCGCCCAACCACCTTCCCCTCAGCTAGGAGCTTTGCCACCTCTGCCTCCAGGTCCGCAGGACGATTGTATGGGACATGGGCACCTTCGAGAGCCGACCGCACCTCGTTGTCAGTGAACCCTCTCCCCAGGTAGAGGTCGTCCAGGGGCGCTGACGCGGGACGGGCACAGGCGAGGGCAGCTCCTACGGCAAGCCCTCCGTCGCCCATGTGTGGGTGTACGAACACCGAGTCCACGCCCTCAAGCTCCCAGAGCCGCTGGTTGAGCCGCACATTAGCGAACACTCCGCCAGCCAGTGCGAGATGGGACAGGCCCGTCCGCCCGACCCATTGGGCTACTAGCTCGGTCATCCGCTCCTCGATGTGGTGCTGTACCCATGCGGCCACATCCTCACGGTGATAACCAGCGAACATGCGCTCGAGCTCGGGCACCCCGGCCCATCCCCATCGTCCCAAATAGGTACCGGAGTCCGTGAAGGGGAAGGGGACGTCAACAGCTTTCCAGTCACCTTGTGCGGAGAGGCCCAGGATCTTGCCCTCGTGGCGGTGGGGGAGGAAGCCGAGCCATTGGGTTATCGCGGAATAGAACATACCAAAGGAGTCGATCCCTTTCATGGCATCGAGCCGTTCGATACGACCGTCGGCGCAGCGGTTCACTGTCAGCGAGTACCCGTCCCCCAGGCCGTCGGCGGTGATACCCAGGACGGGATCATGCCCCGACAGGAAATAGGCCCCTGCGATATGGGCCACGTGGTGATCTATGGGGACGAGGGGCCGGTCCCTGATCGGTCGGGGAAGGTCCTTGCGCATCAAAGCAGGGACCGTGCGGGCGAGGAGACCCCCGCCCCATGATCCGGGATCGATGATGTTGAGCCCAAAACGGTCCTGGACGAAGTCGGACAGGAAGGGGACGAGCCCTCCTGAACTTGAGGCGCGGACATCGCCCTCCATGGCCTGGAACCGGCGGACCAGGCGTGCGTAAGGGGGAGGGGTGAGGATGCCACCGACAGCGATAACGTCCACATCGGAGTAGGTGAGCTCCGATATATCGAGCACCTCGTCGAGCGACCGCTTGGGGAATCCTCCCTGCAGCTTCTTTTGTGTGAGACGCTCCTCGTTGACGGCTGCCAGAATGGTCCCGTCCTTTACAATACAGGCGCCGCAGTCGTTCTGACTGTCCACCAGTCCGAGTACGACTCCCTTGCGCCAAGAGGATTCAGAGCCCATGTTCTGATCGCAATCCAGCAATCAAGTGATAAAAGAGTTGCGTTCATGGTCACCCAGGGTACGTGACCTGGACCGATATGCTATCTTCGATCCCGGGATGATTCCGTTTGGATCGTTACTCCTTGGTCTTCACTTCTTCGACCACGACCTCGCGCATGGGACGGCCGGTGCCGCCTCTGAACACGTTCAGCATCTCGGCGAATATGGCCACTGTGATCTCATAGGGCGACTCGGCGCCAACGTCCAGACCAATGGGGGCACGGACCTTCGCTATGGCCTCCTCGGAGACACCATCCCTACGCAGGCGCTTGAGCGCAGTGCGCGCCTTGTTCCTGCTCCCGATCATCCCGATGTACCCTGCATCGGACTCTACGGCGGTCCTGAGGCAGGTAAAGTCGTGGGCATGCCCGTGGGTGACGATCACGACAGCGCACATGGGATCCAGGGGTATGGTCGGGACCGTCTCGGTGTATGGGCCGCAGAAGAGCCGCTCGGCCTGGGGGAACCGCTCCTCGTTGCAGAAATCGGGTCTATCATCGGCCACCCATACGGGGATGCCCATCTTGTCTCCCATGTCCGCGAGCGCCGCCCCGATGTGGCCGCCGCCGCAGATGACAAGCCTGATGACAGGGCCGTGCGTTTCGATGAACACCGTAACCTTACCGCCGCACACCATTCCCTGCTTTGAGAGGTCGACGTCTATCGTTTCCGTGACCCGATGCTTCATCAGATGCTTGGCCTTGCCGTGCACGTACTTCTCAACCGCGCCACCGCCGATGCTCCCGACGATGGAACCGTCAGCGCGCACGATCATCTTGCTGCCGATGTGACGGGGGCTGGAGCCCTCCGATGCTGTGATGGTGGCTACAGCGAACACCTCTCCCGCATCAGCCAGACGGCTCATCTCAGCGAGCAGCTTGTCGACCATGTCATTCGTCCATATTCAATTCTTTTTTTATCTTCGTCCCTATCGGGCCTGCCTGTTTTCGCACGGACGTCCTCTAATCATTGAGGGATCGCAGGACCTCGCCGGGAGGGAACACGCCCTGCTCGGTGATGATTGCAGTTATCAGTCGTGCGGGTGTGATATCGAAAGCGTAGTTATAAGCGCGGGCGCCGGGCGGTGCGATGGGAGTCCCCAGTACCGCGAGCACCTCATTCTCATCGCGCTCCTCGATGACTATGTCTTCTGCTGAGGCCGTTTCCGGATCGATGGTGGATGTGGGGGCCGCCACGTAGAATGGGATGCCGTTATCCTGGGCCGCAAGGGCGACCATATAGGTCCCTACCTTATTGGCAACATCGCCGTTGGCTGCGATGCGGTCGGCGCCCACCACGACCTTCTGGACCATCCCGCGACGCATGAGAAGGCCGGAGGCCCCGTCCGGGATGAGCCTGGCCGGGATCCCGTCCTCCATGAGCTCGAACATCGTGAGCCGGGCACCCTGGAGCCGGGGCCGGGTCTCGTCGGCGACCACTTTGATGCGCTTCCCCGCCTCGATCGCTGCCCGGATGACCCCCAGGGCCGTACCGTACCCTCCAGTGGCCAGTGCGCCAGCGTTGCAGTGGGTGAGCACGGTATCCCCGTCCTCAAGCAGGGCGGAGCCATGGTGTCCCAGAGCGCGGTTGCGGGCGATGTCCTCTTCGAGGAGACGCTGCGCCTCCGCCAGGGCTCGTACCGCGACCTCCTCGTCGGGGACGTTGCGGACCGCGTTCTCTACTCGCTGCACACCCCAGGCGAGGTTGATCGCAGTAGGGCGTGTTCGCAGAAGGCGTTCTCGTGCGCAGGCGAGGGCCTTGCGGGGCTCGTCCTCGCGAGCTGCCAAGGCCATACTGAATGCTGCAGCGACACCGATAGCAGGCGCCCCACGCACGGCCATACCCTCGATGGCGCAAGCGAGCTCCTCGACGGTCTTACATTTGAGCGTGCAACGCTCGAAAGGGAGCAGTCGTTGGTCGATAAGTTCGATAGAGTCATCTGCCCAGCGAACGGTGAACACATGCTCGTGGACAGCATTCAACGTTAAAAATCGTTCGCTGGCGCCTGAGGGGAAGTGTCAGCGGCGCTAGAACAGGGAAGCGAACTCCCCATAATCGGGCTCGTTAGCCGGCCCGTGGACCTCGGGTAGCTGGGCGAGGTCCATGCCCTCCCGAAGTTCCTCTGATAGGATTACGTCAACGTGCATTCCATACCCCGAGGTTGGGGGTTTTGTTTCCCCTTTAAAAAAATATCGTAAAAATGCCCCCAAACGGGAGTCTTACCCGGAGGAACGGAGGGTCTGGGCACCTTGTGCGATACCCTTATTAATCATGGCTGTCGATTGACCGAGGGCAGTTATGGGAGAGGTCGTCGCGTTCGTGGAGCTGATGGGGAACTACAACTCCCTCCGCGAGACCGTGGACCTCCTCAAGGAGCAGGAGCACTGTGCTGCGGTGCTCGCGGTCACCGGACCGTACGACTACCTTGTTGAAGTGCGGTGTCAGAGCATCTGGCAGCTGACCAAGGTGCTCGACCGCCTCACGAACTTCCCCTGGGTCACCCGCTCCCGGTCCTCGGTGGTAAAGGAGGTCGTGAAGGAGCCGTCGGACTTTACGTTCATCGAGCCCTCGGATGCTGACCAGAAGCAGATGCTCAAGTCCCATCTCATCGCCACCGTGTCGATCAATGTCCGGACAGGGATGACCAAGCCCCTCGCATCACGGCTCAAGAAAGTACCACAGGTCGCTCGGGCGTACGTGGTCACCGGGGAGCACGACCTCTTGGCATCCATCGACTGCGGGTCCATGCTGGACTTCGCCGAGTTCCTTGACACGGTGCACGAGTACGAGTACGTCAAGTCCACGAACACGGCCTTCATGGTCCGGGCCGGCCGGATGTTGCAGCCGAGCGACACGTCCTGAGGGCGCAACGGGGGGAGACCATGTCCCCGCGAATCCGTGACATAGCGACAGTTATCCTGTGCCTGTTCCTCTGCGGATGCTTCTCCTCGGTCCCTGAGGATACTCCGTCGCCCGCGGACGGGACGTTCATGGTCGGAGGACATACCTACAGGTTCGTCCAGGGAACCCTCGTCCAGGATGACCGCGACAATGACAGTATCGCTGTGGTCGGTGTGGCATGCGATCTGCACGGGAACGGGACCACCGCAACTGCCCTGGCGGCCCGATTCAAGGACGCTGGTGTTGACATCGTGCTGGTGTGCGGCGATATCTGTGATCATTACCGTGATCCGGGACCGGACGACGCGGAGATGGAACGGGTGCTTGCGCCCTTCCTAGCGACCAGCATGCTCGTGCTGACCATCCCCGGGAACCACGAGCAGATCCCTGTGTACGACGCGGTCATGACCCGCATGGCGACAGCGAATCCGAACCTCGTGAACATGCTCACTGTACCCGTGGCTAAGTTGGATGACATTTCCATCGTGGCGCTGGGCGGGTACCACGACCAGCGCTTCATCCCGGCCAGCGGTCGCCTTCTGGGGGACGAGGACTACACAGTGGCGGTGCGTCGGACCACGGGCCTTCCCCTGCCTCGGCTCTTCCTCACTCATGGGCCTCCCCGGTCAGCGCGGGAGGGTGGCGTCGACCAAGTCACCGGCGGTTCCCATGTTGGCGACCCGCGTCTCAATGAAGTGTTCGAGCAGGGCGGGTTCAACGTTCACGTGTTCGGTCATATCCATGAAGCGGGCGGACGGGCAGAAACGCCAGAGGGCGATCCTGTCCCCCCGGACACTCCGGTGGCGCGGCTCCTGCTCAACGCGGCACCGGGCTCCCCCTGGACCCTCCTTGATGGCTCGCACACACCTGGCCAGGCGATGATCGTACGGATGGGGAACAGCACGACATCGTACCGAATCATCAGCGCGTCCTGATCCGGGATCCGCCGGAGCGCCCAAACGGAGTGAACTACCCCTCTCCAAGTAAAGGGGCTTCCCGCCGTAACAAAAAAAGAGTTAAAAGCTTGATGACGCGTCATCGACCAAATGGTGCTCCCCATCCCTCGTCAAGGCGTGAGCATGACCCTTGCCGAGGCTGTGCGGGCGGTGACCTCGATCCCATTCTCCTCCTTTATGGAGGGCGAAGCGTTGGCGCGCTTCGAGGAGGCCTTCGCCCGGTACCTTCACGCGGAGCATGCCGTGGCAGTGGCCTCGGGCAGGTACGCCTTTCAGTTGGTGATGGATGCTATCGGGTTCACACGGAAGGACGAGGTCATCTTCCCGTCCCTCACCATCCCGGTCATGCCCAACGTAGCTATGTGGTCTGCCGCCGTGCGGTTCGCTGACGTATCGCTGGAGAACTATACGCTCGATCCAACAGCAGCAGCTGACGCGGTCACACCGAGGACGAGGGCGATCGTCCCCACACATCTTTATGGGTGTCCGTGCGATATGGGGTCGCTGGGTGACCTGGCCGAGGACCGCGGTCTCGTGATGATCGAGGACTGTGCCCATGCCACGGGTGCACTGTACAAGGGTCGCCAGGTCGGTACCCAAGGAGTGGCTTCAATATTCTCCATGGCGACCGGCAAGACCCCCATGGCCTTTGGTGGTGGCATTATCACCACGGACGACGGCGCGATCGATCATGCCGTGCGCGAGGCAGTAGCAAAGGAAGTGCGACCTTCGAGAACACGGACCACCAAGGCGGTGCTCAAGGACACTGCTGTCTGGGCCCTTACTCGCCAACCCCTGTTCAGCCTGTCAGTGTTCCCTGCCCTGGCCCTCTCCTCCGCCCTGGGGTCGCTCTCGGGCTCTGCGGCAACCGATCCCTTCGCCGAGGAGGAGCGTCGGCTCGAGACACTGCCCGCCGGTTCCCGTGGCAATCTCACCAATGTACAGGCCGTCAAGGGCCTTAGCGGGCTTGACCACCTCGATGAGGAGCTGTCCCGGCGCCGGGCGAACGCCCACGCGCTAGACCGCGAGCTCGCCGACATACCTGCGCTCACTCTCCCTGGGGCACCCCGGAACGCTGAGCACGCATACCATGGGTACTGCAGCCGTGTCAAGGACCGAGCCGGTTTCATGAAGCGTATGCTCCGACGCGGCGTGGACACGCGGGCGACCCCCATGATGGCATGTGGATCCCTGTCGATGTTCGGTGGCGCCACGGGAAGGTGCCCGACGGCCGAGGTGTTGGCTCGGGAGCTGGTCCACCTGCCCGTTCACCCGCCGCTGGGCAAGCCTGAGATGGCCGCCGTTGCCCGGGCCGCCCGGTACGTGACGGAAGGCCGCTGATCACTCCTCTTCGCGGAAGAGGTGCTCCTCGCCTGCCAGGATGCTGGCCGCGCGCTCGCCCTCCAGCTCCGCCTTGGTCTTCTCGGTATTGGAGCCGCTGTAGATGGCGCCGATGTTGCCGGCAATGCCCATGTACTGGCCCAGCCCGAAGATGAGCGAGGACGCTGTGGCGACGGTGCCGCCGGCGATACCCAGAGCAATCGCCTTGAATGCGCCGCCGATGGACATCTTGCGCTTCTTGGTAAAGGAGCTGACACCGTAGGACACGAGCCCCAGCCCGCCGAACTGTACGCCATTGCGGACGTACTGGCCATACTCACCAAGGAGCTCGAGGCTCTCTGCGTCCTCGGGGGCCACCTCGATACGGGCTTGGGCGATGGCCTCACGGATCTCGTCCATGTGGGCGCCAGGGTTCTTCAGGGCCTCGGTTATGTCAGGCAGCTTCTCATGATCGTATAGGAGTAGCTTGCCCATGGAGTCGTAGTCCTTGATGTTGCCCGTGATCGCCAGGGCATCGCTGAGCTGGCTGAACGGGTGCCCTGCATCGAAGGAATGGATGTAGTTCTCGGAGTAGGGCCCGATGTAGTTGTTGGTCGGGTCGACGATGAGATACTGTACGCCCTCTTCGGTCTGGACGGGGACCTCGGCCCAGGCATGGCCCACGCCGCGAGATATGCCCGTGCGGATGACGGCAGGTATGCCCTGCTCCCGGGCGATAGCTGTGAAGAGGTTGGCGTGCTCGGCGCACACACCGGTGCCGTCCTGGAATGTCTCGGCGGCGGTCTCGGGGACGTTGACGTCGTAGATCCCCAAATAGTAGCCGTTCATACCGATGTGCTCCTTGACGTACTCGGAGTCGGCCACGATGGTCTCGAGCACGGTGTCCTCCTCGAGCTGGGCGGCCACATCCTCCATCTCATCGGTGACCGCAAGATAACCGGTGGTCTCGGTGAGCTCCGCGTAACCGCTGGTGTCCACGACACTGTCGAGTTCCTCCCAAGAATCCTCCTCCTTGAGCGAGGTGTAGTCGAAGCCCTTCTCCTCCACCTTCTGCTCGGACACCTCGGGATCCCGGTCCAGGAGCGCGGTGAGCGCGTACCCGGCAGCGAAGAGCCCGCCGAGCAGCATGACCTTGCTCACGTCACCGTTGTTCAAATCATCATTGATGACGTACCCGTCCGCACCCTCGGCAGCGGCGGAACCGTCGCTCTCAAGATCATATCCGACCATTGATACCTACACCTGTCGCGGCGAGCCCTCCCCGCAGGTTAAAAATCTTTCGGCGGGGCTAAATCGTGCGTTAGCGTGCCACGCAGGAAATCATTATAAGGTTTGGCGGCGGGTCGAGACTTGCGATGTTCAAGCACCGGACGCCGAGCCTCAAAGTGCGCAAGGCCATGTCCGTGGCCGCCGTGGGCCTCGGTAAGGACTACACCTCCTCCAAGGGCGCTGGCGCGACAAAGGAGCTTGTTGCCAAGGTCTCGCGGATGACTGGGAAGGCCCATGTCCGCCCTGTGTCGAGCGGTAACGGTGCCATCTTCGCGGCGCTCTTCGTTGCCCCGGGCCCCGTGATGCTGCCCGATACCGGTGGCTGGATCGCGTTCCGAACCCATCCCAAGGTGCTGGGGCTGGCCACCCACGCACTCGAGACCGACGCGGGTTACATCGACCTCGACCTCCTGAAAAAGCACCTGGACATGAAGAACCCAAAGACCCTCCTCTATAGCGCGTCCTCAGGGTTCCTTGCGGAGAACGACGGTCGCCACATCGCCGACCTCTGCCGTGACAAGGGGGTCCGGACCATCGAGGACATCACAGGCGTGCTCGGGAGAAAGGACGCTGGACGGCATGCCGATGTTGTTGTTTGTTCCACCGGTCCCGCCACCGTGGCCAACCTCCTCTCCGGAGGGTTCATCGCCGCTGACAGCGAGGAGCTCCTGGAGACGGCAAAGTTCGCTCTCTCCCTGGCCGCGCCCGATCCAGTGACCATCGCGGGGATGGTCGCCGCTCTGGACGAGGCGCCTCGAATCTATCAGGATCTGGTGGAGACGGCCGACCAGCTCAAGAGCGATCTTGAGGGGTACAGCCAACTCGTGCATCCGCGGCGACGAGGTATCGGTGTCGGCCTTGATCTGAGCGAGGGTGTGCTCTCCCCCGAGTGGGTGTACAAGCGCTCTCTGGAGCTCGGCCTCCTCACAGAACTGCGCTCACCGCTCATGCTCAAGGGCCCGCGGTACGATCGACTCGACGTGCCGAGCGTCACCATCGAGCTTAAAAAGGTTGACATCGCGTACTACGAACGGGAGGCGCTGATCGGCCGCCTTGTCGAGGCCGTCGATGCCCTCCTCAGACCACAGGCCTCCGTAGCTCAGCTGGTCAGAGCGGCTGATTCGTAATCAGCAGGTCGCGCGTTCGAATCGCGTCGGGGGCTTTCTTTATGACCACCTAAGCAGAGCTCAGCATACCTGTATACGGTCTCCAGCGGACAAACCGTTATAAGCCACGATTCGCTGTAAGGAAGTCTCTGACGGGGATGAGGGATGAGCGGGATGTACGCGGAGTTTGAGAACGCGGGGGCCACCTTTACCGGCGACGTGTTCGAACCGGACATGCCCAACGGCCACGGCGTGGTCCTCTGTCATGGTTTAGGTACCAACCGTAACGAGCTGTACGACGTAGCAGAAGCGCTCCGGGACGAGGGCTTCGTGGTGCTCGCGTACGACGAGCGAGCCCATGGCCAGTCAGAGGGTATCTTCCACCTGGACACCATGGTCGACGACGTCCACGCGGCCCGCAGGTATCTTGAGAACGCATATGACGTTGACCGGATCGGTATGTTCGGCCATAGCCTCGGTGGCTACCTCGCTGCCAGGGCCGCAGCCGAGCGGGATGGATTCGATGCAGTGGTGACCTGGGCCGCTGCAATTTCACCCCGGGAGGTGCTGAAGGAGACCCAGCCCTGGTTCGACGTGATTGACGCATGGGTGGACACCGTCGGCCGCCACCTCCACTACTCATCCAGCTACAAGGAGCTGCGCATCGACGATATGGGCGACTATCTGGCCAACCTCTACGACCGTGATCAGGTCCGAACGGACGACTCGGTGAAGGCTCTTGGCGACGTTCCCTATACTCTAATCCAGGGCGATGCTGACAAGGTGGTCTCGATGCACCACGCAAAGGCCATCGCGGCTGCCGCGGACACCGAGCTCGTCGTTGTCCCCGACTGCGGCCACTCCTGTCTCCCCACTCACTCGGAACCACCCTTCTACCTTCCGGAGCCCGACCGTCCTGAGGCCCGGCGGGAGGTCATTGCAACGGTGGTGGGCCGGTTCCAGCGGTACCTCGTGGACGCGCCGGGCACCCGATAATCCAAAGGGTTTTAATCCTGCTCGACCGTAAAGGAGACCACGATGGCTGACGGAATGATCTCCATCGCTCTCCGGGCCGTGGGCACGCTCACCCGGTTAGTCAAACCACCCATGCACCGTGAGGTCCCTCTCGGTACCACCGTGCGCGAACTGGCACACTTGAACGGCGTGGAGGACGGCATGGTGATGCTCGTGTTCGTCAACAAGGCGAAGACGACCTTCGATCGTGTGCTTGAGGACGGGGACGAGGTCGTGCTCTACCCTATCGTCGCCGGTGGTTAGCCTTTCTTACAGCAGACCGGGCACTTCGGGTCCCGCTCTACGGTCATGACTTCCCCGGTGAGCGATGTCGGATCCTGGTCGAACAGCTTGTTGTAGTGTGGTTCCCCCGCACTGGTGAGGACCTTAACGACCTCCGCACCCTGTGACCGTGGCACAGGGCGCACCATCACGTTTTTAAATCAGCCTCCGTACCCCGCCCCCTGCCACAGGACGGGAACGGGTCATTGCCATGGAAGGTAAGATGCGAGCTGTCATGAAGGTCCGGCCGGAGTACGATGGGACCGAGATCGTAGAAGTTGACATTCCCAAACCGGGCCCTACTGAGGTGCTCATCCGGAACAAGTGCGTGTCGATCTGCGGTACTGACGTCCATATATTCGATTGGGACCCGTGGGCACAGGGCCGGATCAAGACCCCGCTCATCTACGGGCACGAGTTCGCCGGTGAGATCGTCGAGGTGGGTTCTGCGGTCACCAGCG
>PVBE010703518.1_pt1 | contig 11170 bp, 5 predicted proteins | sample 1631181 | NCBI WGS metagenome assembly PVBE01 (sample SAMN08397723, study PRJNA350692) | Marine metagenome, whole genome shotgun sequencing project. | isolation source: water | place: Pacific Ocean | collected 2012-04 | reverse complement strand
TGAATATTGAAAAAACTAAAGAATTTATCCAAACAACTTGGGATGACTCAATTACTCCAACCTTAGAAAGATATATCGAGATCCCAAATAAGTCTCCGATATTTGATGCGGATTGGATTGAAAATGGATATATGAGTAAAGCAGTTGAATTATTTAAGAGCTGGTGCCAGGAGAATGCACCGCGTGGCATGCAGCTGGAGGTCATTCAAAAAGACTCTAGAACACCACTCATTTTTATTGAAATTGAAGGCTCTTCTGATTTGGAGACGGTTTTGCTATATGGGCATCTTGATAAACAACCTGAAATGGAAGGTTGGGAAAAAGATTTAGGGCCTTGGGAACCGGTTATACGTGATGATAAATTGTATGGCCGAGGAGGAGCTGATGATGGCTATGCAATGTTTAGTGCAATTACGGCAATTAATGCTTTGCAAAAGCAAAATCTACCTCATCCTAGATGTGTTCTTATAATTGAAGCTAGTGAAGAAAGCGGTAGTAATGATTTACCATTTTATATCCAAGCTCTAAAAGATAGGATTGGTGAGCCTGGTCTAATTATTTGCTTAGACTCAGGTTGTGGTAATTATGATCAATTATGGGTTACCACATCGCTGCGCGGGGTTGCAACTGGGAAACTCAAAGTTCAGATCTCAAAAGAAGGTGTACACTCTGGTGCTGCTAGTGGGATTGTACCATCGAGTTTTAGGATAATGAGACAATTATTAAGCAGAATTGAAGATGAGCATACTGGTGAGATCCTTTTGCCAGCCCTTAAAGTTGAAATTCCAGAAGATAGATTGGCTCAGGCCAAACAAACCTCGAAGACTCTGAAAGATTCGATCTATACAGAATTCCCATTTGTAGGCACTGCAAAGCCTGTTTCTGAAGATATACTAGAATTAATTCTAAATAGAACCTGGAAGGCAACTATGTCCATAGTTGGAGCATCTGGCATTCCACCATTTGCAACAGCAGGTAACGTACTAAGGCCATATACCGAATTGAAATTGTCATTTCGTTTGCCTCCCACTTTGGATGCAAAATTTGCGGCTACTCAAATTAAACAATCTCTTGAGGATAATCCACCATATGGTGCTAAGGTGCAGTTTAAGATCGAAGATCTAGCCATAGGCTGGAATGCACCAAAAATGAGTGAGGAGCTTGAGGCTTTGATCAACCAAGCATCCTTGGCATATTTTGCACAAGAAGCGCAGTATTTAGGAGAAGGCGGCTCCATACCTTTTATGGGTATGCTAGGGGAAATGTTTCCTAAGGCACAATTCGTAATTACTGGTGTTTTGGGCCCCAAATCTAATGCTCATGGGCCAAATGAATTCTTACATTTGCCCTATGTTAAGCAGCTAACGGGCGTAATCGCATTCATTTTGAGCAACCAAGGTAAAAACAATGCATAAATGATAACTAAAGTTACCATTATTTTATTTTAATGCTATCTTTAGCATTAGAACATTTCATATTCGTTGGGGAATGTTTTTTAAAATGTACTTATGTTCTAACGACATATGGAAAATGCTAATTTAAAAGGAAGAGATATGAAAAGTATAATAACAAAAACTCTATTGGCTGTTGTGGTAATCATGTTACCTCAGTTGTCTAGCGCGGCTAAGGCATTTACAGTTAATAAATCAACTCCACTGAAAACTGAAGAACAGAAATTTAGTTATATCTTAGGGGTAGATTTAGCTGAAAATTTCACTCAACAGGCAGTTAAATTAAATCCAGAACTTGTGTATCTTGGTTTAAAAGCTGCATTAACAGATAAAAATTATCGTTTATCTGAGAAAGAAATGAAGGATACCTTAAAAAGTTTTCAGGTTAAAATGCAAGCTAAAAGGCAAAAAGAGCTGCAGAAGCTAGAAGCTAAATTAAAAGTGAAAGCGGTTGAGAATAAGAAACTTTCAGATAACTTTTTATCAAAAAACAAAACTAAGAAAAATGTAACAGTGACAAAGAGTGGATTGCAATACCAAGTTGTAAAACAAGGTAAAGGCAAGACACCTACAGATGATGAGTTTGTAGTAGTTGAGTACACTGGTAAGTTGGTTGATGGAACCGTTTTTGATTCAACTGATAAACATGGACAACCAGCAAGTTTCCCTGTTAACAGTGTAATTCAAGGTTGGCAAGAAGCATTAAAAATGATGAAGGTTGGCGCTGAATGGAATATCGTAGTTCCGTATAACTTAGCGTACGGTGAGACTGGCCAAGGAACAATTGGTCCAAATGAAACTCTCCTATTTAATGTTAAACTTTTGAAAGTTCAAAAGAATGATGTTGAACCAAAACCTACTAGATAATCCATAGTTATTCTTTAATTATTCGTAGCATGTGCTTATAGCGCATGCTACGATTGTCTTTGCTACTTCAGAATTCGTGAGATGTAAATTGAGTAAGAACGCTACAAAGCCACTAGGTTTTTGGATGTTATCCGCTCTTGTGGCCGGTAATATGATTGGAGCTGGTATTTTTTTGCTACCTGCTAGTCTTGCTGCGTTTGGCTCTATTAGCTTAATTGGATGGTTCATAACCACAATTGGAGCCATTGTATTGGCTTTAGTTTTCTGTAACCTTTCTAAGAACATGCCAGCTCTTGGTGGTCCATATGCCTTTTGTAAGGCCGCTTATGGTGACTTTGTAGGCTTTATGGTTGCTTATAATTACTGGATTGGAATGTGGGTAGGAAGCGCGAGTGTTGCCCTAGCATTTACAGGCTATCTGTCTTATTTTTTCCCAGCCATTGCATCTGATAGTATGTTGTCATTTGTGATCAGCATAGCTGTTGTTTGGAGTTTAACGGCTATTAATATCATTGGTATTAAAGCTGCGGGATTGGTGCAACTGTTCTTAACAATATTAAAGTTACTGCCACTAATATTATTATCTATGATAGGTCTATTTTATATAGATCTAGGTAGATTAACAGATTTTAATGTGAGCGGACTTAGTAATATTGATGCTGTAGTTGGGGCTGCGGCTTTGACGCTTTGGTCTTTTATTGGCTTAGAATCAGCCAGTATACCAGCTGATCAGGTTCAGAACCCAAAAACAACAATTCCAAGAGCCACTATTTGTGGAACGATTTTGACAGCAATCGTGTACATGGTTAGTACTTTTGTGATTTTTGGAACTGTGAGCAATAGTGAGTTGGTAGCATCTTCTGCTCCTTATGCTTTATCTGCGCAAGCGGTATTTGGAGGCATGGGAGGGGCATTGATAGCTTTTGGCGCTATATTATCCTGTTATGGTTCTTTGAATGGATGGATCATGATGCAAGGGCAATTGCCATTGGCTGCGGCACGAGATAATTTATTTCCAAAAATTTTCAGTAAAACTAATTCCAAAGATACTCCGTATGTAAGCTTAATTATATCGGCTGTATTCATGACCATTTTATTAGTATTAACTATCGATTTACAGTTAATAGAGCAGTTCAATATGATAATCAGTATTGCTATATTTTCTACTTTAATTGTTTATGTATTTACGACTGTTGCTGAAATAATTTTATACTATAAAGTTCCTGAAAAATTCTCTAGTAGCAATTTCATTAAATCGTGTATTATTTCATCTCTAGCATTTACTTATAGTGTTTGGATGGTTTATGGAATAGGGATTGAAATGATCAAATATGGAATTGTGTTATTTTTAACAGGAATCCCTATCTATGGGTTTATGAAGTTTAATTGTAAATAATAAACCTTTCATGCAGTTACCAAAACTCAACATTAAATAATAACTTAAGTGCAGAGTGCAATGCACTACCTTCAAGTAATATAGCCCATCTTTTCGAAAGAGAATAGTTAGCTTTTAATATTTGTTGCTGATCATCAATATTATAGTTATATGATAGTTTTATTTTTTTTGTTACTTGTTTTCCTAATACTACATTTGTGCTTTCATTAATAGAAGATGATGATTGCTTCAGATCTTCAGCAGTTGTTGGCAAACTAGAGTATTCTGTTTGTAAATCAATTTCATCTAAGCCAGTTGCTTCTTTGAATCTTTCTGTAATGCTTTTGTCTTGTTTTTTACCTTGTAGCAAAGTTAGCGCAGCTAAGATATTAGTTTGATTGCTAGTACTTGCTTGTTCTATTGATTTTCCAAGCGCTAAGTAAGAAAGGATGTTTTCTTGTGTTATCGTGGCAGGATCAGCAAAAAGAGTAATCTCAGGAGATGAGATTTTACCTTTTGCGTTAACTCCAACTTTTTGTGCGCCACTGGCTGCAGTTGTGTCTGATGTATTTTGTATTTGTTTTGTGGCAATTAAATCAATGGAGGGATCGTCAATGCGGTTACCTGCATAGTTAATATCACCTTTTTCTATGTTTAAGGTGCTATTTAATGGAGTATATTTACCATTTTTGATACTAATATTTCCAAATACTGCATTTAAAAATATATTGTCACTTACCAGACGTAATTTTCCTTCTAATGCGCCTTCTAGACCATATCCTGTGAGTTTAACTTTAGGATCAATGGTTAATGAAACATCGTAGTTTACGTCAGAGCTATCTTGCAGTGTTTCTGCGTGGTTCAATATGACATCATTTGGTATGGTTTCTGTATCAGAAAAATCAGGAATTTTAATATTACCATTTGTAACTTGAATACTACCGGTTAATTGCAGTTCATCCAGTTTTTCAATTAAATACAGATCTGAATTAATATCTAAGGTTATTTTAGATGAGTCGAATATTCTAAAGTTATTAGCTTTTAAGTTAATTTCGGTGTGGTTCAAGTTATAAGCATGTAATTTTGAAGTTCCAGTAACATTCATAGTGCCATTAGATGAATTTAGTGAGGCAGTAGTTGAAAGTTTTCCATTATCTATCTTTATAGATGCAGATGCTTTTTGTATTCGTATGTCTGTTGGATTATAGCTAAAAGAACCGTTTTGGTAATCTATCATTCCTGTAATAGTTGGCTCTTTAATGGAGCCACCAACATTAATGCCAGAGACTAATGTTCCTTTAATGTCATCAAAATCTGGTGTTAATAATTCAACAAAATTGAAATTGTTGATTGAAAGCTTTAAATTACCTACCAGCTTTGAATTGAATAATATTGCAGGAGATAAATGTAAATTACTCGAGGTTAATTCTATAAATAAACTGTTATCTTTGTTTTTAGCATTTAGATCAAAAATGACATCGGATCCATTGTCATTAATCTTCATTGTTAAGTCGTTTAGTTGAAGATAACTTCCTAGTTTTCTTGAATGAACAAATGCATTTTTTAGGTTCAGGTTGATATCAAGTATAGTTAATGTGTTGTTTTTGGCTTGAACTTTTAGTTTATATTTAATAGGTGCAGAGATTTCATAGTCACTCATGTAATACGAAATAAGTTTAGCATTAAGACTTGCTGTTGATCTAATATCAAAGTTTTTATTATTTTTGTAATTTAGTCCTAAGCATACCTGCTGCTTACCTTGCACAAGACAAAAATCAGATATATCTATTTGTTCTTTTGTTATCGTAGTTACGATAGGATGATTGTTGTTCCAGATCTGATTTAATGGGTCAATGATTTTAAAGTTTAATATAGAGCTAACTAGTTTATCTTTTTGGATATTATTTGAAATGTTAGCTTGAGTTCTATAGCCATTGACAGCTGCTTCAAGTGAGATCTGTTGAATAAAATCTTTCTCTGACAAGATGAAATCAATGTTTTTTATGTGAAGTTTTTCATGTATTAATTCATTCATAATCAAGGAGATACTGTTACTTTTGTTATTTGCTGAAAAATCTATATTCAAACTCAGATTTTTTAAGGAGAGGTTGTCTATTTTTAGATCTTTAATTTTGGCTGTTGCTTTGGCTTGGGGTATTAGATAAATGTTTCCCGTTATTTGGCCTTTTGATGCAATATTACCATTTAGCAACGTTGAGTATTTAGATAAATTTTTCACATCTATGTTATAGCTGAAATTTGATTCTTTTGAGAGTTGTCCTTTTGCAGTGATTATGTTTTTGTTATCTTTGATAGATAATTGTCTGATTTGCCACTTATCTTTTTTCAGCTCAATATCATACTGCGCTGTTAGATCAATTTTGGTTGTATTGTTTTCTCGCTTTGCTTGAAGTTGCCCTTTGATTTCTATGGTATCATCTATGATTTTAAAATCAGATGTGCTATTTGCAAATAAATCATTACTTGTTATTGTTAAAGTCGAATCTTTGAATAGCATGCCAGCATCAAGGTTTGCCAGGTTGTGTTTTGAATAAGACAAGAGGTGTAAAATAGCGTTGTTTTGGTTTTTGGCAATATCAAATTTTGTCTTAAAATTTAATGTGCCTTTTTTAATTTGGATTTGTTCATATTTGTATGTAATGTCGATGTCTTTCCATTTTAAGTCTAAGTATGCGGTGCCATTTTTAAGATGGCCTTGCAAAGCAATATCTAATCTATTATCAGGTGATGCTTGAATCTTCCCGTTTACAAAATTGTCTGATCCTGTTGCTTGAACAGTATATCGCTGCGAGCCTTGCTTTTCTTTTGCAAAAATATCTATAGAGTAGATGTTGGCATGATTTAAGTGACCTTTACCTTTTATCTCGTATCCTTGGTATAAAACTAATAATTTCTCAAGAGTAATTGCGTTGCTATTTATATCTAATTGTGATTTGATGTCACGAACCAATATTACAGTTTTAGAATCCATATTAATTTGCAATGTTTTAACATACAAATCGTTAACGGATACTCTCAACCACAATGGGATGGTAGTAGGTTCGCTACCCTCGTTTTTTTCATTATTTTCACCATCTGCTATAAACATTCCGATCTCATCAGCATGAAGTGTTTGAATGATTAATTTTCTCTGAAGCAAACTAATGGCCCAATTGCTTTTGAAGTTAGTGATACTAAAAGTTGTGTTATCATTATAATAATCTAAGCTAACAAAGGACATTCCGTTTGATAGGGTTCCTGATAATCCATTAATTTTAAGATTCCCAGGGGTTATATAAGAGGTTGTTTTATAGATAAACTTGAGTCCTGACTGAGTATACAATATGTAATATACCCCAGATACTATGGAAATCAAAAAAGTCAACAATAAAAATTTTAATAAAAGTGAACTTTTCATTTAAATTTCCATTCCTATACTAAAAAATATTCTAAATTTAGGAGCTTCTTTTTCTAGTCCTTTTGCAACACCTAAATTAATAGGCCCAATTGCAGTCTTATACATCACTCCAACTCCTACGCTACTTTTTGCAGGGTTTTTTAGTTTATCAAACACATTTCCAATATCATAAAAGGTGCTGAAATGCCAGTCTCCAACAATTCTAATTTGAGCATCTAATCTTGCTAGATATAGGTATTTACCTGTTCCAATAGATTGGTACTTATAGCCACGGATGCTGTTGTTTCCTCCTTCTAGAAAATGCAAAGATAAAGGTAATTTGTTAACATCATCAATTATGAAGTTAACTCCTACTTTGTTTCTTTGAATAAATCTTATTTTAAAAAGAGTAAAAATAAATCCGACACCAGCGCTTGTTTGGATAAATGAATTTGATGACAAGACAGACTTGCTAGCTCCCATGATCTCCCAAGATATTTTATATCCTTTGGAAGGGAAAACATTATCATTCGCATGTTTTGTTGTTGCTGTATATTTTGGTATGGTCATATATGAACTTGCACTATCATTGTCTTCAAATATAGTATAAGCTTCACGTAGATAAAACAATTGAAAAGTTTTATTCCATGGGACTTTCTTTCTAGCCCAGCTAATTCCTAGCTTTAAGTTTCTGCTTTTGCCGATGTCAACATTTATTCTTTGGACATCAGCATGTAATGTAAAAGTATCCCGGATAGGTTTGAATCCTGGCATTATATATTGAATTCCAGCATTTTCTATAAATTGTGAATATCTAACGTGCGTCTTAATGGAGTGTCCTTGTGAATTTATTCTTCTAAACCCTACATTCACATGACTATCGAATCCGCTATCAGATCCATAACCTACTCCAGTTTGCAGGCCCACTCTTTTACGTGTATTGAGATATATTTCTATCGGTATAGCATTATCTTTATCAATGGAATTGAATTTTGGTGAAATATTCACTAGACGAAATAATCTGCTGTCAGTTAAATTGTTATAGCTTTCTAATAATTTACTAGATGAGAATGTATCACCGGTTTTAAAAGCCAAATATTTCCTAATTAAACTTTCAGAGATAGAAGTTTTCCTAATTGTTATTTCTCCTATTTTAAACTTCTGTTTAGTATCAAAATATAATAAAATATCGGCAGTATTTTTCTCGGTATCAACATCTACAAGGTTTTCAATAAAATCTGCGTGTATATATCCATTATTAGATCCCCAGGTGGCAAATTGTTTCTTAACAGCATCATATTGAATGGAGTTAAAAATTTCTCCACGTTTTAAAGGAATGTTTTTTAATATTGCTTGTAGTGCTGTATTATTTTTCCCAGGTCCTGTTACATCGATGGATACGGATTGTATTTTAACTGGGTTTTTAAGTTTTACTCTAATAGTTGTGAATTGTGTTTTATCTTTGTTTTTATGTTGGACGTATATCCTGGAGTTGTAATAACCATATGGTAAAATCGCAGAATTTACGGTGCTTTCGATGTTACTATAATAATATCGTAATTTTTTTGCGCTGGGCTTTTCTAATAGATCTTTCTCTATGATCTCTAACTTTTTTTTAATATTATCTAAAATATCTCCATCAACACCAGTGATTTTATATTCAATTTTTTCGAAAGGAAGTTTTGCAGCAGTTGCAATACTGCAGCTTAATATAAAGCATGTGCATATCGCGATGAGAACTGTCCTTGTAAAATTCGTCATATTGTTAAACTTGAGTGTAAAAGCATCACTAAGGTGCAATCAGTTGCTACCAGTTCAGCGACAAGACCAGGCGGCAAAATAACATCAATTAGTATTATTATCGCTCTAATTTAAGCCTTAATTAATGCTTTTTAATATATATCCTTAACAAGTAAGTATTACATATAATGAATAGTTTGTAAGGGCAAAAAATACGCTAATATAAGCTTTAGGGACTGTGAAATGCTTCATTAGGTAACATTTTTAGTACCTGGAATATTTTAGAGTAGGTTGAAGTAAATAAGGGACGCTTTATGCACAATATAATGATTTTTGGTGCTGGAAAAATTGGCTCTGTTTTGTCTGTAATGCTGCACCAAATAGGTGGGTACAAGGTTTATTTGGCAGATCAAGATTTTGGTTTATTTAAGAGATATGTCGGAGATTCTTATGATGAGATCCAATTAATTGAACAAGACATTCAAGATACAGAGCTTGTAAAAAATAACCTTAAACAATATGACATTTCTGTATGCATTTCTGCTTTGCCTTTTTTTCTAACCTTAGAAGTTGCTAAACTTGCTAAAGAGAGTGATGTACATTATTTTGATTTGACAGAAGATGTTGCTATTACCTCCCAATTACAAGAGTTATCGAATAATGCTAATAGTGCATTTGTGCCACAATGCGGGCTAGCTCCTGGAGTGGTTGGGCTAATAGCCAATAATTTAATGAAGAAATTTGAACGGGTTGATGAGGTTAAGTTAAGAGTTGGAGCATTACCTCAATTTACAAGCAATTTATTGAAGTATTCTTTAACATGGTCAACGGATGGATTGGTGAATGAATATTTAAACCCTTGTGTTGCAATAATAGATGGTAATTTAACAAACAAATTACCACTAGATGATTTAGAAACTATAGTGTTAGATGGAGTAGAGTACGAAGCATTTAATACCTCTGGTGGTCTTGGAAGCCTTGCAAACTTAAATGTTGGCTTCGTGAAAAATATGGATTATAAATCGATTAGGTATCCTGGTCATAGGGATGAAATGAAAAAACTTATTCAACAATTTGATGCTAAAAATGACACGCAAAAATTAAAAGATTATCTAGAGACAAATGTTCCAGCAACACAGCAGGATGTTGTTGTGTTATATGTTAGTGTAAAAGGGCTCCAAGATGGCATATTAAAAGAGGATGTATTCTCCACAAAAATTTATCCAGCAAAAATTAGCAGTATTGAAGCAACCGCCATACAAATCTCTACTTCAGCTGGCATGTGCGGCATTGTTGAACAGGTGTTGAATACTGATGGGTTGAAAGGGTTTATACACCAAGAAACTTTGTCCTTACAAAAATTTATGGCAAGTAAATTTGGTAAATTTTATTAAATGAATTATTTGGAGTTGATATGCATGATATATTAAAAGAACTTGGAATTACAGATATAAATAAAGGTATAGGAATTGGAGCTTGTAATTTTAAGCTTGATAATCAAAATACTATTACTTCAATCAATCCTGCAAATGAAGAAGCGTTAGCTAAAGTTATGGTTTGCAAGTCAAACAATTATCAGAGCTTAGTGATAGAGGCAAAGAATTCCTTTGAAATTTGGAGAGATATTCCAGCCCCTAAAAGAGGAGACGTAATTCGCCAAATAGGGGATGCTCTAAGGATAAAAAAGCAAGCTCTTGGCACGTTAGTGACATTAGAGATGGGTAAATCTTTGCAAGAAGGTTTAGGTGAAGTGCAAGAAATGATTGATATAGCTGATTTTGCGGTAGGGCAATCTCGTATGCTGTATGGTCTTAGTATGCATTCAGAGCGGGAGCAACATAGGATGTATGAGCAATGGCATCCATACGGCGTAATTGGAATAATTTCTGCTTTTAATTTTCCAGTAGCCGTTTGGGCTTGGAACGCTTTTATTGGTGCAGTTTGTGGCAATGTTTCTATCTGGAAACCTTCAGAAAAGACTCCTTTGACAGCTATAGCCGTTATGAATATTTGCAATGAGGTGCTGCAAAAAAATGATATGCCACCAATTTTTGGTTTTTTTGTACCCCATTCTCACGATGTTAGTCTTGAATTTTTGGAAGACAAAAGAGTGCCTGTTATTTCGTTCACGGGTTCAATTAAGACTGGTAAATTTGTTAGCGAAATTGTGGCTAAAAGGCTTGGGAAAAGTATTTTAGAATTGGGTGGCAATAATGCAATTATTATTGATAAACATGCAAACTTGGAAAATGCAATCTTATCTGTCGTTTTTGGTGCTGTTGGTACAGCAGGACAAAGATGCACAACTACAAGGCGAGTTTTTGTGCATTCAAGCCATTA
>PVBE012834938.1_pt1 | contig 11171 bp, 9 predicted proteins | sample 1631181 | NCBI WGS metagenome assembly PVBE01 (sample SAMN08397723, study PRJNA350692) | Marine metagenome, whole genome shotgun sequencing project. | isolation source: water | place: Pacific Ocean | collected 2012-04 | reverse complement strand
AACAGGATTTATTTCTGTAGATTCAGGATATTTCAGGTATGCAGTGTCATACGCAGTAATGACTCTTTTACCCTTTTTTTGAGGAATGGGTATATCTAAATGATGAAATATATCAACACATCCGATAAAATTTTCTACAGTAGGAAAAGAAAGGTTCCCCCAGGAAAATCTCAGTATATTCCCGGGAATTTTAAAAAACTTGACTGTTACATTTTTATTATTTGCAAATTCAAAAAGATCATTTGTATTTCCACGAAATGACCTGCAAAACAATACATATTGGTTTTTTTTATCTATTTTTAAGATATGCTTTATAAGTTGATACGCATAAACTCCAAATCCGGTTTTTTTTCCTACTACTCTGCTTGCATCAATACCTATTTTCATTATTAAACATCCACTTGAACAGGAAAAGTGAAACTATCCGCTCATTATCACTCCCCAAAATCGGATCTATAGTTAGGTTTTTTTTTGGCATATGTAATACTTCTGGATTTTTTATATATTAATCTAGTCTCAGGAACAAACCCTATTCTTGATAAGTATGAATCTATAAAATGTGTGGTTGGCCCCCAGTATGTAGTTTTATCATTATTAACTTCTCCATTAGGATAAAATCTGATAAGAGGAAATCTAAGATATTGAAATGTACGATCTATGTGGGTTTCAATAACGAATGTGTCGTCACATATTGTTGCTAATTTTTCTGTAATATTTAATGGATTAGGAAGATGGTAAAATACACCCCAAAATAGGACAATATCCCACTTACCAATTGTTTTTTCAGATATTTCCTCAAGAGAAAGAACAGAAGATTCTACTTTGGAATTAAGCATTTTATGGGCATAATCAAATCCCTTCTTTCCAGACCATCTGTCATCGAAGGTCCATCTATATGGATCTATAGCAAGTACTCTCTTAGCCCCCATTTTTTCTGCATAAAAAGAAAAACAACCGTCACAGGCTCCAACATCAAGGACACTTTTATTTTTAAAAAATTCAGAAGGAAAATTCCATTCTTTTAAATCTATAAAAGTGTCTTTGCTTCCATTGGTAATTATTCCATTGCCAAGATCTATGCAATGTCGCCACCTAATGTCATTATGATCCATAATTAATCCTTGGAATTATTTTAAAATAAACAGAAATATCATATTTATTAAAATTGCTGTACTTTATGGATCATCATTAAGATTATGAGCATCGTAGACAAAGTCTGTTCCTTTCAATATTCCATGACATATTGTATCCAGGCCGATGTCACAATCGGGCAGGAGATCACGAAGTGTAGATATTTTTACTTTATAAGGTGGTCGTGACCCGCTTGGTTCCATCGATTGAACTGGAATCATCCGTCGGAAAAAAAAATGGTGGGCATACTTTCGTGCTCTTTTAATATCCTGACCACTCAATGACTCTTTTAATGGAAGCCGGTCAAGCAATGTGAAATAGTGGTCCTTCGACTCCGCATCTATGGTCAGCCCCTTGTTCCTAATCCAGGCTTCCCCCGCGACAATAACAGGGATACCTGTGCTAGTCAGTTCCACACCCATTTTTGTACCGTAGATTATAACTGAATTGCATTTTTCCATTATTGAATATGTGCTGATACGGTTTTCCGGCGGAATGATATAAACGTTTGATGGAATTTCTGGCAACAGCCTGTTAATTTCATCTAAAAAGCGTTGTCGTGAGGGAACCGTACCACGTATTTCAGCAGGATGAACACGGATAACAAGTTGAAGATCCGATCGTTTCTTAAAATACTCGATTGTTGAGACACCCCACTCTATCATATTTTGAAATACGTTAACCGGATAGTGTAATTGGGCGTCCCACATAACATTCGTAAGCATTCCGATAACAGGCTTTGAAAAATCAATACCAAACTCCTGCTCAACCGCGTGAATATCTCCAGTCGGTTTTTCAAAAAACCATATCCAATCTTGAGTACCCTCCCAGCGACTTTTTAAGTATTTTGTCAAGCTTTGCTCCCTCTCCTTATTCCAGTCGATAGTCTCCCATACACTCACTGGTTCAGACATCAAGGTGTGATGATAAGTATCCCCATGACTGAAGACAAAACACTTTTTCCTATAAGCGACATTCCAGTTAACAACTCTTACGTTTGCTCTACGCGCAGCTTCACCAATTAATCCTTGTGGGACATAGATGCCATGATGAAAGAGAGCAATATCAAACTTATATTTTGTGAACAGACGGCGTGCAATACAAGTTGTAAGCAGGGAGGCCTTAAAGTAACGACGCAAGATAGCTTCAGAGCAAGGCTCATTATCCAATAACCCCCTGGCATAAAACCTGAGAGTCCCGGCCATGGCGTGTTCTCCAATCGCAATGTTATTTTTCCTGTACTCCTTTATTTTGTCAAGAGGGATAGATTTCACTAAACGTCTTATATCTTCCTTTTCTTCTTCTATTATGAATTCACTATAACGATACACTGGAATATTAAGCTCGCTGAACATTTTGTATGCTGGGGAAAAACAATCACTACAAAGACGCTTCTGAGGCCCTTTTTGAGAAAATACTTGTTGATCAGGATACCAATAGATTTCACATTCCTGACAGGCAGGTAGAAAAGTGTCACAGAGGAGAAAGTGAGCAGATGCTCCCCTCAGCGTAAGCGCTGCACCAAGAACGCTCTCCAACATTGTTCCGGGAAGAAACCCTCCAGTACTTGTAGCTATCAATATCTTAGGCCCTCTTTCAGCCTTTTTGAGACTATCTATCCATAAATCTTTCTCTTCCCTAATTAATTTCTGCCAATCAGGATAGCCTCCCCACCTCGAACGGTACCAGCGAAGATACCGCTGTGCCGTTATTGATTTATCAGCAATATTTTTTAATATCTTTCTCACAATTTATTTCTTAACTGGAAACTTCTCTTTAATCCCAAGCAGTGGGTTTAATTCTCCGCAGCTTGCTGCAAATTTTTTAACGAAGATTTATATTCGATACTCCGTCCACTTGCGTCGAGGCAGTTCATTAACTTTTTGTTCTAACTAATTTTTTTCACAACACTCTCTGCAAATTCAAAATCAAGAGGATTGTTTATATCTATAGATTCCAGTTCATCCATAATGAACGGTATTATTATATCGCCGGCAGGAGATTTCTTGTTTCTGATAGTAGAAGGAGTGGTAATGTATATACTTGCGTTTTGGATAAATACTTCAGGTAAAAGATGATATGAAAATGTATGAATATTAGGGTCATCTTCCTTCACGAATGGTTTAAGATAGCCATTTTCCTTTACCCACATCTTGTATGGGTGCTCCGAACATAACCTTATTGACCGTAAAGAATCTGCCTCTGGATGTGAAATCATTTCTCCAATGGCTCTATCTATAGATTTAGAAGTTCTAAATGGTGAAGTGGGATAAAGCAGCACGATTAAATCTGGTTCGTAGTTTTCATTTTTGGAAAACCAATTCAAAGCGTGTTCAAAAAATTCCATTTCTGTAGAATCATCTTTTGAAATGCTATCAGGACGTAAAAAAGGAATCTCTGCGCCATGTCGTTTAGCTATTTCAGCTATTTCTTTAGAGTTAGTAGAGACCACTATGCGATTGATGCGTTCAGACTTTTCAGCGGCTTCAATAGTATAAGCAATCAAAGGCTTGCTGGCCAGTGGCTTAACGTTTTTCTTTGAAATTCTCTTTGATCCTTCACGCGCAGGAATAAATGCTAATATCTTCATCTAAAATTAACCTTTTCTTTAATACACTCTTCATGTTGTTCTACTTAAATTACTAGTTCCCTCTTTAATGCGTTCAACCAGATTCTCACCATCCAACCTGTGATAACGAAGCACCTCTTCAGGGGTTCCACATTCAGGAAAACCTTCAACAGCAAATTTTTTAAATCTTTTAATCCTAAGTTTTTCCGACTCAGTCAGTCTATTAAGTAAACAATCACCAAAGCCTCCTACAAGCGAATGATTATCTATAACGAATATTGCGTCAATATCTCCCACCACTTCTTCCAACCAGGTTTCATCCAATCGATTCAACCACGGCATATTTACAACTTTTAACGAAAAATTTTCTCTTTCCAGCATCTCAGATGCTATAAGAGCTTCATGCAGCATTACCGGTCCATAGCCAAAGATGACAGCATCTTCACCATCTTTTAAGACAGCCCCCTTACCGAACGCAAAATCATAATTCCCTGGCAATGTAATAGTCCTGGGAGAGGGTGATATTACTAAGCGCAACAAACAGTTTTCTTTTGCTTCATTAATACACCACTCTAAAGCATGCTTTGTCTCTATTGCGTTGCATGGTTCCAATGCCACACAATTAGGCAGAGCGCCGAACAGTGAAATATCACGAAGACTTTGGTGAGATTTTCCCGGACCCGCAGGTATCAGTCCGGCAAAATGGCAAACATATATTATTTTTGTGCATTCTGTCGCGTTGGCATAAATCTGCTCATTTGCACGAGAGGCTAGAAAAACTCCAAAAGAATTTACTATAGGTAGGAAACCCTGCAATGCCAATCCTCCTGCCATTGAAACCATATCCTGTTCAGCAATGCCATTCTCAATAAAACGATCAGGGAATCTCTCTTCAAAAGCGCGCAATCCACAATCGGCAGCCAGATCAGCATCCAGTACAATTATATCCTCTCTCTCTTTCCCTAACTCAACCAACGCTTCACCATAGGCGCTCACTACCTTCTCTGCAACATTTTTGAACTGCACTCTGTTTTTTTCTCTTTTTTCAACCACCTCTAGTGACAATTCTTCCAACCTCTGTTTATTTAGATTATCATTAATTCTATCAAGGAGTTCAGTAAAACCTGCTTCATAATCATCATCTGAAGGCGCTCCTGCATGCCAGCGATAGAGCCCATTTCCATTCTTCAAGGCGGTTGGCCCTTCCATAAAAGAAACGCCTTTACCCTTGACTGTATCCGCTATCAGGAGCTTCGGCTTATCCTCTACCTTTTCAAATTTCCTCAATACATTATCCAATTCAGCAAAGTTGTGACCATTACATCGTTCCACGTGCCATCCAAAAAACTCAATTTTTTTTTCTATATCGTCAAGACAAATAACTTCTTTTACTGGTTTGTCCGTTTGAATCTTATTAAAATCAATTATTACATGAATATTGTTTGTCTTTTGATGCACTGCTGTTTGTAAAGACTCCCATATTTGTCCTTCCTGAAGTTCACCATCCCCTGTCATCACAAAAATCCGTCCTTCATATCCATTTAATCTCTTAGCTAAAGCCATCCCTCTTGACTTGGAGATACCCATTCCCAGAGAACCTGAATTTGCTTCTATACCAGGAATCTTTACATCAGGATGGCCATCCAACCCTCCAAGGCGTCTCAATTTAAGCAGTCTGTCAAACTCTATAACCCCGGCAGCAACAAGCACAGAATAATGTGCAGGACAATCATGGCCTTTTGATGAAAAAAAGATATCTCTGTTGGGGTTATCTATTCCAGTTTCTACTATATTCATTTCGCTGAGATATAACATCACCAGTATATCTATTGAACTAAAGCTTGAACCGAGATGTCCCGATCCGGCCTTTTTAACTGCTGACAAGGCATTAATCCTGCACATATCACTAATAATGTGTAATTTTTCAAATCGATCTATATCGGCGTCTTGTATACGTTTAAATTCTTTATATGGTATAAACGGGAGTGATAGCATAAAGCGGCAAGGAGCCACAACCAAAAGGAGCTACCGCTCCTAAGTTGCGAACCAAAAAAATTTCTAAAAAATAAATTATTACAGTCTAATAGTACAAATTCTCATTCGTTATTTTCAAATTGCACATTCTGGATTTTGGCGCTGTAGTCAACATATATAGTCTTTACTTCAGAGAAGGCTTCTATAGCTGTCCAGCCTGCCTCTCTATAACCCAAACCAGAACCTTTAACTCCACCAAAAGGCATATGTGGTTCTGAACCAAACGTAGGAGCATTTATATAACAAACACCGGCATCTGCATCGTCAAAAAAGGAGAAGGCTTTATTTACATTTTTAGTAAAAAGTGAAGCGGAAAGGCCATAAGGAGATGCATTGTGAATACGGATTGCATCTTCATAGGAATCTGCTCTAAAAACAACCAATACAGGTCCAAACACCTCTTCACGAACAATCTCCATATCAACAGTTACATTTGTTATAACTGTAGGCGCTATATAATAACCTTTATCATATACCCCCCCCTTTAACTGCTCTCCTCCAGAGAGTATCTTTGCTCCCTTTTTTCTGGCATGCTCAATGTGGCCTAATACCCTTTCACATTGTTTTTTGCTGATTAGAGGTGTAATGTCGGATGAATCGTCACTACCAGGGCCTACCTTTTGTTTCGAAGTTAGATCAAGAAGTTTTTTTAAAAACAGGTCATATATTGCCTTATGAACAATGACCCGGCTTGTTGCAGTGCATCTTTGTCCTGAGATGGAAAAAGCGCCGCATACAACACCATCGGCAGCGAGATCTAAGTCAGCATCATCCATGACAATGACAGCATTTTTCCCGCCAAGCTCTAAAGAAACCTTTGCCAGTCGCCCCGCACAGTTTTTCCCTACGATCTTTCCAACTGCACTGGAGCCTGTAAAAGAAATCATCGAGACATCTGGATGTAAAGTTAATGCCTCTCCAGCCTCTGGCCCAAATCCATGAACAAGATTCAGAACGCCTATAGGCAATCCGGCCTCTACTAAAATTTTTACAAAATGCACTGTGGTTTCCGGAGTTTTTTCTTCAGATTTTAAAACTATAGTATTACCGCAAAGTAACGCAGGGAAGGTCTTCCAGCATGTTATCGCCATAGGAAAATTCCATGAAGTGATTACTCCAAAAACTCCTATAGGATACCTTTTAGTCATGGCAAATCTTTTTTTTAATCCGGAATGGGTTGTTTTCCCATACCATCTTTTTCCCTCTCCACTGATAAAATTGGCCATATCAATACCTGCCTGAACGTCACCCATAGCTCCACTGACTGTTTTACCATTCTCTTTAGAGATAACTTTTGCCAGCTCTTCTTTACGAGAAGCCATAATACAGCCAGCCTCATGTATAATCTTCCCCCTCTCTGGCGGAGGAATGTTCCTCCACTCATCGAATGCAGATAAAGCAGCAGAAACAGCTCTACCCACATCTTCTTTTCCTGAACGAGGAAAAAAACCTATTACCTCATCAATATTGGACGGGTGCCTGTTTTCAAAGACCTCTCCGGATATTGAATCAACCCACTCGCCATTAATATAATTTTTAAACCGCTCAGCCATATTTCTCCTCTTAGTCAATATATTTTACCAACTACTATACCCTCCATCTATAATCAGATTAGACCCTGTCATATAGGATGAAGCATCAGAAGCCAGAAAAAGTATTGCGCCATTATACTCGTTTTCTTTTGCCATACGGCCAAGGGGTACTTTGTTTGTATAATTCTTAAGAAACATTTCCTCCTGGTTATTAAATACACCAGCTAATGTCAGGGTATTAACTCGAACATTCTGCTTTGCCCAATATGTAGATAAATACCTTGTAAGGTTTAATACACCGGCTTTGGTAACAGAATATGCTATCGGCTTGAAGAAAGGTTTTTTCTTATATTCGTAGATCCTCTGGTCCGGGGACAGCATTCCGTATATAGACGAAATATTAATTATGCTGCCTCCGCTACTCTTCGCCATACACCCGCCTATAACCTGACAACAAAGAAACATTCCCCTGATGTTGACATCCATCATTGCCTGCCACGAGGATTCAGGATATGTTTCAAATGGCCCTGTATCATCTTCGCCTGCATCTGGAGGGGCATCCTGCGCCGCATTGTTAATCAATATATCAGGATTTCCAAACCGTGAAATAACCTTCTCAAGTCCATGCTCGATGGAAGATTTATCAGTTATGTCAACCTTAATAGAGGTTAGCTTCTTTGATGTTATATTCTTAAGTTTAGATTTTGGATTGTCCAGCCATATATCAAAGGCAGCTACTGAGGCTCCCGCATCAAGTAACGTCAGGACATACTCACCTCCAAGTTGCCCTGCAGCGCCTGTGACGATAGCAACCTTCTTTGATAAATCAAAATGCTTTAGAATCCCATCCTTTTTTTCAATATTTCCCATAGTAAAAATATTATATTTTATCTGGTCTGGTCTTTTTTGTCTTTACTATATAATCACAAAATTCTCTAACCGCTCCATGCCCGCCTTTAAACTTTGTCACATATAAAGACACAGCAATTACATCTGGATGAGAATCAAAAACACACACAGGAAGTCCAACTATCGTTAAACACTCAATATCATTTATATCGTTTCCCATATATGCTACATTTTCCAAAGAGATACCCAATTTTTTTGCCTCATGTGTTAAAGCTTCAGATTTACTATCACACCCCTGAATACAGGGAAGGTTTAATTTTTGGCATCTCGCGCTTACAACCGGATTTTTCTCCTTTGAGAGAACAAGCAAGTTAACCCCTTCCCTTCTGAGCGCCTCAATGCCAAAACCATCAGCTCTGCTGCAAAAGACCCCTTCAGAACCGTCCTGTAATACTAATACACGGTTATCAGTGAATACACCATCAAAATCAAAAACAGCCATTTGCACCTGTTTTGCTAAACGATGAAGACGGTCACTATCGCGATCTTTAGAGACATGCATAGATATACTCACTTAAAACATTCCAAAGAAATTGGAGATTCTTCCTCTAAATCAACTTTTAATTTTTTATTTATTATTTTTTTAACCAGATGCAGCGGCATTTCACTGCCGGGTGTTTTAAAACATATCTCATCTGGAGTAATAGTTGTGCCTGCGGATAATGGACGAGAAGCATAGACACCCTTTCCCATCTTCATTCTTGCATCTTTTTCATAGCCACGTAACACCTTTTTCCCATCTCCAAGCGAGACATCCACTCGTCTCAGGTCACGAACCTGTTTGCGAAGTCCTTCCGGTTCTAAAGAGAATTTATGGTCCGTACCTTTCCATGAACGATTCATCGTAAAATGTTTTTCTACAACTGTTGCGCCAAGCATATAGGCAAGTATTGACGCTAATATACCATTATCATGTCCGGAATAACCTATGATAGCCTTAGGAAATTCTCTCCTGAAAGTTTCTATCACGTGTAAATTAAGGTCGTGGTATTCTGCAGGGTATGCTGCGGTACAATGTAACAGGCATAGCTTATCATTAAACCTTATGATTGTTTTGTAAGCCATTCTCACCTCTTCCAAACTTGAGGCGCCTGTAGATACGAACATAGGTTTGCCTAATTTAGCTATATATTCTAACAAGGGAAGGTTGCTTATATCTCCAGAAGCAGTCTTATAGCATGTAACACCTAACTTTTTAAGAAAGTCTACGCTCTTGAAATCAAATGGTGTGGCCATAAATTCTACACCATTTTTTTCAGCGCATTTTTTGAGTTTTTTATATTCATTTCTTCCAAATTCAAGATGCTCTCGATGCTCGCCGTAAGTAGTGCCAAAGCTGTTTTCATTATCGTAGAGCTTATTATAAAAGGCTTTTGTATAAAGGCTCTTATTCTCTCTTTTTTGAAATTTTACTGCCTGCACTCCATACGATGCGGCGATCTTAATCATCTTAAGAGCTGTATCAAGATTTCCCTGATGATTATGACCTATCTCTGCAATCACATAGCATGGACCTTCCTTAGAAACTACACTATTTCCAAAGCTAAAACTTTTCATAGATTAATCCTTTCCTAATTAAAATGCACGTCGCCACCGGTTAGTGTCATGATAATATTCATAAAAAAAAATCATAGCGTCCTGGACTTATAGGTGAATTTCAAAAATTTGTTGGATTTTTATGTCATATTGTAATAAATTTTTTTCTTCGCCCCTGGTTTAATGCTTCTACAATCCAACCTATATTAAAAAAAATCGATCGCCATACATCTATATAATCAGCTTTTATTGGTCCGTGCTTCATTAGTTCACGAAACGTCCTCCACACTAAGATAAGCGGTAGCTTAATAACTAATAAAATAATATTTACTGCTTTATGTTTTTTGTTTTCCATTCTACTCATTATTTTTCCTGAGACATAGTGTCTTTCCATTAAATATCTAATTTTCATTTTATATTGAGGGACATGGTGCTTGATATAGCATCCCAAGGCATAATATACCTTTTGTTTGTCTCTGGGTGTTTTTTCTCTATATGTTTCGAGAACTTTTCGTTCTTCACCAATGCCAATTTTATCGCCTTTCATTCCAAGACTTACATCAAACATCCCTACCTGTTTTAGTATACTTTCCTTGATAGTATAATTTGAACCGGAAACACGACATGAATGAGAGAATCCTGACTTTTCCTCAGATTTTCTTATTTCATATTCATCTTTAAACCAACGAGGTTTTTCTTCAGTATAATATGGGTAGACTGGTCCGCCGAGTAGATCGGGTTCATATTTTTTTATTATATCTAAGATATTAGATAAATATCCAGGCGGGGCTAAAGCATCATCGTCAATGTAAAGCAAATACTGTGAGCGTGCCTCATCACAACCCCTGTTCCTGGCATATGACAAACCCTGTTTTTTTTCGGTTACATATCGAATATTCCGTTTCTTTTTCATGTATCCGGAAACAACGTTATAGGTGTTATCTCCGGAATTATTATCAACAACTATTATTTCAAAGAGTTCACAATTTAAATCCTGCTCACATAAACTCGCAAGACAATTGCCCAATAGATTGACCCTATTATAAGTACATACAATAACTGAAAGAAGTAGTATCTCCATCAATAACCTACCCCTTCTTTTTTAAAAATATTGCTCCGAATGTGTAAGGAGTATTATCGAATTTTTGGTGAACAAGATATGAGTTTCCATTATCATAAAACTTTTGATTCCCAAGCAACTCGAAATGCCCTGATGAAAGGAAACTGCGAGCAATGTCCTTTTCCGTTTTAAGCTGATTCCTGGAACGGGTATCTTTACCATAACCAGCAATACCCGGAGCAGGGTTTCGATAATCAAAAGTAAGGCTCAAGATGCCATTTTTTTTAAGACACCTCGCTATCTCCACAAGTGACGCTTGCTTTAGGTCGTAATCTAAATGTTCAAACACACAAATTGAATAGGCATGATCAAAAAATTCATCCGGAAAATTTAACTGTTT
>PVBE011936572.1_pt1 | contig 11171 bp, 8 predicted proteins | sample 1631181 | NCBI WGS metagenome assembly PVBE01 (sample SAMN08397723, study PRJNA350692) | Marine metagenome, whole genome shotgun sequencing project. | isolation source: water | place: Pacific Ocean | collected 2012-04 | reverse complement strand
TGGTGAGGGCGCCCTCCCCATGATCGTCCAGGGCATGAATCGTCTCATGGATGAGGGTGAACCGAAGCATTTCCCGGGATTTGAAGGAAGGATCGTTCCGCTTCTTCGCTGATTCCCGAAATGTGTCGGGCAGGATCACGATCGCCTTTTCTTTCAGCACATATTTCCCGGTTACCATCCCGCATAACTGAATTGCCTGGTCCCTTGCCTGGTCCCTTGCCTCTTCCTCCGTGTAATCGGGGAATGCCACCTTTGCCAGGGGGAGGAGTTCCTCTTCCAGGATCGCCTTCAATTCGTAATATTTTATGATCCGGATTTCGGGCGCCTTCGTGAACTTCTTCCCGGTCTCATTTTCCACGAGCGGAAGGATTTCATCGAAGAGAGCTTGAATCTTCCCGAGTTCGAAGAAGTCTTCCTCTGCTTCCTGCGGAACGGGCGCAAGAAAGAGGAGCAGAAGAAACGATTTGAGCACGAGTCATCTCCTTGGTTGCGATCGGGTCACGGAGGTAGTATACCATGCGAAGGAAAGGAGATCTGAACATGAGATGGATTCTGTCGGCAACGGTTCTGATCGCGCTCGGCTGTAATGAGAAGGTGACCCCCCCGGGGAACACCTCGTCGGACAAGCCTTCGTCGGAGGAGGTGAAGACTTCGAGCGGGTTGAAATATATCGATCTGAAGGTGGGCACGGGCGCCGTTCCCAAGCAGGGCCAGGTCGTGGTCGTCCACTACACCGGTTGGCTCGAGGACGGAACGGAGTTCGACAGTTCCGTCGGCCGGGGCACTCCTTTCAAGTTCCCCCTCGGCCAGCGGCGAGTCATCCGGGGATGGGACGAGGGCCTTGCCACGATGAAGGTGGGGGGCAAGCGGAAGTTGATCATTCCTCCCGACCTGGCGTACGGATCGCGGGCGAGAGGCGCGATTATTCCGGCCAACGCCACGCTGATCTTCGAGGTGGAACTGCTCGGAATCGAGTAGAACCCGGAATCTCAGGAAGCCCGGTCCGCCCTCGGTCGGAACTGGTTCACGTACAGGTCGTGGTACCCTCCCTTGCGGAGGAGAAGTTCCTCGTGGGGACCTTCCTCCACGATCCGGCCTCCCTCGATCAGGAGGATACGGTCCGCCTTTCGGATCGTCGAGAGCCGGTGGGCGATGACGAAACTGATCCGGCCGGCCAGGACGCGTTCGATGCTCGCCTGGATGATTTGTTCCGTCCGGGTATCGACCGACGCGGTCGCCTCGTCCAGGATCATGATCCCGGGGTCGGCCAGCATCGCCCGGGCGAGGGCGATCAACTGTCTCTGGCCCGTGGAAAGCCGGACGCCTCCCTCCCCCACCTGGGTGTCGTACCCCTCTTCCAGTTTCTGGATGAAATGATCCGCGTTCACCCGGCGGGCCGCTTCCCCGACTTCGGCGTCGGTCGCCTCGAGCTTCCCGTACCGGATATTCTCCCGCAGGGAACCGCTGAAGAGGCGTGGGTCCTGTTGCACGATCCCGAGACTTCCGTAGAGCCATCGGAGACTCCTCCGCCGGTAGTCCTCTCCGTTGATCAGGATCCGCCCCTGGACCGGTTCGTAGAAACGGCAGAGCAGGCTGACGATCGTGCTCTTTCCCCCTCCCGTCGGGCCGACCAATGCGATCGTTTCCCCCGGGCGAACCTCCAGGTTGAAATTCGAGAGGACCGGTTGATTTCTATCATAGGCGAAGCTTACGTCGTCGAACTCCACCGTATCGATGCAATCATCGATTGGTTTGAGCAACCCGGGGGAATCGACGATTCCGGGTTCCCGTTCGATCAGTCCGAAAATCCGTTCCGCGGACGCCTGTACGGTCTGCAGTTGGGTGAAGACGCGGGCCATCTCGAAGATCGGCCAGACGATTTCCCCCGTCCCCGCGATGAAGGCGACGAGGGTTCCGAGCGTGACCGCGCCAGCCATCACTTCGAGCCCGCCCATCCAGAGCGCCACCCCCGTCCCGGCGCTCACGACGGCGAGGACCAGCGGGAGGTAGGCGGCCGTGTAGAGCGCGTTTGTCCTCGAAACCACGAACATGTCGTCGGAGAGTTTTCGGAACTCCCCGAGATTTTTCTCTTCGCGGACGAGGGATTTCGTGGTCCGGACACCCGTGATCCCCTCCGCGTAGGAAGCGGTGATCCGGGAGTTGGTCCGGATCATTTCCCGCGACGTGCGCAGGATCCGTTTTTGGAATCGCAGGCTGACCCACGCCACGACCGGCATCACGGAGAGGACAAGCAGTCCCAGTTTCCAGTGCAGGATCATCATGAAGAGCGCGATGCCGGCGATCTTGCAGGCGCCCAGGACGACATCGAGCGTGCCCCATGCCAGGATCCTGGCCATGCGATCGCAATCCGAGGTCAGGCGGGCCATCAGCCAGCCGACCGGACGCCGGTCGAAAAAGGCGAACTCCTGCCTCTGCAACCTTTCGAAAGCGTCCCCGCGAATGTCACAGCTCATCCGGATCGAGATGGATCCCGCCAGCCGGATGAAGAGCCAGGCTCCCGCCGCGTTGAAGATCGTCAAGACCGCGAAGGCGCCCCCCAGCATGACGAGACGCTCCCCCTGCCGGAGGGTGACCTCGTCGATCACCAGCTTGATCATCAGGGTCAGAAGGGTGTCTCCCACCGCGATCCCGATCGAGATCAGGACGAGGGGGACGATCTTCGCCCGGTACGCCGTCATCCTCCGGAGGATCTTTTTCCAGAGGGGCCAGTCGAGCCTCTTCTCGAAATTCTCTTCTTCGATATGTGCCTGTGTCATCGTTTCATCTCATCCGGTAGAGAGTTCATTTTCCCAGTCGTTCTGGATCCGCCAGAGTTCACGGTAGGTCCCTTCTTTTTCGAGCAGTTCCCCCGGGGTTCCTTCCTGCACGATCCGCCCCTCCTCCAGCACGAGGATCCGGTCGGCCTCCTGCAGGGTCGAAAGCCGGTGCGCGATCAGGATCGTCGTTCGCCGTCCCCGCCTTTGCCGGAGCGCGTCGAGGATCCGGGATTCGGTTCCCGTATCGACCGCGCTGAGGGCGTCATCCAGGACGAGTACCGGGCGGTCGGCGAGAAGCGCCATGGCCAGGGAAACCCGCTGTCGCTGGCCCCCGGAGAGGGTGACGCCCCGTTCCCCGATGACGGTGTCGTACCCGTCGTCGAATTCCTCGATCGCCTCGTGGACGCACGCGGTGGAGGTCGCGGCCATCATCTCCGCGTCGCTCGCCTCCGCCCGTCCGAGCCGGATATTTTCCCGGATGCTCCGGGAATAGAGGAACGGTTCCTGCATCACGACGCTGACCTGCGAGCGGATCCATTTCCGGTCGATCCCGTTCAACTCGCGTCCGTCCAGCCGGAACGAACCTTCCTTGTAGTCGTACATCCTCAAGAGCAGGTTGACCAGCGTCGACTTTCCCGATCCCGAGGGGCCCAGGAGAGCCACGGTCTCCCCGGGTTCGATCCGGAAAGAGATCTCCCGGAATACGGGACTCGATCCGGGAAAGGAGAAGGTCAGGTTCTCGACGATGATCTCGCCCCGGACGCTTTCCGTTGGAGCCTCCCTCCCTCCGGGGGGGAGCGACTCCCGCTCCGTATGGAGAATCAATTCCATTCGGCCGAGGGCCACCATCGCCTGTCCCAGGTTGCTCAGCATTCGTCCGGATTGCCGGACGGGCCAGAGGTAGTGCAACACGTACTGGAAGAAGGCGTAAAGCGTTCCCACGGTGATCATCCCCGTGGAAGCCCAGTACCCGCCGACGAAGAAGACGATCCCCATCTGCCCCAGGCAGAGGAGGTCGGTCGAGGACCAGAAGAGGGCCAACTGCCCGATCAGGCGATGCCGGAGGCGACGGAAGTCCCCGTTTTTCCGGTCGAATTTTTCGATCTCGAATTCCTGTCGACCGAAGGAGCGGACGACCCGGATCCCGGCCAGGTTTTCCTGGATCACCGTCGTCAGCGCCCCTTCCGCTTCGTCCACCTTCTTGAAGGCCCTCTTCACCCGGACGAAGAAGAGGAGGGAGACGGTGAAGAGAATAGGCAACGTGCAGGTGGCCAGGAGCGTCATGCGGACGTCGAGCGCGAGCATGATCCCGACCGCGATGGTGACCATGAAGAAGGTGCGCCCGATATCGAGAATATCTTCGCTGAGAAAATTCCGGAACGTTTCGACGTCGGAGGTGCATCGTTGTACGAGGTCTCCCGTCTCGGCGGAGTCGAGGAAGAGGGTCGGGAGATGCTGGATCTGGTCGTACAGCCGGTTCTTCAGTTTCCGAACGATTTCCAGGGAGGCCTCGGACGCCCACCGGCCGCGGAAGTACATGCAAATCCCGCTGAGGGAGGTAAAAAGGAGAACCGCGGTTCCCCCGATCCAGAGATTCTGTGCGAGGACGGAGATGCCTCCCATCCATCGAATCGATTCCACGAGGAGGGAGGGGCCTTCGAGGGCCTTTCCCGCGATGACATGGTCGATCGTGGCCCGGATGACCAGGGGGACGAGAAAGAGGAATCCGGCGGAGAAGGCCAGTGCGAGAAGGGCTCCCCCGTATCGCAGTCGCTCTCCCCGCATGAGGCGCCAGATTGTCCCTATTTTAGAATTCATGGTTATGTCTGTTTGGACCCCTGTAATCGATAAATCACGGGGGATCTTTTAAAGAATAAGGAGGAAACAAAAAAAAAGCCCACTCGTTCGCACGAGCGGGCATATTCCCGAAGGAAAGTTTCGCGTATCACCCGCAAGTCCGACTCCTGTTCCAGGCCAGTTGGCCCGGGTGTCTGGTGATGTCCACAAAAAACTCCTTACACGGATGATTTGAATTCTGCCTTCGCCCCTATAACCACTGAAAGAGGGCAATGGTTCGAGAAAAAAACGAAAGTGGCGAAAATGGCACAAAAGACTGGTACGGCGCCCGGGTGGGCGCCGTTCGGTATCGGTTACTTGACGGTGGGGAAGTTGTACTGCGCTCCCGAGCGGATTCCTGTCGGCCAGCGGGAGGTGATCGTCTTCTGCCGCGTGAAGAAGCGGACGCCTTCCGGGCCGTGCATGTGATGGTCGCCGAAGAGGGATCGCTTCCAGCCGCCGAAGCTGTGGTACGCCATCGGCACCGGGATCGGAACGTTGATGCCGACCATGCCCACCTGTACGCGGGAGGCGTAGGTGCGCGCGGCGTCTCCATCGCGGGTGAAAATCCCCGTTCCGTTGCCGTACTCGTGATCGTTGACGAGCTTGATCGCAGTCTCAAAGTCGGGCGCCCGGACGACGGCGAGGACCGGCCCAAAGATCTCTTCCTTGTAGATCCGCATTTCGGGCGTCACGTTGTCGAAAACCGTGCCGCCGAGGAAGTGGCCCTTCTCGTGTCCGTCCACCTTCAGGTCCCTGCCGTCGACGGAGAGGGTCGCCCCTTCCTTCACGCCCAGGTCGATGTAGCTTCGCACCTTTTCATGGTGCTGGGGCGTGACGAGCGGACCCATTTCGGATGCCGGGTCGGTCCCCGGTCCGACCTTCATCTCGTGCACGCGCGCGGTCAATTTCTCCATGAGCGGATCGGCGACGTCGCCGACAAGGACCGCCACCGGGATCGCCATGCACCGCTCCCCGGCCGAGCCGAAGGCGGAGCCCATGAGCGCGTCGACCGCCTGGTCGACGTCGGCGTCGGGCATGACGACCATGTGGTTCTTCGCGCCGCAGAGCGCCTGCACCCGTTTTCCGTGGGCACATCCGGTCGTGTAGATGTATTCGCCGATCGCGGTCGATCCGACGAAGCTGATCGCCTGCACCCGCGGGTCGGCCAGGAGGGTGTCGACCGCTTCCTTGTCCCCGTTGACGATATTGAGAACGCCGTCCGGAAGGCCTGCTTCCTTGAGCAGTTGCGCGCAGAAGAGCGGCGCGCCCGGATCCTTCTCGGAGGGCTTCAGCACGAAGGTGTTCCCGCAGGCGATCGCGATCGGGTACATCCAGAGCGGCACCATGGCGGGGAAGTTGAAGGGGGTGATCCCGGCGACGACGCCGAGGGGCTGGCGCATCGACCAGCTGTCGACGTCCCGCGCGACGTTCTCGGTGTACTCGCCCTTGAGCATGTGCGGAATTCCGCAGGCGAATTCGACGACTTCGATCCCGCGGGTCACTTCTCCCCTGGCGTCGTTGAGGACCTTCCCGTGTTCCGAGGTGAGAATTTCCGCGATCTTGTCCGCGTTCTCGTCGAGGAGTTGCTTGAACTTGAAGAGGATCTTCGCCCGGACCACGGGCGGGGTGGCCGCCCAGGCGGGGAAGGCCTCTTCGGCCGCGGAGATCGCTTTTTCGACGTCGGCCTTGCTCGCGAACGCGACCTTCTTCTGGACCTGGCCGGTGGCGGGATTATAGATATCGCCCTGCCGACCGTTGGCAGAGGCCATTTCGGTTCCGTTTACGAAGTGCTTCAACGTCGTGGTCATCCGGTTTTCCTCCTGTTTTCGAGCAGGAAATGTACCCGCTCCGGGACGGGAATCAAACCCCTTTTTCACTTCTCCTGTGTATCATACCGCGGTGAGTGAGCCGAAGACAGAACGGGCGATTTCGCTTCTTCGGGAGGCGGGAGATCCCGCTCCCTGGCGCGACCTGATGGTCGACGGGGAGGGGGAAGTTTGGCCCTTCCTGCTCCTGGAAGACTTCAGCGCCATTCCCTTCCTGGACGGGGTGATGGGGGTGGAGTGGTACCAGCTTCGGTGCCGGACGCGGGCGGGAGACGGGGATCTCTTTGTCTCCACCCAGCGACCGGTGCCCGGGTACGAGGAGTACAACCGCGACCGGTTGGCGCTCGGTTCTCCCGGGTTTGTTCTGGCCCGCCATCCCGGGGCGGACCCTCTCGTCGTGGCGGATACCTGCATCCGGGACGCGACCGTCATGGACCGGTTGACGCGCGTGGCGGAGGAGCGGGGGGGATTGATCCTTCATCCCTACATGGGCTCCCCGGCGGTCTGGAATCTGGCGCGGGAAGTGCAGAATCGGACGAAGGGGGATATCCGGGTCCTGGCTCCGCCCCCGCCCGCCGTCCATGCCGCGAACCACAAGGGAATGATGACGGCCGTCGTCGAAATCCTCCTGGGGAAGGACGCGGTCTGCCGGACCGTCACCTCGAAGGACCTTTCCGTTCTCGCACGGGCGGCCCGGGAATTCGCGCAGGACGTTCCCACACTGGTGCTCAAGATCGCCGATTACGCCTCCGCGATGGGCAACCAGGTCTTCGATTCGAACGATCTCGCTTCCGGGACGGAGGAGAAGATTCTTCGTTACGGAAACGCCCACGGCTGGAACGGGGAGATGGAAATCCTTCTTTCGGAATGGAGGGAGGACGTTCTCGAGTCGCCCTCGACCCAGCTCTGGATTCCGCCGAAGGGGCGGGGCGCTCCCCGGGTGGACGGGGTTTTCGAACAACTCCTGGAAGGGCGCGAATGCGTTTTCCAGGGGAGCATGCCGTCGACTCTGCCGCGGGAACTCCAGGACGAGCTGGCCCGGATGAGCATGGAGGTGGCGTCGGTGTTGCAGGGGATCGGATACGTCGGCCGCTGTTCGTTCGATTTCCTGCTTTGCGGCAGGGATCTCTCCGATGCCCGCCTGCGATTCGTGGAATGCAACGGGCGGTGGGGGGGCACGTCGATCCCGATGTCGCTGGTGGACCGAATTTTCGACGGGGGAGAAAGGCCGTTCTACCGCGCGCGGGATTACGTCGATCCGGCGCTGAAGGGCCTCCCCTTTCCGGAGCTGGCGGCCCGGTTGGGCGATTCGCTTTTCGACGTCTCGAACGGCCGGGGCCACTTCCTTCTCTACAACGTGGGGTGCCTCGAGGAATTCGGAAAGTTCGACGTCATCGCGTTAGGCCGGGACCGGGACGAGGCGTGTGGGAGGCTGGAAGAGGAACTTCCCCGGCGACTGGCGGGATCATGACGCGGGGGGCGTCCACGTCTCCCCCGGTTCGAGAATCCGGCAGGGAGGGTGCCTCCCGCACATTTCCTTCCGAAGGTCCGCGGCGCCGAAGGAATCCTGGAGGGGAATGACGCACTTCGCGTCGAGCCATTTCGCGGCCTGGATTGCGCCGTCGACGTTCATCGTGTTCCGGTATTGCCAGGGGGACCCCTCGAGGTACTCCCGCCCGGAGATCGAGAGGAACGCGACGTCGATATCGTGGTTTCGTCCGAGGTAGGAATGGACCGGACCGTCCTCGAGCGCGTCCGCTCCGTGGAAGAGTGTGAAGGCGGGGCATTCAAGCATGTAGGTCGCCTGTTCCGTGATGCCGTGCGCGAACCGGGCGGGAACGTGGGTCACCACCGCGTCGCCGATGCGAACCTCTTCCCAGGGAAGGAGTTCGACAACGGTTGTGAAACCCATGGAGCGGGCTTTCTTTCCGAGATCGGGATTCAGTTCCCCGTCTTTTCTGCCCAGCGCTTTCGGGGGGATGTACTCCGTCTTTCCGGGTGTTTCCCGCGAGAGGGAATCGAGGACGGCCGAGCGCAGGTCGGAATTCATTGTTTCCCAGGTGGACTCCAGGAATCGGAGGCGGTCCAGTTCGGGGGCGACGCTCTTCCCGCGTTGGGTTCCTTCCAACCTGGCCAATTCCCGGAGGGCATCCGAGAGCAACGCGCCGTAGGTTTTCGCGTCCGCTTCTCCGCCGGCGCGGAAGGCGACCAGTTTTTCCACGGCGTTGGGCGATGATTTTCCCCGGGGCTTGAGGATCCGGGGAACCACGATGGTGGTGGAGCGGTCGAAGGTCGAGAGGACTTCGGGGTTGAAGTGGTCCTCGTGGCAGTGGGAGACGCAGACGGCATCCGCGGCGAGGTCGGGCGTGATCGGATCGAAGATGATCGTCGATTCGGGGGTGCGGACGGAGACTCCGCAATGGTCGAGGTAGTGCGCGCCGATCGGGTCTGGCATAGCGGGGGATTTTATCAGATTTTCGGGGGGCCCGCGACGGGATAAAAAAAAGGCCATCCGATCCGTTCCGGGATCGAATGGCCTTCGGTTGTTCCTGTGAAAGGGGGTTACCAGCCGCGGCGCTGTCCGCCGCCGCCACCGCCACCGTATCCGCCACGGCCTCCGGCGCCGCCCTCGGTCTTGGGCCGGGCTTCGTTGACGTTGATGGCGCGACCCGCGATTTCGGCCAGGTTCAGGCCCTGGATCGCGTCGGTGGCCGCTTTGTCGTCCGACATTTCGATGAAGGCAAAGCCGCGGGGACGACCGGTTTCCCGGTCCGTGATCACCGCCACGGAGCTGACTTCGCCGTACTGGCCGAATGCGCCGCGGAGGTCATCCTCGGTCGCGTCGTACGAAAGGTTGCCTACGTAGATCTTTTTCATGACATTCCTCTAGAAAGATTGAAAAAACAGGGAGGTCTCGAATCGGAAGTGCGCAGGAGAAAATGATCTCTGGGCAAGCACGACTACGTCGACCACAACAGGGGCGCATCATAGGGGAAGAGAAATGGGGAAGCAAACCAAATCGTTCGGAGATTGTGCCGGAAAGTATTCGCCGCGGTTTTCGTCGACCTACCTCCCGTCCAGGCTCTTCAGTTTCTCCAGGAATTCCGGGGCGACGCTCGCCCCGAGGTCGGGCGCCTCCTCCGCGTCGTGGAGGGCTTTCCGGTCTAAAGTGAATGCGATGGCCCGGATATTGTACGCATCTGGTTGTTCTCTGAATCCAGGGAGACGCTTCTGCCGGGGAAGATGGGATGGTGGACAGGACCGGGGTTGAACCGGTGATCCCAGCATTTTCAGTGCTGTGCTGACCGTTCGGAAAACCCGCGTTACGGGTAACTACCTGATTATCAACAAACGGGGTAGCGCAGGGATGCGGATAATGTAAACGAGGTGAGGGAGAGCGTCATAAATCTGGCATGGATGCCTGCCTGTTCGGACCCGAGCTGTTCCGGCCTTCGAGCCTGTTTCCATGGGGGGAATGTGTCTGGATAACATAACTATTCGGGACGAGGGAAACGACCCGTGTTGGCCGCTTGTCCCCGGGGATTTCCGTGATTATAATTGGAAAGCTGAAACGAATCGGTTTGTTTATTCCTGGGTCATAATCAAACTAACGGAAAACAAGTGAAGAAAAAATCAGAACTGTGGTACCTCGACTTGATGAAAAATACACTTTCATTTTTATTGTGGCCTGAACCACCTATAGCTATTACCGCCATGAATTCCAGCCGTTCTCCTGTTGTGAGATTCCTGGTTTCCACCATTTCGAAGATCCTGGATAAAATACGACTGCAGATTGTCTATAAACGAGACATCTCAGAAGATCAGAGAATAACGGGACAAATATGGCCAGGATATGCTGAGACAATGATTGGTCTCAAACGACTCGATAGCTTGCAACACTGTATTGAAACTGTTTTAAAAGATGGAGTAGAAGGTGATTTGATTGAAACCGGGGCCTGGAGGGGTGGCGCATGTATTTTTATGCGTGCTGTCCTCGCTGCCTATGAAATAGAGAATCGCAAAATCTTTGTTGCCGATTCTTTCGAGGGACTGCCAAGGCCAGACTCGGAAAAATACCCTTCCGATAAAGGTGATAAACATCACATTCATACTTACTTTGCTGTCTCAAGAAAGGATGTAGAAAATAATTTCAGAAAATACGGTCTTTTAGATGACCAGGTGGTTTTTCTGGAAGGGTGGTTTAAGGATACCCTTCCAAAAGCGCCGATAGAAAAGCTTTCCATTCTACGTCTTGATGGAGATATGTATGGTTCCACCTTGGAGTCTTTAGAAATTTTATACCCCAAACTATCTAGTGGTGGATTTTGCATTATCGATGATTACGCCTTGCCAGGATGTAAAGCAGCTGTGGATGACTTCAGATCAGGAAATGCGATTGATTCAGAAATGAATATAATTGATTGGACGGGCAGGTACTGGAGAAAGGAATAGGGGAACATAATAAAACGATGCATCGAGGGTAAGACAATCAGTGCCCCTTTTCGAGAGCGGAGTGGGTGTCCCGAAAACGGATCTTCTTGGGACGGGAGAGGGGAACACTCCGGATTATCGGCTTATATCGTCCACTGGAATCGGTCGGACCCGTCCCCTCTCAGACCCGCTCTGGCCGCTTGTCCCCGGGGATTCCCGTGCTTATTATTGTCGATAGGCAATCAGGGCCTTCTCAGGAGAAACTTCACAGGGCTCAAAGAGATGTTGATCGGTTTTC
>PVBE011082890.1_pt1 | contig 11172 bp, 1 predicted proteins | sample 1631181 | NCBI WGS metagenome assembly PVBE01 (sample SAMN08397723, study PRJNA350692) | Marine metagenome, whole genome shotgun sequencing project. | isolation source: water | place: Pacific Ocean | collected 2012-04 | reverse complement strand
TTCTTATCCTTTATGTAGGAATCTCTTGTGGCTTTTAGGCTTCTATTGCGTTTCCCCCAAAAGAGTTTCTTACTCTTTGCGTCAAAATTCCCACGCTCTGCACTTACATTACTTATGATCGCTTTCACATCAGCAAAAGCTTCCTCTATTCCAATCAGTTCTTTGTTAGTTAAGGTTTTTAATGTATGTTCTGCGGCATAAGCTTTTTCGTTTCTTTGGCCTGCTCTCTTTGCCCCATGAGAAGAAGTGCTTATTGTTCTTCCTCCAGCCCTGTCCATTGAAGAGCTATAAACCTTACCTTCATACTCCCCTTGATAATATTCCAATAGATTAATAACAAACTTGCTAAATATAACATCGAAATCTAGAAGCAACTTTCGTATTGCATAATTTCTAGCTTTATTTTGATTTGTATAATTTTTAAGCTTGTATAGGACTTTCCTTTCTATGGAATCTAGTTCTTGTCCATTCCCTGCAGTAACTGCCCAATCAGAATACTTTCCAGTCCCCACACGATCTTTGTCGATATTGACGAGTTCTTCACCATAGTAATTACTGCCAACTCCCCTCATCCCGCCAGTGTTACTTTTCTTTATTCTATCTAATGACTTCTGGAGCAAGGCAGGAAGCTCTCCGCTTGTATCATCTCCAGCCCATGCATGCCTGGAATAGCTTCCCAAGGCGTGCAGCCTATTGCCCATATTTATTATTTGTTGTTCTATTATTCCTATTTCACCTACATCATCGTCATCAAGAGCCCAAGAATTCCACCACTTAGTAAACCCAGTTTTTAAACTGATTTTGTTATAAGCGTTAAGTTCAAAATCGAACATACGAGCTGCTCTCCATTTAGATCCAGAATCTAATGCAGATCTGTCGAGATAATCTATCATATAATCGAATATTGTTTTACCAAACTTAGCTGCATTGTATCCAGGCTTCATAGGCTCATACACCAGCCTTTCTTCAGACAAATCAGGCTTGGCATTCTCAATAAGATCAAATGACACCTGTCTTGTTTCTGGCTGACCTGGAACGGTTCCAATATCCATTGACTGCAATAAGAATGTGTGAAGCCCACACATATTTAACAAGTCATTTACAATTGTAATCTTTTTCAATCCAGTAGGGATTGAGCGCATCATAAGTCTCTGCTCTTTCCATATTGAATTGAACCGAGCTAACTTCTCTAAAGCAACATTATTTGTAGTCATAAAAGACATGCTTACTGTAGCATCTGACCCTCCAAGATATTGAAAGGTAGGATACTCTGCCCCTATCAAAGGAATGGGAGCCAAGCGATTTGAGAAGTTAATGCTAATACCAATAGGAATGATCTCATCTGACTCTATATTCAGAAATTCTTTTTTACGACATAAAATCAGATCTCCATCTATTGATTCTGTGGTTGCCTCTCTAGTGGTAGTTGGAGTTCTCTGCCCAGTAAGTATTGCAAAATTTCCATCCCTCAGTCTGATAGCTTCCCATGATCCTGGCAAGTGATCAGCAAAAAGCTCCCATCTTTCAGAATTGCTAATAATTTCAAGTGGACTTAGTAGCATGTCATTAGCTTTACACATGGCACTCTGTATTTCGAATTTGAAATAATCCAATTGCTGTTCATTGGTGAGAGTAAAATAATTTTCTTCAAGCTTTGATTGTGTTCTTGGGGTGCTCCAAACATCTCCAGCAGGAACTCGATTAAATGATTCTTGCAAAGCTTTTTCATGGGTAGCTCGATTATAGGGAGCTGAATGCAGCAAGGCATCTACTTCCATCATCCTGGTTTTCAATTCAGCATATGTAAATATTTGATACTTGTAATATTCTAAAGTTGTCTGAGTTAGGTGCTCTCCAGAAATATTAGTGAAGACTGGAAATCGAGTATACCCTCTCTTATCCTGCTCGGCCTTGTAGAACATTTGCCAAGCTTCAGATTCTCTGGGGTCAAGAGTGTTATGAGTTGTGTCTAAAAAGATAGACTTTCTATAGCGGTACTCACGTACATAGGGAGTATGATTAAAATAACTAAAAGAAAACAAAACTTTAATTGCGTTAATGGTATCTCCTCCAGCCATAGAGATAGTCATATTTCTTAAAGCTAAAGTCATTTTAGACTTATCCGCATTTCCAAAAATAGACTCACCTAAAAATCTATTGTCTACATAGCAAAATGGAGTAAGCCTGAACTGAGCAACGAGGTCTCGTAACTCGTCAAATCCTGTTCTACTAGAGTTTAGTAGATCGGGAGCAGGTGGAATCGGTTTAACGACAGCGAGAGTTCCACTCCATCCTTCAGTCGTATCGGAGGGATGACTTGGATCGTACTTGAGTGTCCCTCCAGCCATATCATCCCATCCAGTTGAGTCCCCTTCCCATCCCATATAAGCGCTTTGATCAGGATTCTGATCTGTAAATACTGCCGAAAACTGAATAGTGAGAGTAGAGAAATTAGATTTCAAAACAGAGGAGCCCACTGTTCTCAAGTTATCCACTCTCTGATCAAATGAATTCCTAGCAATTTTAATCTCTGTTGGTGGAATATTCAGAACCACATCATTGATTTGAAAGCGACCGTTATCTGCCATATCTTATCTCCTAATACGCCTTGTTACTATCTGCATACCTGTTTGGAATACCTCTAGAATCTCTTACTGAGATATTAACCGAATTACCCAAAGAAGTAAACTGTTGTAATTGCTGAGAAATCAAAGCCACATCTTCTGGGTATTGGGCTCTAGCCCTAACTACGAAATGATTAGTTTCCACAGGTTTTGCCGATATCATAGCTCTTCTCTGACTCAGCATACTTGGTGATGTTGGAGTTCCTATGGGGGCTCTAGGAGGTTTAACATCATCTTTTTTAATTCTTTTAGTCCCCTTGCTCATATTCATTCTTGCTCTGCTATCCAGATGTTTTCCTGGACCTACCATCTCTTTGGGCTGACTAAGCATGCTTCCTAACCCTGCAAGAGATCCGAGAGCCATTGCCGCCTGAATTCCCCTGTGATGCAAAATTCCTGATTGCCCAGCTGCTCCCATAATATTGGATAGCACCTGATCTGCAACAGAAGCAGCTCTACCCATCCCTGCCGTAGCTGAACCATATAGCTCTAGAATAGATTTTGCAGCTGCTGCTCCTCTCGTGGTTCCTTTAAAAGTTTGTAATTTTTCATTAAAGCCAGTTTCTCTTGCTCTTGTTTGTGCATGAAAAATATCTTTAGATAGCTGTTCTAAATCAAATCCTTTTATAACGACCTGTCCTAGCTTATTAGCCTTAGCTTTGATTTGATAACCTGTTCCCTTCTTGATCGCAGCAACATCTTCTTGAGATAAAACGATATTCTTTGCTGAGTCTTCATCGATGAAACTCTTAAGAGCGAGGTGCATATCTTTCCAATTTTTAGCACCACCTTCAAATGTTCCAAGAAGCTTGGCCATTGCCACTTCTAAATCAGCTGGATTTAAGTGCTTAGAAGAAATAGGTTTCTGCTCTAACCATTCAGTTAAGGCAAAAACATTTGCTGCTCTTTCAGGATTTTTAATAAAAGAAGAGGCGGCAAATTTAACTTTTGTCATTTCATTGGAGAGTCTTCCAACGTATCTTTCTTTAACCTGCATCTTTCCGGCAGCATCTTCTGTGTTGCTTAATGTTCCAGTACTTGCTCCGGTTTTGTTAACATCCAGCATTTGATATCTAATCTGATGCTGCATATATCTTTCGTAATAATCTGAACTTCTTGAGAAATCCATCTCCCTAGCAATTGTTTGCTCTGAAAGAGGATCAACAAAAGAAGCGATAATAGTGTCAAAGTCATAATCGCCAGCAAGACCGAGCATTGCACCAAGCTTCAATCGTGTTCTAGAATCTCCCTTCCCAATATCAACAGCAATTTCAGGCATAACAATAACATCATCAGCTTCATCAACTATCTGAAACAAAGTCTTCTGTACCGAGTGACTACCAATAAATGGGTGTCGAGTAATCGTACCACCTACAGTTTCTCCAGCTTCAAGCCTTGTTGCAAATGCCTGAATCTGAGCAACTTGCTTTTCGTCATATAGATCTGTATCCACCATCTCCTTAACCATTCGTTGTACATTTTTCTTTGAGATGCCAACAACATTTGCTCGTTGCATTATCTCCTCAGAGGAGGATCTTGAACTTGCAACTAAACTTCTACTACCTGGAAGAGAACCTTTGAGAACACCCCCCATTCCTTTTTTGCTGAATTCCACAGAGTGAGGAAGGATAGCATCCTGAAGATCCCCCAGTGCTTCAGAAGGTGTGACTCCACCTGCGACATCCTGGATGAACCGAGTATATTGATTTCTTAATACAGCGGAGGCTTTGATATCTCCCCTTCCTGTTTCAATTGTTTTCTCTGCCATTCCAGGCAAGTCCATTGAAGGGAGATAGACCCCCTTGTTTGCTCCTGTTTTTAGCCAAACATCTTGACCTGTTACTAGGGCGTTCTGACCTTGCTCTGCCATCTTCTTGATAACCTGTGACGATTCTATTTTCCCAGTCAAATCGATAACAGCTGCTCCCTTAGGAATATGAGTTGGTTCTATAATTGTTTTTAAAGAGCGCTGTAACTCTTCCCTTACTCTCCACTTCTCAGATCCCTCAGGTCCCAAATCAAAAGCCTTCATTCTCTTGAGAAAATCCATGGACATCTCTTCACCACGTTCACCAAAAGAATGTCCAGTCATAATCATCATGGAACGACCTTCTAGTGTTCCCATCTTTCCAGCGCCCTGCATAGACATATGGTCTCCCAAGAATTGTCTTGCGACTCCATATGCAGCACCAGACTGACCAGCGTCTATGTATGCCTGGATCGTACTTGCTGAAGCTGGAGCAATCCCTGTTTTTTCTGCTGCAACCCTGAAAGCTTCCTTGATCATTCGTTCACTGAGACCCTCTTTGACTAGCTTACCTTGGGCATCATACTCGTTCTCCCCGAATACTGTTCCCGTTAAACCAAAGATTTTTGCAAACTTCTTTTCATCATAAAGATAAGCATCTGTATCCTTGCCATGGACTCCATACTCTTTGGTCCCCATAGCTTTTTCCATATACCAATTCAACATCTTCTGAACTTGATCTGTATGTGCTTGTTTTCTGTCTCCTTTATATTCCTTACCCAAGTTAAACTTTTCCCTAACAAAATCAACTGGAGACTGAACGACTCCCTTAATCGGAGCCCCAGCCATCCTCTTTAACTCGTCATCACCAGCTCCAAATCCTTTGCCGACGTGATCTTGCATAACCATACTCATTGCTGTAGCGATCTGCCTAATGTGCTGATGAGATCTTCTTCCGTGTTTAAACTGCATCTCTGTAATGCCTTCAACTGTTTGATCTTTTCCTGCCACTTCTAGGAGGTATCTACCATGAATGTTCCCTTTTGTAAGCATTGAAGCAAGATCGGCAGCCATTGCTTTCCAACCTTTCACTCCTCCCTTAACAAAACTAACACCCTGCTTGATATCCCCATGAAGTTTAACGTGACTTTCTGGACGAATTAATTCATCATATTCCATGAGTAGCCATTTAGTTGAACTACCATCATTAGCATCCATTTCTGAAAATTGAATATTTCTCATTTTTTTATCATAAAGAACTTCTCTACCTTGGCTATCCCAGGCAATAATAGAGTTCCTCATTTTCAATCTGTTTTCTTTAAGGATGTATTGACCATTGCTGTCTTTTTTAAATCCACCAGCTTTAAATTCTCCACCAACAATCTTCGTATCTTTTTCCAATTCAAAGGCTTCAGGATTTAACCTAGCTAAACTTTTGTTCATTGTGGTTTCTTGAGTAAGGAGGTGCTTCATCTTTTCTCTCATGATCCCTTCACCAGAACCAAAGTACTTAGTTGCATGCAATGCATCCTTTCCTCCCATCTTGGCTGGATCCACATACATGGTTCCAACTTGCAAAACTTCTTCTCTCTGAGCTAGCATTTGTCTTACTCTTTCTAATTCCTCTCCTCCGCTTCTTGGAATAAGACTAGATAGGTCACCTCCCTGCAATCCTAATTGCTTCCCAATTTGTTTACTTATTGTACTCTTGTGTCTCTTTTTATAGTAGGGGAGTTGTCCTGTAGAAGACATCAGAAATCCAGCATCCCTAATTGACTGCTTATCGGCTCCTGCATGCTGTTGAAAAAACTTCTTAAATGCCTCATCTTGGAGAGCTTTCCTACCCTCTGCTCTATCTTTTGGAGAAGCTGCGTCTTTTACCTTCGGGATTCCCTTGCCATGGATAATGTCTTGTATCCCGATAATAACCTCTCTAGCTCTTGCAAGCCTTTTTGGAGAGAAGTCTTCATATCTTGCTTCTCCAGGAGGAAGCATGCTTTTGTTATCTAAGACTGCATGTCTTTTCAGATTTCCATTTTTATCCACTTCTGCCATTCCATATAAAGCAAGTTCTTGTGGGGTTAAAAAGTTTGTAAATCGTTGTCGAACTCCTGCTGCATCTGGACGAGAATCCATAGTGTGAAGTGCTTGAGATAGAAGGCCAAATTTTTTCTTTCCCTCCATCTTAGTGTAGTCTTTTTGTAAAGCATGCTGTTCAAACTCATCTTTCAATGCGTCTAGATCTTCAAAGTTTAATCTTTTAGATAACGCAAGAGCCTTAAGTTCGTCTCTTTGTTTAAATCCTATTTTCCACCTTTTCCCCCACTCTTCGATTTTCTGACCAAGCTTTAAGCTTCCATAAGCTTGCCATTCTCTTTGTTGCACATTGGTTCCTTTGTAAGCAGCAATTACAGATTCAGCAGACATTGTTCGCTTTCTAATCTTCTGATCTAAACGTGCATGCTCAACAACTCTGGGATCTGCAAATTCATGAGCTGTCAAATCTCCAACAATGGCTCGACCGCCAGTTTTTTGCCCTGTCTTCGTAGCAAGAACTCCTTGCACAGCAAATCTATTTTCACTAATATCTATTCCGAAATCATCTTTTCGAACATTCAGAAATCTCAACATCTCTTTATCGCTCAAAGAACTATAAGCCATGGGCACATTGCCCATCTTGAAGCCTCCAGTGTTTCGGGTTACCATCTGCATCATGGCTCCTCTTTCTCTTTCATAACGTGTTTGAAAAAAGCTTTGACCTACGGTATGAGTTCTGCCGCTAGAGACTTCTTGACTAACAAAAATTTGATTTAATTGTTCAACATAATTCCTTAGCTCTCGACCTGTAATTTGTCCTTTCTGCATGAGAGGTAGAACTTCTTCATTGAATCGATTTAGAAAAAACTGATTTCTCTGCATCACAGAGTGGGTCATATTCTCTTGACCAGTTCTAACGATTCCAACAGGAGTCATAATTCTTCGAACATTTAGGTTATCGCCAGTATAACCAATCTTTGCATTGTTTCCTGTAATGATGGGAATTCTTAAAGTAACATCTCTGTCGTCATAACTGAATTTCAAATGATACTGTCCAGCAGCTCCACTACCCTTATTCGCTTGAACCCAAGTGTTTTGCTTAAGTTCGAATCCAGTATGTAGTCCCAGCTTGGGATCTAATGCTTTCATTCCTTTAAGGTATTTCTGAAATTCACTTCCCAATCCTTGATTACTTCTTCCAATTTGCTTAACAGCTTCTTTCCATCCGACATCAAGAGACCTAGTGGAGATCACACTCTTCTCATCTGCTAACCGAGGAATATTCATTGCCAAGGTTTCTGGAAACTGACCTGCAAATCTATGTGCAACTTCCGCCTCTGATCCATAATGTGCAGCAAAATGTCTTGCAGTAGGTCTTAAAGATCTGCGACCTCTGTTAACTAATTGAATCAAAAGCTTGGATTGTCTTCCTTCTTTCAATGATTGCTCTAACATCGCAACCCTAGTGTTGGCATTCATGGTAGTGAAAGCCTTGGAATCTTTTCCAGCCAAAACAGAATCAAGAGCTTGTCTATCCTCGGGAGCAAATGACTGATAAGCTTGATCAAATGCAAGATTAAAAACTCGCTTATGCTGCTCTGCATCCAAGCCTCTCTCTAGCTGACCCTCTCCAAGATTAAAGAACTGTCTCTGCCTGTCCAGAAATTGATCTTTCGCTAAGATACGTTGCTGAATAAACCTCCTTGAGGAAACTCCAACTTTGCTAACTTCACGAATTCTTCCTAGCATCTGTTGGACTTCGTCTTCTTTTGTCAATCCACGAAATGCGTTATGATATGCTTCTTGTGCTGGAGTTTTTCCTCCACTGCGTCCTTTCTTGTCTGTCATTCTATTGCTCCAATTCCACTGTTAAGCTTTGTCTATCCCCATAGCCCCAATTTTTTTTCATTTCTATCTGTGCATACATTTGACGAGAAGCGAACAGGTCTTCCAGTCTTGCCTTGGTTTGAGCTACAGAGAGATTTTCTGGATTCATTATCGGTCTAGTAACTTCATCATTTATATATGCTTTGTTAGCTAGGCCATTTAATCTAGAGGGCCACAAGTTAAAGTCATGCATATCCTCTCCTATGTCTAATACTGTTTTTAACTTAACATCTTCTAAGTCTACCGAAGGATGCCAACCGATCCAATCGGGCCCAGGAAGAGGAACATCAGACAGAAGGTTTGTTCTTCTATACCAATCTGCATAACTCTCTCCAGGATTCTTTGATTCCATAAAGGCCCTATATAATTCAGGGGAGCTAGGAAATCCCTCAGACCTGGCCTCTCGATAAACATCATTGATTTCATCAGAAGCTCTATCTAGGGCACTATTGAATAACATGTCTTGATCTCTTGCAGCTTTGATATCTTCAACATAATTTAATTTCCATCTAGCAACATATAGATTTCTCTGATTGCTTGGAACCATTTGAAGAATACGCTCTCTTTCTTCAGGGCTTGCTGCGTTAACAAAGGCCTGATAATAATCCCTATCTCTTTTAGGAAGGGCCTTCATTATTGCAGTTTCATTTGCAGTGTAAGGATTCATACCAAATAGAGTTTGGTCTTTTCTGCGCTCAAAGATTACCTTGGCTTCCTCGTCTTCATTAAGAGCTGCGATATTAGCTAATCGAGCATTTTTAACATAACTCAAGATATCAAAATAATTTTCCAGCTCTCTCCTCTTATCAACTCCAGATGGAATTCCTTGCCATCCAGCAGCATGAGCAAGGCTCCTTCCTGTAGGGGCGAGAAAGTCTCTTATCGGTTTATTCCAAAAAGAGTTAGTAGTTCCATAAAGCTGCTCTTTCTCGTAACTTTCTACGGCAGTTCTTATTGGATTAAATTTCGATCCTGGAGATAAAGGATACAATAAATCTATAGGAGACTGGGCATGAAGTGCAAACTCCCCCCAAGCACCGAAAGCTTTTTTCAAGAAATTAGAATCCGCGTCATCCGCAATACTTCTATTTATGGTTGCCAGCAATCCGGTTGAAGTTCTAGATCCATACTTATCTTGAGTACCAAAACGATTCTTATATTCTACAAACTTTTTCTTTTGGCTTTTTTCTTCTACCTGCTCCAGAGTGGATTCATAGATTGACATTTCATAATCATCAAATCCTCCAGAGTCGGCTGCAGACTTGGCCTGTTCTGCTATCGAAATATACTCTGAACTGTGCGGAGCAACATCAGCTAAGATCTTAAACTTATGAATTAATGGATAGTCGTTGGGATCCATTCCCTTTAGCTCAGTAAACCTAGCCTCATACCCTCTTCCAGGTAAACGATATTCACCTTCAGGAACTTTTGTATAAGGGTCTCCATGCTGGAAGTCTACACTTCTAGAGCCCGCTCCAGGCATCCATTCAGGCATCGTGTTCCTGATAGGATTGTAAGTGGTTAACGCCTTTTCTTTTGTAGGATATAAACGACGGTAACCTTCGTTAGTTCCTAACATGCCACCTAGCTGGAGATCATAAAAATCTCTAGACATAGAAGTTACATTATTGAAAGACTCCAAAACCATTTTCTGGTCACCAATACCGGGAGTTCCTGTAACTCCCTCAACCATGGTTCTTTGCATATATCCCCAGAGACCAGCTCCCTGAGAAATCAAGTTCATCTGAGCCCCAAAAGTTCTACTCATTGAATAGGGTGACTCTGGTGTTCCTCCTGGAGTCTCTCCCAGATCTAAGGCATAATTTGCTCCTCTTTCAGCAGGAGAAACTTTGAACGAGTCTCCAAAAACACTATCTTCTTTCCACTCATCGGTGTGCATCAATTGAGGAGGCTTGATTATCCGACCAAGAGTATTGGAGAGTATTGGCCCCACTATTGGAACATCTGCGAAAGGCAAGGCAGTGATTGGGTAGGGTCTATCATAGTAGTGTTTCTCCTCTAGATAGTTAGTGAAATTCTTAAGATAGAACTTCCTTAAAGGAGAATGGTCTGCATCCTCCCCCCAAATAGCTTCTTCTTTGTAGTTCGAATTTAATCGAGCATACCAATGTGGACGATAATAAAGAGTTTCTTCTCCCTCAAAATCTCCTCTACCAAATTCCCAAAAACGACCTTTCTTTACAGCAACCTCTTTCCTCCCGGAATATATAGCTGCAAGTTCTTCGGGTCTTTCATCCGGTGTGACCAGGCCAACAAGACTACCAAGTGTTGCAGGAGCAGCAGCAATTAATGCTCCTATGGCTCCAACAGCACCACCGACCTTCATCATCGTGGCTCTTCCCATAGATACTGGTCCCACAAAAGGGACAAAGGGAACTATTGGAAATCTAAGATTAAGAGGCAACGTTTCCTTAGGGGTCGGAGCAGAGGTGGCAGCAATATCTATGACCATAGATTTTTTCCAAAGGCCACCCGCTGTGCCAGACCAATCCTGATAAACAGATCCTGGCTGAGCCGTTCCCAACACTCTGCCTTTCTCTAAAACCCATTGAGCGACTTTTCCTAAAGGTTTTCCGGGCTCACCTTTTGAATTAAAGTTTAAAAACTGCTGATGAACAACATCTCTAGCTTGACGATAATTTTCCCAAAAACCTTGTGAACTATTTCCATATTTTCTTGCATAGTTTAAAGCTTCTGATCTCTCCAAGAGACCTATCCCTGTCGCTCCAGCAATAAAGCCACTTCCACCAAAAGAAGCAATATTCCAAGGAGAGGTAGACCCAGGCATTGTTTCTTCAAACCAGTCTTGGAGATCATACATGTCTCCAATACCTGGGATACCAATAGTATCAGCTA
>PVBE012651719.1_pt1 | contig 11174 bp, 13 predicted proteins | sample 1631181 | NCBI WGS metagenome assembly PVBE01 (sample SAMN08397723, study PRJNA350692) | Marine metagenome, whole genome shotgun sequencing project. | isolation source: water | place: Pacific Ocean | collected 2012-04 | reverse complement strand
CTCTGCACCCTCTACGATCGCCTCGTAGCCGGTGCACCGACACAGATGGCCCTCCAGCACGTCCAAGAGCTCATCCTTCGACGGAGATGGATCGCGCTCCAGCAGCGCCACCAGCTCCATGATGATGCCTGGTGTGCAGAAGCCGCACTGAACGGCACCGCTACGGACCATTGCTTCCTGCACGGGGTGCAGTGTGCCGTCCTTGGCTGCCAACCCTTCCACCGTGCGCACGCTCTTCCCGTCGGCCTTGCTGGCCGGAACGATGCAGGCCTTCACGGGCTGGCTGTCCATGATGACGGTGCACGCTCCGCACTTACCGTACCCGCAGCCGAACTTCGCACCGGTCAGGTCCAGCTGGTCGCGCAGCACGTCCAGGAGACTGGCCTTCTGGTGGACCGTGAAAGCGTATGGCTCCCCGTTGACGGTGATCGTCACGGTGATGTACTCGTCGGCCATCTCAGGCACCTCCTCCCTTCTCGTCCATCGCTCTCTTCAGCTCATCGGGTCGCACGGGGACGCGGAAGAGGTCCACGCCAGTGGCGTCCTGCACGGCATTGAGCACCGCGGGGCACACCGCTACGATGGGATGCTCGCCCATGGCCCTGGCGCCGAAAGGGCCGTCCTCCTGTGGCGTCTCGAGCAGATCGACGGTCTGCTTCCCCGGCATGTCACTGGCCGATGGGACGTTGTACTTGCCGATGATCGGATTAGCGAGGTTCCCGTCCTCCTTGTAGAGGACCTCTTCCTTGAGGGCGTGACCGAGGCCCTGGACCACGCCACCGACGACCTGGCCGCGCGCGGTCTGGGGATTGATGACCTTGCCCACGTCGAGCGCGGTGGCGAAATGCGTGACCTCGACCTTGCCGGAGGCCTTCTCCACCCTGACCTCGCATGCCTGGGCGCCGAAGGTCCACTCGGCAGCACAATTACCCTGCCCGCTCTCGGGATCAGGTGTCTGGAGCCCGCGTACGATGTGAGAGCCTACGGCGACAACAGGATCGCCCACGCAGTGGCCGTCCGGGTAGGTGTAGCCCTTGACAAGATCCTTGAGAGCGACCCTGCGGGACGGGTCCGAGGCGACGAACACGGCCTCCCCGTCGTACTCCAGCTCGTCCTCGGGCACACCCAGCACCAGGGCCGCGTTGTCCAGGAGACGGACGACGCACCGGCGGCAGGCGTGGACGATGGCGTTCCCCACCCGGTAGGTGGTCATGGAGGCCACGGTCATCCATTCGTAGGGCGAGAGGTCGGTGTCCACACGCGGGATGACCCGGACGCGCTCGTAGGGTACTTTGAGCTCCTCGGCGGCGATCTGGGCGAGCACCGTAGTGCAGCCCTGGCCCATCTCGATCCCGGCCATCGATACCGTGACGGTGGCGTCGTTGTTGAACCTGACGACCGCGCAGGACGCGGCGTTGGAGGCTGTGACCGGCGATTTCATCAGCGAGGCCACGCCCCTACCGTACACGTACCGGTCGTCCTCGGTCCGTTTGTCACCGGCAAAGACCGCCCTCTCAACGGAGGAGAGGCATCCGTCCAGATCGCCGTTGGCGGGGGTGATTGTCTGCCCCAGCGCATTGATCCGGCCAGCGCGCAGGAAGTTCTTGCGTCGCAGCTCGAAGGGCGACATCCCCAGCTCTCGGGCAAGAAGGTCCATGAGACGCTCACACATGAGGTGACCTTCCGGATGGCTGTAGCCGCGGAAGGCGCCCACAGGCGGTGTGTTGGTGTAGACACCGTATGAGTCCAGATGGCAGTTGGGGAACTCGTAGGGGCCTGTGCAGTTATGGCCCCCGGCGGTGACGACGTTGCAGGACGTGTCGGCGAAGGCACCGTCGGCGAAGTACAGACCAGCCTCGATGGCCACCAGGGTACCGTCCTTCTTTGCGCCGATGCGCATCCGGCCCTTCATTCCGCGGCCGACGACCGATGAGGTGAACACCTCCTTCCGGTCGAGCACCAGACGCACGGGGCGGCCCGGGACGGCCTTGGCAACGGCGGCCACCAGCGGCTCGATGATCACGTCGGACTTGCACCCGAAGCCACCACCCAGGAACGGAACGACGACCCTGATCTTGGTCATGGGGAGGTCGTACATGTGGGAGAGGACGCCGCGGAGGATGTACGGACCCTGGTTCGACGCCCACACGGTCACTCCGCCATCGGACTCCCAGCGGGCGATCGCGCCATGCGGCTCGATGGTCATGTGGGCCATGTGGGGGAACTCGAACTTGCCCTCCACGATGTAGTCGGCCTCGTCGAAGCCTTCGGCGGCCCGACCCTTGCGCAGCTTGTAGTGGTGGAACACGTTGCTCCCCTTCTCCGCATGGAACCCGGGGACGTGCTCGTACTCTCCGTTGCGTTCGTGCACCTGGGGCGCTCCCTCCTTGACGGCCTCCAGGGGATCGATGACGTGGGGCAGGGGCTCGTACTCTACCTTGATGGCCTTGCAGGCGGCGGCCGCCTGGAGCTCCGTGTCCGCGATGGCCACAGCGACACCCTCGCCAGCGTGGCGCACCTTGTCCACGGCGAGCGGCGTCTGGTCCTCGATGCAGATGCCGAAGATGATGTTGCAGTCCTTGCCCGTAACCACGGCACGAACGCCGGGCATGTCCTCGGCCTCCGACGTGTCGATGGAAAGGATGCGTGCGTGAGCGACACCCGCCCGAAGAACCTTCGCATGGAGCATGCGGGGGAGCTTGATGTCGGCAACGTAGACTGCCTGGCCGGTGACCTTTTCGACAGCGTCGGCCCGCTTCTTGGAAACACCGATGGACTTGTACCCCATATGAACGACCCGAGCGGGCTAGCGGCTCGAAATATAAATAGCCTTCGTCGGAGTGGGCACAGGTCTTGGGGAGATGTAGATCAGACCTCCAGGATACTTCCACCCCGCTCCAGGGGCAGCCTCTTTCCTAGAACGTGTTCGAGAAATAAATCCCGCGTGCTTCACAGGCTGTCCGAGCTGTACTTTGACACTACGTTCTCGCTGGAGATGTGCTTAGTGCTGTCTCCCGATACCGACGACCTGACCGAATACCTGTTCGGCGAGCGGCTGGTGCCAACGACGGCGAACCTGCGGGACGACATATTCAATCCAGATGCCGGCGAGACGCCGCAGAACTCGCCCGAGGACGCGTGCTCGTCGGTCTGGGTGTCGGGGATGACGCGCCACCGCGAGCGCGGCGGCATGCACGATGAGAAATCTATATATATGTACGTGTACACATACATAGTATGGGCACCAAGACCATCTCCATCATGAACGAGGCCTACGAGGCGCTCGCTCGGGAGAAAGGCAAAGGTGAGAGCTTCACCGATGTCATCCTCAAGCTCGTCGGTAGGACGACGTCACTGTCCGATTGCATCGGCACATGGGATGTAGACGATGAAGAGTGGGCGCGAATCGAGAAGGATCTGGTCTGCACGTGGCGTTCGTTCGAGGGGCGGCTCCTATGATCCCTTTATGCCTGGACACGGACCTCTTGGTGGCCATACTTCGCGGCGACCCATCCGCCAGGCATTTTATCCTGGGCAATGAAAAAGGGACCCAGCTTGCGACGACGACCGTAAACGCGTTCGAGGTCCTCTTCGGCGCGAACCGGTCGCGAAAGAGGAAGGAGAACCTCCTTGCCACCAACAGATTGCTCAGCAGGCTTCACATCCTTCCCCTCGACCTCGAAAGCGCGGACGAGGCCGCATCCCTGTTCGCCTCGCTCCACGACAAGGGGTGCCCGCTAGATCTTCGGGACACGCTCATCGCCGCTATCGCCCTGACGAAGGGCTATGTTCTTGTCACGAGGAATACCAAGCACTTTGACAGGGCGAAGGAGCTCGGTACCAAGATCTGGTAGCGGTAGTGGGGTGCAGGACGGCGGCAGGTTCACCGTTGAGCTGCGCGGCGAGACGGCGCCGTACCTCAAGGTCACCCCCTCCATGGACAGGCTGTCCGATAATTCGTAGATCCTGTCGCTTCAAGGCCTCTGAACCATGTCACAGGAAGTGTGCACCCTAACTTCTATGGGGGTGATATTCAGCACCTGGATGGAAAGAGGCCCTCAAACAAGGTCAATAAAGTTGTGCACCCTAACTTCAGTCATGGTGTACACGGAGATCAAGACGATCAAAGGACGGCAATACAAGTACCTCCGCAAGTGCGTCCGGATCAACGGCCGTGTAGTTCACAGGACAGTGAAGTACCTGGGCCCTTTGAAACCAAGATACAGATCCCAGAAAAAGAAGGCGATCCGATCAGACACTTACAACGGGTTTGAGTCAGAAAGCTCACCTCATTCATGGGTGGGATGAATGACGTGTTTCCCTGAAGGGAACCAAACCCGAAAGGTAAAAGGACCACATGAATACCGGTATGTCGCCCCCCTTTGGTATTTATTGTTGAACGACCTCCTATTGTCTGGAGGGATGCTCAAGGGCCTTCAAGCGGTATTAAGAGGCGACGCTCATCTGGAGCGATCAGTGGGATGCCTTCATCGGTCTGCTCCGCAACACGGCTGTAGCGGCCTGGGCGGAGCTGGTCGAGGTGGGCCCGAGGAACACATCACCGATATGCAGCTCGTGCGGGACATAGTTACCAGGGCGCAGACCCGCGTCCATCGATGCCCGCACTGCGGGTTCGAGGCGTATCCGGATGTGAACGTCGCAGAGAACATACTCGTAGAAACTAGGGCTGGACGAGCCCGAAGTCACGCCTGTGGAGATCCCGCCTATACTCCCGCCATAGACGGGGGGGGGCAAGCGGAATCGCAGAAGCAGGAACTATACGCGGTGAGCCCATCGGGGCGATATACGCTGGAAGCCCGTGGATTTTATCCACGGGAGGATGTCACGATCGCTCCACAAGCAAGAATGGCACCTTGCCCCGGACATCGAGGGCATGATACAGGATGACCACTTTATCAGTGGGATGATGTCACAGCCACTCCTGTTTGATGAAGTACACGACCGCCACTGCGGAGAACAACAGGCAGATGAGCATGATGATCCAGAACGCGTGGGGCGTCTGGTCGAGGGGCAGGGTGACGTTCATCCCGTAGATGCTCGACACGAGGGTGGGGAGCGAGAGGATGATGGTGATGGACGTGAGTATCTTCATCACCGTGTTGAGGTTGTTCGAGACCACCGATGAGTACGTCTCCATCGTCCCCTGGAGGATGTTCGAGAAGATGTTGGCCATCTCGACGCATTGCTGGTTCTCGACGATGAGGTCGTCGAGAATATCCTCGTCCTCCTCGTAGAGCTTGACGACCTTGCCCTGGGACAGGCGTGCGAGCACGTTCCCGTTGCCCACGATGCCCGTGCGGAAGTAGATGAGGTCCTTCTGCAGCTCCATGAGCTCGATGATCTCCTCGTTCCGGATGGAGCTGAGAAGACCCGTCTCGATGTTCTGCATCTCCCGCTCGATGCTGGCCAGGTGGCGGAGGTAGGCGACGATAGTGCGTGAGATGACCTGGAGGAGGAACAGCGTCGTCTTTGAGGTGGCGAACGATCGCACCTTGTCCTCCCTGAACGAGTGGAGCACCGTCTCGTCCTCGAGGCAGACTGTGATGACGTGCTCCTCCGCGAGGATGATGCCGAGGGGGAGGGTGGACAGCTTGAGCCTGCCGCCTTCCTTCTCGCTCTTGATGGGGATGCGGATGATGAACAGGCGGCTTCCCGGTTCGATGTCGAGGCGGGAACGCTCGTCGTCGTCGAGGGGGAAGAGCATGTGGTCCTCTACAGCGGTGGTGTTCCCGAGCACCTTCCCCATCTCATCAGGGGTCGGTCGGACCAGGTCGACCCAGTCGCCGGGCTTGACGTCGTCGACGAGCTGGAGGGTCTCGTCCGCAGCGTGCTTGCGGTAGATACGCATCATGGTAAACGACCCCACCTAGGGCTCGGCGCCCTTTCTGGCGCGGAACATAAGAAAAGCATTTAACCTTGTCCTTGGCCGGGCAGCAGCGCCTTCAGGCCGTCTCCCAGGGCAGTTCTGGGCCTAGGGCGTCGAGGAACCACGCGTTGAGCCGACGCACGCGGTCGGTGGCCGTGTGGTCGGAGCCGAGCTCACGGATGAACCGTGCTTCCGCCTCCTCGGGGGTACCGACACGAACGCCGAACACCAGGTTGTCGGCGAAGGCGACCACCCGCTCCTCCAGGCTCTCGGGCAGATAGTCGCGTACCGGCAGGCCCACCGTGGACGCCTCCTTCCGGTCGATACCGGCGCCGATATGAACTAGGGCGATCCGCGCGATGGTCTCGTCCTCGTCGCGGAGAATGCGGTAGCCCTCGAGACAATGATCGATCCCGTGGGAGCGAGACCGGCCGATGTCGTGGAGCAGGGCGCCCGTCTCCACCAGCGCCACGTCAACAGGATGCCCGCGACCTCTCAGTGTCTCGGCGACCCGGCAGGCCAGCCGTGCCACCGTCCGGGAATGGTCGATGACGTGGGCCTCGAGACCTGACGAGGTCAGGAGCTCCTCAGCCCGTTCCCTGGTCACCGGCAAGGATGTCCCTCCGCGCCCGGAGCTTCTCGACCACCGTGTCCAGGGGCTCGAGCTGGATGCGGGTTCCTGCCGCGATGTCCATGAAGCCCATCTCGTTCGGGTACCGGGGGACCACGTGAGCATGGAGGTGGGGGATGCTCGCTCCCGAGAACACTCCTTGGTTGATACCGATGTTGAAGCCCTTGGGCGTGAACACCTCCTCGAGCAGCTGAACGCTCCGTTCCATGAGGGTGTAGAACGACCCGCGCTCGTCGGACCGGAGGTCGGCCAGGGTCTCGACATGCCGCAAGGGGATGATGAGGAGGTGACCGGGATTGTACGGGTAGATGTTCAGCACGACCATCGTGTGATCGTTGCGGTACACCTCGTAGTCGGGATCGGCCCCTTCGCGAACAGCACAGAGGATGCATCCCTCTGGCCGCTCCCCGCGGACGTACTCTCCCTTCCATGGAACGGTGAGATACGTCATGATGCGTCCTCCAGCTTCAGGACGATCCGTCCCTCGTCCTCCTTGATCTCCACGACCGCCTTGGCCTCGGGGAGACCGGCCTTGCTCCCCTCCTCCAGTCGCTCCTTGATCTCGTCCCAGCCCAGGCGCCGCCGGGCCGCGAGCAGGTTCGCAAGGATGTTCTCCACGAGCTGGAGGTTGGCGAAGATGAGGTCGCCGCGTTTGCGGTCCTCCACGGACGAGGCCTTGAACCCATCGAGGAAGCGCTCCTGTTTCGCAAGCGTCTCTTCCAGCGAGCGAACCTTCGATTGGCGCTTATCCTCGGCCGCCTTCTCGGCCCTGCCACCGGCGTGCTCCGTGTAGTGGTCGTCCAGGGCCTGGTTGAATGTGTCGAACGTCTCGCGTTCGGTCTCCCCGTCGATCAATAGCTTGAGCGGTGCAGGTCTCCCCCCGGTAGGCGTGTTCGGCGAGAGCTCGCCCTCGATCGCCTCGAGGAAGGCGGTCAGGAACGGGAACACCTTCCGCGCTACTTCTTCTGTGGTTGGCGCGTCCTTCTCAACGCTCGCGCGCAGGCACACCTCTTCTGCATACCTCCCACCGAGCCCGACCTCAACGGCCAGAGCGCGGACGAGGTCCCGTTCGGACGCGGCGAGCAGCTGGACGAAACCCTCCTCGTCAAGATCGTAGGGATCACTGGAGATGCTTGGCGGATACTCGTAGGACCTCCCGTGGAGCACGTCCCTGTCCCGCCATCGCTGACGGGAGAGGAGACCGATGATGAGGCCCTCAGGGCCTAGAAGGGCCAGGTTGCCCTTGCTGAAGAGCTCGAGCAGGAGCACGCGTTCTCCAAGGTCGACCTCGACGATGCGATCGAAGCCGTACTGACGCACCTCCTTGATAACCTGGCCGCTAAGGTGCTTACGCAGCTGCATGGCGAGGGCCGTCGCCTGGATGGGGGCGCTCCTGCGCGTGACGCTGAGGTGGACGCTCCTGCCGGGGACCACGACCAGTTCGGCCTGGCCCGTCAGACGGGAGTAGAGGCGGATGCGGACCTCGTCCTCGAACTGGAACACCTTGTCCACACGAGCCCCCTCGAGGACCGCCAGCTCCTTGACGACAGCACGCACGTCAGGGCTGCTCATCGGCTCTGCCGTGATCTACCACCCCCGATCTTTAGCATCCATCCCAGTTCGCGCTCGCCGTACCGTCCCCATGCGTCACCGACGCCCTCCCGCTCATCCTTATGGATGATGAGGGCCATGAGATTTACTGAGACCGCAGCGAGGACGGTCAGGTCACGGACATCCTTCATGTCAGCGTCCCGGCCAAGGATGCGGAGAGCGCTCACGGCACAAGAGTTCACCTTGCGAAGGATCCCGTGGTCCTCATCCTGCGGGGACGGCCATGGATTGTGGTCCACCTCGATCCCGAACCGCTCACGGAGATATGAGGGCTCGAACACGCGCTCCACCCGTTCATCGTCGACGAAGAGCTTGTAGTTCGCGATGGCATCCGATCGTGAGTCGAGCACAGCGATCTCCTCCATCGTGGGAACGCGTCCCTGCTCGAACACGGCACGGAGGACGTCGTTCGGGCGGATCCGGGGCATGGTCGGGAGGAGGGCACACCACTTAAAAAATGTTACCTACGGCAATTGGACTGAAATGCGCGTCGGTGTCGCCGTCTTCACGACCGCCGAGTTCTCAATGGACGATGTTGTCCAGAGGCTGGACGACATCGAGCGCTTGGGCGTGGGCCATGCCGAGCTGCGGTTCGGTGACGTGCCATTGGCGCGTGAGGGCTCACGCTTCAATCCTCGGGCCCTGACAGAGTTCCAGGACATCCTCTCCTCTTACAGCCTAACCCTCTCGGCCCACGCCGCCATCTACCAGGACGGGTTCCGGCTCAATCCTGCGCACCCGTCTGCGAGCGTACGCCGCAGGAGCCTTGAGCTTCTCCGCCTCTACCTCGACACCTGCGAACGGCTCGACGCGTCCCCGCTCATCACGCACCTCGGGAAGGTGTTCCCGGACGGAAAGGACGACGAGTGGCTCAAGGGGGGCGAGGCCGTAGCGGAGGCGAAGCGCACGGTGCCAGCACTGGCACACGATTCATCGGTCCCGCTGGTGATAGAGAACTCGAACGTCGATCCAGTCCGAGTGGCCGTGTTCGAGCGCCCCGAGGAGGTCGCCGACCTCGAGTTCCCGGTATGTCTGGACATCGGTCACGGATGGGTGTCCTCATCATACCATGGGTTCGAGCCCGAGGAGTTCGTACGGCTCCTAAAGAAGCGCATCGTCCACCTCCACGTCCACGACAATCTGGGGCGAGTCCATCCCGAAGGGGAGAGCAATCCCGAGGAGGGATGGGGCGACATACACCTGCCCATCGGGAAGGGGACATGCCCTGTGGAGCGCTTCCTCAAGGGACTCCGCGGATTCCGTGGCACGGTCGTGCTCGAGCAAGATCCGTTCAATCCAGAAGACGTACCGCCGGTAGTGCGACGGGTACGACAGCTCCTCGATGGGTGACCGCCGCCCCAGAAACCTTTATCAATCCCACACGTCCCTGCATGCGCTATGACCGACCCCAATGCCGCCGAAATGCAGCAGCGGCTCTACGAGATCGAGATCCTCAAGGAGAGGGCCCAGCAGATCCAGCTCCAGCTCATGAAGGTCGCCGAGACGCGTGAGAGCCTCGCGTTGACCAATGATGCGCTCGAGCGGCTCAAGGACCTGAAGAAGGGTAGCGAGGCGCTCATCCCCATCGGCTCGGGCGTGTACGTCTACACCAAGCTCGAGGATACCAAGAAGGTCATGGTCAACATCGGGGGCGTCGTGGGGAGCAGGAGCATCCCCGACAGCATCACGTTCATCGATAAACAGCTCGAGAACCTCGAGAAGGGACAGGAAGGCCTGGAGAAGACCTTCAACGAGCTCAACGAGAACCTCCAGCAGCTCAAGCTGAGCATGCAGATGGAGCAGATCCCGCAGATGATGTGATACGACCGCCCCGGTCGTGCGAAGGTTGAACGCGGGATAGCCGGAGAGCGAAAGGTAGTTATTCCAGCACGGCCTCATCTTCTAGTATGAGGGGGGGAAGACTAGTTCGTAGGGTATTGGTCGTTCTCCTAATCAATGTACTCATTGCCATCCTGGCCCATGGAGCCGTGGACGACGGCCTCATAGCGCACTGGACGTTCGACGAAGGCCGCGGCTCGACCGTCAATGATCATAGCGAGTACGGAAACCACGGGACCGTGGACAGAGCGACATGGACTGCAGGCGTTTCCGGCGACGCCCTGTCCTTCAATGGGGAGAGCAGCAGTGTGCGGGTCTTGGATTCAGACAGCCTGGATGTCACTGTCGGGCTCACCATCGCTGCGTGGATCAACGCCGTGGCGTTCTTCGGCGAGGGCGACCACAATGGGAATCCCATCGTCACCAAATGGGAAACTACGAGGAACGGCGTCCCCATCGGACAGTACCACCTCTCGCTCTACGAAGGGGGAAATATCATCTTCCGGGTGGCCGGGGACACCGAACTCGACGAGCTCGTCGCCGAGCAAGTGGTGGATGTCGGCGGATGGTCCCATATCGCGGCCTCATGGGATGGGCGCATAATGAGGTTGTACGTGAACGGAAGCGTGGTGGCCGAGAAATCGTCCAAGGTCGCAACCATCCAGAACCGTGAGTACGGAGGGGACGACCTCAAGATCGGTCAAGACACGGGAGGGTGGGATCCGCCGGGCTGGTATTTCCATGGGGCCATCGACGACGTGCGTATCTACGGGAGAGCGCTGACGGCGGATGAGGTGACAGACCTGCACACGATAGTGGAGAGAGATGCGGGGATGGGACCAACTATGCCTAGTTCCTTGTACGATGGCCTCCCACCCAATGGCCCCCTCGACCTCTCGACTTTTGTAGTCCATTTCGGCGATGATCCAACCCACCCCTGCACGTCCTGGGACAATGAGGTTTCTCCGTCGCGGATCACGCTCAAATGCGATCACGCTTCAGCCTGGTGGTCGGCAGTGGCCCTGCGGGAGGTGGACGTCAGCGATTACAGTCGGATGCGGCTGACGGGTACGATCACGTCATCGCCAGCCATCGAGCGGGATTACCATTCGGTGCTAGTGGTCCTCCCGGGACGGGTGACCTGCGAGGACGGGGATAGGTACTCGCTATGCTCTCTTGACGGTGAGCCCCAGCCAGGCGTCACCG
>PVBE011899249.1_pt1 | contig 11174 bp, 9 predicted proteins | sample 1631181 | NCBI WGS metagenome assembly PVBE01 (sample SAMN08397723, study PRJNA350692) | Marine metagenome, whole genome shotgun sequencing project. | isolation source: water | place: Pacific Ocean | collected 2012-04 | reverse complement strand
TTGAGGCAGGTCAAAATCATAATGGTAAATTGAAACTTGCCTATAAATTAGTAGATGTTGCCAAAAAATGTGGTGCAGATTTTATTAAATTTCAAACATTTATACCAGAGTTACATATTTCTAAATTTGCGAAGAAAGCAAATTATCAAATTAAAAAGTTTGAAAAACAAAAAGTAGGACTATACTGTATGAGATGCCTGAAAATAGATCTATCGACATTGATAGCGAACTAGATTTCAAAATTGTTAATTTTTTATTAAAGGATAAAAACAAAAAAAATAATAAAAAATAATTATGTCTTTTTTAAACAAAATTAAATTAAAAAATAAAAACGTTTATATTTTAGGTGGCTTTGGACTAATAGGTTCAGAAGTTGTAAAAGACATTTTATCTGTTGGAGCAAAAGTAATTATTCTTGATATTAAAAAAGGAAAAATGAAAAAGAACGTTAAATATGAAAGATTTGACTGCTCAAAGTTGAATACATTGGAAAAACATTTTAATAAAATTGTTAAAAAGTTTGAGTGTCCAGACATTTTTATTAATTGTTCATATCCAAAAACTAATGATTGGAAGCAGAGTTCATTTAGTAATGTTACATTAAAACGAATGACAAAAAATATAGAAATCCATTTGAACAGCTATGCTTGGCTCTCAAAGATTGTGGCCACAAAAATGGTAAAAAATAATATAAAGGGAAGTATAATAAATATGAACTCCATTTATGGCTTGCTAGGTCAAGATATGACAATTTATGAAAAAACATCGATAAAAGATAATATGCCATATTCAATTATAAAAGGCGGATTAGTAAACCTAACCAGGCAGATGGCCTCATATTATGGAAGATTTGGTATTAGAATAAATAGCATTTGTTCTGGAGGAGTTTATTCAACAAAGGATCAAAATTTTCGAATAAAGCAATTTATCAAAAATTATAAAAAAAGAATTCCACTGAAAAGATTAGCTGAACCCGAGGAAGTTGCAAACGTTATCACTTTTGTAGCGACAGACGCATCATCTTATATTACCGGATCTAATATCATAGTAGATGGCGGATGGACTATCGTTTAAAAATAAAAAAAAGAATTCTTAAAGATTTGGAAGATCAGTTAATTGAAAATAAACAATAATACGTCGTGAAAAAAATAATACTAATAGGTGCGGGAGGCCATGCTCGTGCGAGCATAGATGTTATAGAACAATGTGATAAATATAATATTGTGGGTTTAATTGTAAAAAAAAAACCAGCACCCAAAGTATTTGGTTATCCTGTATTAGGTACAGATAAAGAATTAAAGAAAATATCAAAAAAAATTAAACATGCTTTTATAAGCGTTGGTCAAATCAAAACTTCAAAAATATGTATAAATTTATACGAAAAAGTTGTTGAAGCAGGATTTAAATTGCCAGCTATTACATCTCCGTACGCTTATGTGTCCCCTCGAGCAAAAATTGGAAAAGGAACAATAATTATGCATGGAGCAGTTGTTAATGCGAACGCAATTATTGGAAAAAACTGTATTATAAATACTAGTTGTATTGTTGAACATGACGTTATTGTTGCAGACCATTGCCATGTAGCAACGGGGGCAATTTTAAATGGCAAGGTATCTTTAGGAAAAGGAAGTTTTGTTGGAAGCGGAAGTGTAGTTAGGGAGAAAGTTAAAATTGGAAATAATTGTGTGATAAGCGCAAATACTTTTTTAAGACAACGCCTTGCCTCAGGTACTATTTACTTCAATAAAAATGGCTAATATCTGCAAAAAAGAGAGTAAAATTTTTAATGGATTTAATGAACGCAAAGATTTGTATTTTGCGAATAGTCTTCTTTTTGATTTAAAAAATAATTAAAAAAATGAAAAAACAGGTAATTTTATCTCTTAGCCCATTTGGTCATGATACTGCTGCGGCATTAATGATCAATGGAGAAGTTGTGGCCGCTTGCGAACAGGAAAGATATACAAGAGACAAACATAGTCGTCTATTTCCCATTGATGCGGTTAAAGATTGTTTATCGATTGCAGGTATTTCAATAAATGATGTTGATATAATTGCAGTAACTTGGTTGCCGAAATTACAAATTAGGGAGTTTTATTTAAGATACGCTTTAACAAATGACAAACGACTTAGCTTTTTAATGAATGATTTGCCTACTATTCAGAATTTGTTTAATATTAAGAATATTATAAGCAAAAAATTAAATTATAATGGCCGAATTGAATGCCTAAACCATCATTTATGTCACTTAGCGTCTACCTATTATTCCAGTGGTTTCGATGACACATTAGTTGTTAGTTACGATGGTTTTGGAGAAATAGATACGATGGCAATAGGTATTGGAGTAAATGGTAAAATAAGCGTGAAAGAAAATGGTAACAAGTATCCGCATTCTCTAGGATTGTTATATGCAGCAGTTACACATTATCTTGGTTGGAAATATTGTTATGATGAAGGCATTGTAATGGGTTTGGCAAGCTTTGGTGATCCTCATGCAATTATACCAGGAAAAGATATAAGTTATCTTCAAGTATTTGAAAAAACTTTAGAGATCAAAGACGATTTTATATTTGAACTTAATCTTCCAGACTATATGAATTTTTTTGATGCTCGTGATGTTTGGATAGGCAATAAGTTTATTGAATATTTTGGTCCTAAGCGAAATAAAAATAATGAAATTACCCAGCATCATATGAATATAGCCGCTGGATTGCAAAGGCGAATCGAAGATGTGGTTATTTTTCAACTTAAAGCTGCCAAGAAAAAATACAGAAAAAATAAATTATGTATTTCTGGAGGCGTAGGTTTAAATTGTACCATGAATGGAAAAATATCTTCGTTAAAAATTTTTGATGAAATTTTTGTTGTACCGCCATCAGGAGATGAAGGCACAACTATAGGCGCTTGTTATATGGGTCATAAGTTATTAGGCCACGAAATTTCTACTAAAAAAAGACATGATTTTTATTTAGGTTCTAGATTTGATAATAAAGAAATATTGGATACTATTTTAGATTACAATCTGAACTATTACAAATCAGATAACATATATAAAGATACTGCCGAAAGACTTGTAAGTGGTAAAATTGTAGCTTGGTTTCAGGGTGGAGCGGAATTCGGTCCGAGAGCATTAGGTAACCGTTCGATTCTTACTAAACCCTATCCAGCTGAAATGAAAGATTACCTAAATAAAAGAGTTAAGTTCAGAGAACCGTTCAGGCCATATGCTCCTGCCGTGTTAAAAGAGTATGCTAATGATTATTTTAATATTGAACAAGAATCTCCTCATATGTTAATCGCTGTAAAGGCAAAGGATAACAAGAAAGAAAAGATTGCTGCGACGGTTCATTTTGATGGTTCTTCACGTGTGCAAACAGTGGGAAAAGAAAACAACCTTCATTTTTGGAAATTGCTCAACGCGTTCTACGATAAAACAAAAATTCCTGTAATTTTGAACACATCATTTAATGTTAAAGGTCAACCTATCGTAAATAAACCAAAGGAGGCTATCGAAACATTTTTGAACACCAATATTGATTCTTTAGTAATAGGCGATATTATCATAGACAAAAGAAATAACGGTACCTAATAAAAAAATATATAATTTTTAAAGAAGAAAGTAATACAAAAAATAAAGTTATACTAAAATATATTAAAATTAGTAAAAATGAATAAAAAAATTGATACCGATATAACAAAAAAAACACCATATGATAACCATATTTTTTTTATTGCGGAAATTGGAATTAATCATAATGGCGACTTAAATATCGCTAAAAAACTGATCGCTTCCGCTGCTGATGCAAAATTTGATGCCGTTAAGTTTCAAAAAAGAAATATTGAAAAGGTTTATTCAAAAGAATTTTTAGATAGTCCTAGAGAAAGTCCATGGGGGAAAACACAAAGAGATCAAAAATTGGGTCTTGAGTTTAATAGAGATGAATATCAGAAAATTGATAAATATTGTAAGGAACAAAATATTAAATGGTCAGCTTCAGCTTGGGATCTAGATTCTCAAGAATTTGTTTCTAGTTTCAAAGTAGATTTTAACAAACTTGCTTCCCCAATGCTTGGACATAAACCATTAGTAAAAAAAATAGCATCAGAAAAAAAAAAAACTTTTATTTCAACAGGAATGTCAACTTTAGAAGAACTTGATGAAGTTGTTAATATATTTAAAAAAGAAAAGTGTCCTTTTGAAATTATGCATTGCAATAGTACTTATCCTATGCCAGAAGGCGAGGCTAATCTTAAATGCATTCAGGCATTAAAAAAAAGATATAATTGTAAAGTTGGTTACTCTGGTCACGAAACCAGCTTATTAAAAATTTGTGTAACAGCAGTTACTCTAGGCGCCACTTCAATCGAACGTCATGTTACTTTAGAAAGAGCTATGTATGGCTCAGATCAAGCAGCATCAATTGAGGTGGGTGCACTCAAAAGTTTTGTTAAGACAATTAGAATGATTCCTGAAATCATGGGAGATGGTATTAAGAAAATAACAGACAACGAAATGACTGTTAGAAAAAAACTTAGAGTAAAAGTTGATTAAAATTTATTTTTCTATCATAGCTTGTGTATAAAACCCAAAAAAATTTTGTTGCAATTATTCCTGCACGCGCAGGTTCAAAAGATGTAAAAAAGAAAAATATTGCTCTAATCAATGGACATCCTCTACTATCATACTCAATAGAAGCAGCAAAAAGATCAAAATTTATTAAAAGGATATTTGTTTCTACTGACGGAAAAGATATATCAAAAACTGCAGAAAAGTATGGAGCTATGGTAATTAAAAGACCAAAAAACATTTCTAACAGCACTTCTCAGATTGAACCCGCAGTTTTACACGCAATAAAGAACATTGAAAAATCATTTAAAGACAAGGTTGATAATATTGTTCTTTTACAACCAACATCACCATTAAGAAGTATCAATGATTTAGATAATGCAATAAGTAAATTTATTAAAGATAAAGCAGATTCACTTTTTTCTTGCGTTAATTTGCATCCATATGTTTGGAGATATAAAAAATCTAAAATTTCGCCATTAGGCCATAATCCATATAAGAGGTTGAATAGACAAAATATGCCGCAAACTTTGATTGAAGACGGTTCTATCTATATAATAAAAAAAAAAATATATAAATTTAAAAAAAATAGATTGGGTGGAAAAATATCAAAATATATCATGGAAAATTATTCAGTTTTCCAAATTGATACAATAAATGATCTCAATTTTGTTTCAACATTACTAAAGACAAAAATCAAGAAAACATTCAAAATAATTAGCCCAAAAAGAATTTAGTAACACAAATTAATTTATAAAATAGTGTGAGAGTAATATTAGTTGAATTTCCTTGGCAGGCAAAAGAGATCATTAGTAATAAGGATTCTTTTAAAAAGGACGTGGTCGTTTCATTAGATGCAGAGTCGAGTTATCTTTTGAAAACCAATAAAGTTGCGTATTTTGAAACTTACCAGTTTTGCAATTATAAAGAATTTTGGGGAAGATATAAGGAGATAACTGACCGCACTATTAAAATTGCAAAATTTCTAGACGAAGCTTTATGGTATGCGGATAAAAGATATAGAGATATAAATTGGAAATTTTTTGACGATCATCATTATTTATTAAAAATATCTTTTGATCAATTATTTTATTATTCTGAGCTCATTTCGAAGCTCATAAAAAAATTTAATCCAACAGAAATAATAGTAGCTGATACAAATAAAATTTTAGTTAACGATAATTTTTTGATTAGTTCTGAAATAAGTGTAATAAAATATTTATTAAAAACATTCGAAGACGACTCCGTTAAAATAAAAGTCAGTTTTGTTTCACAAATTCAAAATGAAAAATTGATATTTTCTTTTTTTGAAAATCTTTCCAAATTTAGGTTTTTTCTTAAAACAAAAGTTGTTAATTTATATTACAAAATAAATTTTTTATTTAATTATTATTTATCAAAACCAATATATCTTTCAATTGGATGTTTCGAAATTGATAGATACAAAAAATTATATCCTAGTGAATCACGTTTTTTTCTAAATTATCGACACAATAATTCTAGGAGAAAAAAAAATATAAAAGATTTAAATTTTAAAAACTTTATAGATTATTTAAGAAACAAAACACATTTTTTTGACTTAATGCGACACAAAAATATTAGCTTTGAGTTAATATTTTACGAAATTTTAGCCAAATTAATCCAACAATTAAATTTTTTACTTGATGAGTATGAAAATGCTAAAGGTATAATAAATCGAATTAAACCTAAATGTGTGATTTTTCAAACTATGGCTCCCTTCAATTCAGCAGTTGTCGCATTTAGAAAAAATTGCATCGATCTTAATATACCCATTGTAACCTGGGCACACGGAGGCTATGGCGTGGTTTCATTGGTTGGTTATGATGTTACTGATTTTAGATTTTGTAAAAATCATATTTCCTATGGTCCCTATTTGGAAAATGAAATAGCAAAAGATACATGCGTTTTAAAAAAACTAGAGCTACATAAGAACCAGAAAATTTTTCCTGTGGGCTCATGTAGATTTGATTATGATAATATTAAAAAAAATTCAAAAAAAATTTTAAAAACGGTTAATAAACGAACGGTTCTTTTCTTTTATGGTAGTATTATTAGTAAAAATCATTTTTACTTTGGGCGCAACAGAGAAAAATGTGAGACTTCACTTTGGGAGTTTCACTATGATGTTATATATTTGCTTAAAAAATATCAAAACAAATATAATATTATTTTTAAAGATTATCCTAATGGGTATAAAAGTTTGTGGAAAAAAGTTTTAAGTGATATTAAAGCAGAAAATATTTCTTATATTTCTAACGAAATGAAGATTAATGAACTATTAAGAATATCTGATCTAAATATTTTTCCATGGTTTAGCACACCTTTTTTTGAGTCTTTATATTTTGAACCAGATATTTTTATTATTGATGAAGATTTGTTTGAGAAATCCTTGGATGAAAACTTAAAAGATGAAATTTTTTATTTTAGTGATACCAAAAATTTTTTATTAGGACTTGAGAAATATCTTGAAGTTGGAAATTTCTACACTTGCACTAAAAAGAATTCCAGAAACTATTATTTAAAGCTTGATGGTATAAATAAACGTGATAAATTATTAAATGATGCCTTGTCTAAAATAAACTAATTTAAATAAACGATTAATTTGATAAAATTATTGACATGAAAGTTTGGATTTCGGATTTAACATATACACAACAGTCAATTGCTTCAGATACTGTACCTGCCGCAATAGGCATGATTGCTGAATATTTGGAGAAAAAAATATCTAAAATTGTAAAGACTAAACTGTTTAAATTTCCTGAAGATTTATCAAAAGAATTAGAAAGGGACCAACCTGATGTCATAGGGTTTTCAAGTTATATGTGGAATACATCACTGAGTGATATGTTTATGAAAAGAATCAAAGAAGTTTTTCCGAAAATAATTACAGTAGCTGGCGGACCTAATTTTTCATCAGTAAAAGAAGAGCAATTTGAATATCTTAAAGAAAGACCATGGATAGATTATTACGTTGTTAAGGAGGCCGAGCATGCTTTTTACAGATTGATTTCGGAATTAATAAACAAAAGTAGCGTAGAAATTTTATCAGAACTTCCTAATTTAGTTTTTATTAAAGATGGAAAATTTTATCATCATAAAAAAATTGAGAGAGTGATGAATTTAACAGAAATTCCGTCCCCATATCTTTCTGGAAAACTAGATAGTTTTATGGATGGTAAATTACTGCCTATAATTCAAACAAAAAGAGGCTGCCCTTTTACCTGCACTTTTTGTACAGAAGGTCAAGGTTATTGGACAAAAGTTAAAGTTAAATCCAGAGAAGTTATTGCGGGAGAAATATCATACATTTCAAAAAAAATGAATAACCTTGAAACAAGTAAAAAAAGAACTGATTTTTATATCGCAGACTCAAATTTTGGAATGTATAAAGAGGATCTTGATACTTGCAAGGCTTTAGCGGAAGAACAGAAAAAAACTGGATATCCCAAATATATTAGCGTAACAACAGGAAAAAATAAACAGGATAGAATTCTTGAAGCAGCAAAAATTGTTAATGGTGCAATGAAAATTACTGGATCAGTTCAGAGCCTAGACCCAGAAATTTTGGAAAAACGTTAGTAGAAAAAATATATCATCTACTCAAATAGTAGACATGGCACTACAATCATCTAAAATTGGCACACATGCGTTCAGCGAGGTAATTTTAGGTTTGCCGGGAGATACTACGAAAAATCATTTTTCAACTCTTAAAACATTAGTCGATAGTGCTTTTACAAGTATTGCTATGTATCAACTCATGATCTTGCCAGGTACTGAACTTGGATCAAAAGCAAGTAAAGAAAAATTTAAAATGAAAACTAAATTTAGAGTTGTTCCCAGATGTTACGGCACTCATGAAGTTTTAGGAAAAAAAATAAGTGTAGCTGAGATCGAAGAAGTTTGTATAGCGAATAGCACTTTAAGTTTTCAAGATTACCTTGAATGCAGAAAAATGAATCTTGTTATACAAATTTTTTTCAATGACGGTGTATTTGAAGAAATTCTTTTTTTACTGAGAAAATTAAATATTTCAGTTTGGGATTGGTTAAGCAAAATTTACGAAAATTCAAAAAAATCACAATTTGGAAAATTTAACAGGCTATTACAGGATTTTTTGGAAGATTCTGAAAAGGAATTATGGGGAAATTTTGAAGATTTAAGAAAATTTACATATAACTCGGATAATATTAATAAGTTTATAAAAGGTGAGTTAGGAAGCAATCTCATTTTTAAGTACAAATCAAGATCTTATACTTCAGATTTGGAAAATATTAGCAATATTGCCATTTTTACTACAAAACAGATATTAGTTGAAAGATTAGGAAATAAATCTGACCTTTCTAAATTTGTAGAAGACTTAATTAATTATAAAAAATATCAAGTACAAAATATTTTTGATGGAATTCCATCTATCAAAAGAAAATTGAGCTTTGATATACCTAAATTTATACTAATGAAAGATTCGATTACAGAGTCAATAAATTTAGAAAAATTTAAATTTAAATCGGAGATGATTTTGAATTTTAAATTAAATCAATTTCAAATTGAGCAAATGGAATTGTATAAAAATTTGTTTGGTATAACGCTCGAAGGGATTAGTAGGACTCTTTCAAGAGTCTATGTAAAAAAATTTTTTAGATCCACAAACGACAAAGATGCAATAAGAAGTATAGATTTTATTGATAATAATTCAAGGCGTCTTACTGGAGATTTAGATAGTATTTAACTTCATCTTTCTATCGTGGATATATTTATAATTAATTTTAAACCTTATATTAAAGGATCATGAAAAATTTATTTTCGATAAAAGGAAAAGTGATAATTATCACGGGAGGGGGAAGAGGCATTGGTTATAAATTAACTACAGAGATGGCAAAACATTCGGCTATAATATATTCCCTAGATAAAAAATTTACTAAAAAAATCCCAAAAAATTTATTGTTAAATATAACCGAAATTAAATGTGACATAACAAACCATAAAAAAATTAAACAGGTTTTTAAGAAAATTTTTGCGAAAGAGAAAAGAATCAATGTTTTAATCAACAACGCAGCAGTTTCATTTGCATCACAAAAAAAGAACCAATTTTATTCAGAAAAAAATTGGATTCAAACAATTAATGTTAACTTGACAGGCAGTTTTTACTGCAGCAATGAAGTCATAAAATACATGCTGAAACAAAGAACTGGTTCAATAATAAATATAACAAGTATTCATGCGGAGTTAGCTTTTCCTCGCAACCCAGCTTACAATGCATCTAAAGGAGGTCTTAAAATGCTTGGAAAAGCATTTGCAAAAGATTGGTCTAAATTTGGAATAAGAATAAACAATGTTGGTCCGGGATATATTAAAACGGAAATGACATCAAAAAGATTTGCAAATAAAAAAATGAGGCTAATAAGACAAAATCAAACTCTTTTAGGAAGATGGGGAGAGCCGGATGATTTGATTGGGCCATGCATCTTTCTTGCTTCTGATGCATCAAAATACATGACTGGGCAAGACCTGTATATCGATGGTGGATGGATAATTAATAGCAATATATCCTAATCACAAATTTCAGATTTACTTTAATTTACACTTCTAATCTACGTAGTTCGCGAAAATATTATGAAATCATTAAGCCTTTTGGCAAAATATAAGCATTTTAAAAAAATCGACAAAATATTTAGAGTTCGGAGCAATTTATTACGCTATAAAAAAATAAGATTGGATAAGAACGAAAGATTGACTGATTTTGAAAGTTATTTTATCGACAAAATTAAAAATAAAATTAACTCTAATTATTTAAATACTTATCCTGAAGTTGAACCTCTTTATAAAATTTTTTCTGAAAAATTTAATCTTAATAAAGAAATGTTTGTAGTAACTGCAGGATCAGATATGGCAATTAGAAACTGTTTTGAATTATTAGTCAGATCTGGCGATAAAATTATTACACTTTCTCCAACCTATGGAATGGTCGATGTTTATGCTAGACTTTTTGAGGCGAACCAAGTCAAGATATACTTTAACAAAAAATTAGAACTGAATACAAATAAATTAATTAAAGAAATTAATCATAAAACAAAATTAATTATAATTGCTAATCCTAATAGTCCTACCGGCACTATTATTGAAAATGAGCAAATTATTAATATTTTAAAAAAAGCTAAAAAATTTAACTGCTACGTTTTAGTCGACGAGGCTTATTATGATTTTCATAATATTACAGTTATGCCTTATCTAGAAAAATTTCCAAACTTGATTATTGTAAGAACCTTTTCTAAAGCATATGGTTTAGCTGGATGTAGAGTGGGATTAATAATTGCAAATAAGACTATTGCTAAAAGACTATATAAATTTCGTCCAATGTACGAAATAAATTCTATTTCTGTTTTGATTGTTAAAGAAATTATGAAAAACAAAAGTGTTTTAAAAAAATATATCAAGGAAACTATAGAAGGAAAGAAATATTTAATTAAAAATTTGGATAAACTTGGATTTCCTTATTATAATTCTTATACAAATTTTTTACTCGTTGATTTTAGAACAAAAAATTTCAAAAACAAAGTTTGGAACTATTTTAAAAATAAAAATATTTTAA
>PVBE011022565.1_pt1 | contig 11174 bp, 15 predicted proteins | sample 1631181 | NCBI WGS metagenome assembly PVBE01 (sample SAMN08397723, study PRJNA350692) | Marine metagenome, whole genome shotgun sequencing project. | isolation source: water | place: Pacific Ocean | collected 2012-04 | reverse complement strand
GTCGCGTCGGTTGGATCCCTGACTCAAATGACGTTCGCAGCGCCGCCTCTGCGCGGGCAGCCTTCGTGATCTCTGCCCCTGAGGGCCTGGCTGCGCGCTGCGTGGGAGAGGTCGCCTCTCTCATGGACCCCAGCGTGAGAGAGTTCATCTGTGAGGGAGCCTGAAGGGCTCAAGGAAATCTCCGGAATGGTCGAAAAAAAGCACGATATGCAGGCTTTTTCTATCCAGTGGGGCGTCCTCGGGGGTCACGCGGCGGTCGCCGTGGGTGCCTTCGCGGCCTTCATCTCTCTTTTGAGGGGGGTGTCCCTCTCTACATCTTGCATCCGCGGGATTGTGTGTGTCCTCGTGTTGAGGACCATCTTTTACTTCGTTCGGACAGTGCTTGAGCTCTTCGAGCGCCCTGGAGAGGAGGCCGATACCGCCGGGCGTTAGCGCCTGTGAGGTAGACGATCAAAGCCTTGATGGAACGCTGTGTAAAAGCGCCTGCCCTGAGTGATGCTGAGCGCGAGGACCTCATCCTCGAGCACATCCCGCTCTTGAAGCACATCGTTGGACGTGTCGGAGTCGACCTACCCTCATCGGTGGATCGCGACGACCTCTATGGGTTCGGGATGCTCGGTTTGATCGCCGCTGCAGACTCTTGGGACCCGACGAGAGGCCTCAAGTTCTCCACCTATGCCTACACGCGCGTGCGTGGCGCGATGCTCGACGAGCTCCGCAAGCTCGACTTCCTGCCGCGCGGGCGTCGCGACAAGGTGCGCAACGTCGAGCGCGCCGTCAGCATGCTCGAGCAAGAGAACGGCGTCCCGCCGACGCCGGAGGAGCTCGCCGCCCACCTCGACATCTCAATCGAAGACCTCGACGAGGTCCTCTACTCAGCAAAGACCGCGCTTGAGACCTCGATCGACGAGGGAGCGAACGTCCAGCTGGGTCAGCTCCTGAGTGATCCGAAGGCGAGCGCGCCGGAGGACGACCTCGCTCGCCAAGAGCTCTTGCAGGCCATGGCGGCCGCGGTGGCAGAGCTCCCCGAGCAAGAGAAGTCAGTCATCACCTTGTACTACGCCGAGGAGCTGCTCCTGCGGGAGATCAGCGAGCTCCTCGGGGTCACGGAGAGCCGCGTGAGCCAGATTCACACGCGCGCTCTGTATCGCCTGAACCGGGCCCTCGCGCCCCTCGTCGGAGACGTGGAGGTTTGAAGTGGAAGGCCCACGCATTCAACGCCCGACAGCTCCCGCACAGCGCGTTCAAGCGACGCGCGACGGAGCGAACAAGCGGAGAGACGAAGAGGCGCCGGAGTTCAACCTTGAGGACGGCGACGAGCGTCGACCTGATCCCAACAACGAACGCGAGCGCGGCGAAGTCGCGCCTCGCAGCGAAGACGAGTCAGGCGGAAGCCTGGACGTGATCGCATGAGAAGAGGAGAAGCATCTATGAACCCCACGATCATCAAAAAGGAAGACGCACGGCTCACAGAGTCAGCGTCCTTGAATGACCCGAGCGCGTCTTGTGAGACCGCGGGCGTCAAGGTCCATGAGACCGGGGGGCGAGTGCAGGCCATCGAAGTCACCTGCGCTTGCGGAGAAACCACTGTCATCGAACTCGAGTATCCCTCGAGGGAGGCCATCTCATGAACTCACTGCAACGCACCCTTCCCGTCCTCGCGCTCTTCGCCGCCTGCTCGCTGCCGCCGGTCGAAGAGGACGCGACCTCTGAAGCAGTCAACACGACGAGCCAAGATGTCGTCGTGGAGCCCGAGCCCTGGGCGCCTGCGACCTCCGCATGGGAGCAGCGCTCATTCGAGGGCGTCATCGAACCGGCGAAGCCCGGCGAGGTGACCTGGAGCACCTGGCCTGCGCATGAGAGCGACGCTGAGCCGCAGGGCTCACGGATGCTCCTAGTCGAGCGCTACCAAGAGGTCGTCAATGAGCGCGAATCCATGGGCCGTGAGATCATGGGTCTCAACGCGATGATCGACACAATGAGCGGGAAGATCACCGCCCTCGAGTCTGACTTGGGCGCGGCGAATCGAAGCTGCGCAGAAGGACAGACGGAGATCGCTCGCCTGAAGAGTGAGAACACCTCCCTCGCGGAGCGCCTCACGACAGCGCAGATCGCGCGCCTTGAGGCGGAGCGCATCCTCCTTGAAGAGAGCATCGAGCGCGTCCAGGTCGAGGCCTTGATTGACTCCGCGGAGACCACCACGGCTGACACGACGCAGGGGACGAAGCAGTGAGAGCTCGCTTAACGACCCTCGCGCTCTGCTGCGCCCTCGCGGCCTGCAAGAGCGCGCCGACGAGAGAGGATGCACAGCTCTTCGCCACGGCGCGCGTCGTGACGGACTTCGAGAGCTATGACCTGCACCGTGTCGGGCTCTTGCCCCTCGTGGGGCAGGAGGTTTGGAGTGATCAGAGCGAGCCGGTGCAGTCTGGCTTCCTCAGCGAGCTCTCGCGTACGACGCCCTTTGAGGTGGTTCATCTCGGGACGGCGGACTTAGCGGAGATACCTGGCAGCGATCCCTATCGCCGCGGATGGTATGACCCGCGCACGATCATCGCGCTCGCGAAGCGCTACCAGCTCGACGGAGTCTTCGTCGGCACCCTCGCTGACGCCCAGTTCTTCGCACCTCAGCGTCTCGCAGTTCAGCTAGACCTGGTTGCCTGTGAGACCGGCGCCGCGATCTGGTCCGGCTCCGTTCATCTGGACGCCTCGGACGCCAACGTCCGTGACAGCCTGATGACTTGGGCGACCGATGCGACCGCGATGGACTATCGCGGCTCAGAGCCCACAGACTTAGCGCTGCTCTCACCGCGCCGCTTCGCGCGCTTCGCAGCCTGGCAGCTCTCGCAGCTCCTCTAAGAGATCGAGAACAACAGAGGCCGGGGACAGCGCAGGCTGCCCCCGGCCTCTCTCTATTCAGATTCTGTGTGTAGACAAGAAGGCAGCGACCCGGCGACGAGTCGCTGCCTTCATATTTTCCTCACCCCGTTGCGGTGTCGGGGCAGGGAATCTTTGGGCCGTCAGTCTCCGAGGAGGTTCTCTGCGGCCTTCTGAATTCGCTCGGGCGAGTTCAGCGTGCCTGCGTCTACCTCGGCGCGCAGCGCGTCGAGGCGCAGAGCGCGCTCTTCTGAGGTCTCACGCGCTCCCTCGGGACCGACGTGACCTTCGGCAGCCTCAGCTGCTTTGGAGAGGTCCACGCTGTCGGCCTCACGGGAGCGGTCGACCGTCTCTTGAATCCCTTCGCGGTTCGACTTGGTGAGGTCGATCTCGTTGGGCTTCGTGCGAGCGGCTTCGTCGCCGGGGCGGGTGTTGTTGTTGCGGATGTGCATGTCATCCCTCCGTGGGAGGGTTCTAGGTTTCCAGGCCCGTTATCGGCCTCTCTGCTCTTGGGATGAGGGGAAATCGGCGACCTTTTTGCGCAGCCGCCTCCAAAGCGGGAGAGGGACACAAGTTGTTGTGAAAAAGAGACTTGTGACGACGCCTCCAAGGGGCCCTCAGGGATGCGCCCAGGAGCCCTTGGAGCAAGAGGTTATGCGAACCCAACCTCCGTCGCTGCAAAGGTTTACGGCAGATCTCCTTGCGGGGAGGCCTCTCTAAACGCATCATGGCGCCCCCCTCCCCCGCGAGAGCCCATGATCAGCCCACTCAGCGCCACCCCCATCGCCCTCTTGGCAGCCCTCTTATGGCCTGCCCCGGCGCAGGGTCAGCAGTTTACTCCCCCTCCCGAGGCGGCGCAGGACGACCGGTCAAACTTCGTGACCTACGACATCCGGGCTGAGCTCGACAATGACGCGAAGTACCTGAGGGGCTCAGAGACGATCACCTGGACGAACCGCAGCGGAGCGCCTACGTCAGAGCTCTGGTTTCACGTCTACCTGAACGCCTTCTCGAACAACCGCTCCACCCACCTCATCGAGTCAGGCGGGAAGCTGCGAGACACGGAGGTCTCAGACGAGTGGGGTTGGCAATGGGTGCGTGAGCTCCGAGTCAACGGCGAGAGCGTGATCGACTCCTTCCAATACCGCGCCCCAGACACCGCGCCCTCAGCGGCTGACGGCTACGTCCAGAACGACGACCGCTCTGTCTTCAGCGTCGACCTGCCTGAGCGCGTGAAGAGCGGGGAGACCATCACCATCGACCTCATCTGGGAGTCGCAGCTCCCTCGCGTTCGGCGTCGCACTGGATACAAGGGCGACTTCTATCTGAACGCGCAGTGGTTCCCGAAGCTCGGCGTGCTCGAGGGCGGGACCTGGAACTGCCACGAGTTCCACCGCTCCACAGAGTTCTACTCAGACTACGGCTACTACCGAGTCACCCTCGACCTGCCCGCGGAGTATCGCGGCGCAGACGGCGAGCTCCGCGTCGGCGGCTCGGGTCGCTTGACGGACCTCGTCCAGGAGAAAGGGCGCGACCGCATCGAGGTCTACTTTGAGGCACCGAGCAAGTCAGACCGGGTGACGGAGGACCACCTAGGTCACATGCCGATGGTCCACGACTTCACCTGGACAGCCGACCCCAACTACGTCGTCCACACGGAGACCTTCAAGTTCTCTGAGTGGGCCGAGAAGCACCCGGAAGAGGTCGAGATCGCCCGCAAGGCCTTCGGCCCTGACGTCGAGGTCGAGCTCAGAGACGTCGACGTGACGCTCTTGATCCAGCCAGAGCGCGCGGAGCAGGCAGCGCGCCACGTGCGGGCGACTGAGGCGGCGCTCTTTTTCTACGGGCTCTGGTTCGGCGAGTACCCCTACGAGCACATCACGGTGATCGACCCGGCGTGGGGCGGTCGAGCAGCCGGTGGGATGGAGTACCCGACGATCTTCACCTGCGGCACGAAGCTCGGGACGACCCCCGACATGTACGTGCCCGAGTCGGTCACCGTCCACGAGGCGGGCCACCAGTTCTGGTACGGCCTCGTCGGGAACAACGAGTTCGAGGCAGCGTGGATGGACGAGGGGTTCAACTCCTACACCGACTCAGAGGTCCTCTGGCGCGAGTACGGGCCGCAGCGCAAGACGACGGAGTACTCCAAGATCGCTGTCGATGGACGGCGGATGACAGGGCCGCCCTCCGGCGGAGAGTTCGCGAACTGGGCGCTCGCGAAGCGCTGGGAGGTCGACGGGTACCCGGCGCTCAAGCCGATGCGCTCCTCGGGCTTCTTGGACTTCTGGCGAGACCAGCCCTGGCTCACCTTCCAGCGCGCCTTTGACGATCCGCGCTGGAGCGACCGCGCCGGCTTCCTCCGTGAGCCCTCTGGCGACCCGGTGGACAAGCACGCGTGGATCTATCGCGACGGCGGCACCTACCGCTCGAACTCCTATCCTCGCACGGCCGTCCTCTTGCGCACCCTGAAGGGCTTGGTGGGGAACGAGGCCTTCTTGCGCGGTATGCGCCACTACGCGAAGACCTGGCGTAACCGCCACCCCTACCCGGACGACTTCTTCGCGGCCTTCCAACAAGGCGCCGGCGTCGACTGCCAATGGTTCCTCGAGGACGCATTCCGCACAGTCAAGCAGACGAACTGGGGCGTCTCGGTCTCTCAGTCACGCGCGTCAGAGCCGGCTGGCTGGTTCCAAGAAGGGAACGGCCCCTTCAAGGAGCTCTCGCTGGCAGAGGAGGAGCCGGAACCGGATGTCGTGCACGCCGGGGATGCTGAGGCACAAGAGGGCGAGGACGAGGCTCCGGAAGAAGACACAGAGGCGAAGCCGCCTTGGGAGGTGTCCGTCCTGTTCACCCAGCAAGAGGAGTTCTGCATCCCGATCACTTGGGAGATCACTTACACAGACGGGGCGACAGAGCGTGGCGAGTGGACCAGAGCTCAGCAGCTCGAGCAGAACTGGTCTCGTCTGTCCTTCGAGTCGGACAAGAAGGTCGCCTCGGTCGTCCTCGATCCTGACTCCAACTACTGGATCGACACCGACATGTCGGACAACCAGTGGCACGCGAAGAAGGACGAGGTCACCGCGTTGCGTTGGTCCGAGCGTGTCCTCTCACAGTGGGAGCACATGCTGCTCTGGTACATGAGCGTGGGGGGATGAGATGAGCGAGAGCCCCTTGACGAACACGACCCCGATCACCTTGCGCGCCTTGAACGGCGCGGTGGGCCGCACCGCCGTGTGGGTGAGCTGTTGGCTGCTCTTCGAGCTCCTCGCCCTGACCGTGGCGATGGGTTGGTTCGACTGGATGTCGGGCGCCCTGCAGAACCGCTACGCCCCGGGCTCTCTGATCAATGACCTCGGCGCGAACTTCCGCACAGACCACTCGGAAGAGATGAGCGCCGCGTCCCAATACGCCGCTGGGCTGGGCGCGATCTTGGCGTTCGTCGCGTTGCTCTTCGGCGCGTTCACCGGTGGTGGCTGGCTGCAGATCGCGCTCGAGCGAACAGAGGGCCGCTCGCTGCGCCGCTTCTTTGGTGGCAGCGCGCGCTTCTTCTGGCGCTTCCTCCGCCTGATGGTTCTCCAGATGCTCGTCCTCGCCGCGTTGGGCTGGATCGTCTACGAGACACCTTGGGAGAGCCTCGTGCTCGGTCGCTGGTTCGGCGTCCCCGATGGTGACTACTCCTCCCTTGAGACCCTCGACTCAGAGGCGACCGTGCGCACCCTCGCCTGGGTTCAGGACGGCCTCTACGCGGCGCTCTTCGCGCTCGTCTCTTCCTGGAGTCTCTACTCCCGCACACGCCTCGCCTTGCATGACACAAAGTCCGCCCTGTGGGCTGGGATGTGCACCATCGCGATGCTGTTCAGGAGCCCCATCCGGACCCTCCGCCCGCTCGCGCTGCTCTTTTTCGTCGATCTCGCGGTCGTCTTCGTGTGCGGCAGGATGCTGAGCGGATTCCAGGACGGGCTCGGGCCGGAGACCGGCATCGCTACGATCGCCATCATCTTCGGCATCGGCCGCTTCGCCGTCGCCATGCGACACCTCACGCGAGGCGCGCGCTACTACGCCGCTGTCCACGTCAGCCGCGAGCTCGTCCGCCCGATCGCCAAGCCCGACCCCTGGAAGGAGTCGATCGGCGGCCCCGGTGGCCCGCGCTACCCGCTCGGGGAAGATGACGAGTTTGCAGCCCTGGTGCGCGGCTAAGAGCCCAATGAGCGGTTGTGATCGCTGCGCCTAACGGAGATTCCCTAGGATGAGAGCATGATCACAGCTGCTCTCTTCCTCACATCTCTCCCGGTCTGCGTCCAAGCCCCTGAACAGATCCATCCTAGCGATGAGACAGGGACGCTCTCTAAGCCCCAGCTCGTTCGAGTCGACGGCGAGCCCATCGACGTCGAAGTCGGACACGCCGCGCCGATGATGCGCGACTGGGATGGAGACGGGACGCTCGACCTGCTGGTAGGACAGTTCGGGAAGGGTCATCTGCGCGTCTACCCGAACAGCGAGAAGGGGGGGACACCGAAGCTCGGAGAGCACGTCTGGGCGAAGGCCCAGAAGTCCAAGCTCAAAGTCCCCACGGGCTGATGCGTCGGCTTCGGTCCGCAGTTTGTGGACCTCAACGGTGACGGACGCGACGACCTCGTCTCCGGCTCCTGGCCGAGCAAGCTCTACTACTTCCTCGCCACCGAGAAAGGCTGGGCGAAATCAGCAGAGCTCCTCGACCCCCTAGGTGACCCGCTCGAGTACGGCCAGGCGACAAATGTCGCGCCGATCGACTGGGACGGAGACGGTGACATGGACCTCGTCGGAGGTGAGTTCTGGGGCGGCCTCTACGTCTTAGAGAACCGCGGAGGAGAGGGCGTCGCGAGGTTCGCGCAGCTCAATGACAAGTCCATTCGGGTCGATGGTTTCGATCTCACAGGTCTTGGCTCCCACACCGGCGTCACGACGGGTGACTGGGACGGCGACGGCCGCACAGACGTCCTGCTCGGGACGGGTGAAGGGACCATCTACTGGCTGCGTGATGAGTCGAAGGAGGGCGCCGTAAAGCTCGGCTTCCCGCGCATGCTCCTAGGCCCTCGTTCTAAGGTCAGGAAAGATGACCGCTCTTACACCGGGCGCGTGGGCGGGCGCCTCAAGCTCGCGGTCTGTGATTGGAACGCGGACGGCAAGGCGGACCTTTTGATCGGGGACTCGCAGAGTCGGCGCGGCTACACCCCCCAAGAGGAGCTGAAGAAGATGAAGTCGGCGCGCTTCGAAGAGCTCAACAAGGCCTACAAGAAGCTCGGAGATGACTTCGACGAGGCCTGCGAAGAGCGGACCTTCTGGGGCCGCGGTTGGCACGACAAGGCGAAGTCCGATGAGGCGCAGGTCCGCGTCTCTGCGGTCTACGATGAGATGGAGCCCATCATCGATGAACTGGAGAAGCTCAGCAGCACCGAAAAACAAGAGGACGAGCCGCAGGGCGTCGTCTGGATCATGCTCAGGAAGTGAGCGGATCAGGACCTGACCCTTACCCCCCTTGTGTATAGGCTCTGCGGCATGAAGTCTGCCGACCAAGCCCTGATCGTCATCGCCGCCCTGATCTTCACGGGCTTCGGCGTCTGGTTCCTCATCAAGCCCACGGCCCTTCAAGGGATCGGCATCGAAGCCACAAGCGCGAGCGCACGCACCGACATCCGCGCGACCTACGGAGGCTTCGAGCTCGGCGTCGCCGCATTCCTCTTCTGGTGCGCCTACCGCGAAGACTGGCAACACATCGGCCTCATCGCCGCCACGCTCTTCGTGGCCGGCTTTGGAGTCGGCCGCGGCGTCGGCATTCTTGTTGAGGGCGGTGCGACCGCCTTCATGTGGTCTCTCCTCGCGATCGAGGTGGCCTACACGGCGTGCGCGGTGTGGCGTCTCACGCATGCGGCGGAGAGCTAGGGAGCCCATGCTCCCAAGAGGCGCTCTCCAGACAAAGTGTGGTCTCCCAAGGCGCTGGATCTGAGCTTTTGTCAGCGCGAGGTGCGCCCTCTACCTGGGCTCACTCTTCGATCTTCTCGCGAGCCTGAGCGACCTTTCCGGTCAAGACGTAGACCAGCAGGCCCCCACCGAGGCCCGCGCATGCGCTGATCACGAGGAAGAGGCTGACGACAGGTTGGTTCTGGCGCGAGGAGAGGTCCTGTGTGCTGAGACCCCAGAGGAACTTCGAGCAGAGCATCCAGAACGTTGCGAAGAGGGCGGAGACCAGCAGCGTCGTCCCCAAGGCCATGAGGCAAGACCCCTTCTTTTTTCTTTGTGTCATGGGGTGAGTCTAACTCACCTCGTTGAGGGGCCGGGCATGGGAGATAAGAGCACTCCGACCTCCGGCGGCGGTTCCCATTAGAATGCCGGCATGAAAGGAATCCTCACAGCCTGCCTCCTCTCGCTCTTCACCTCCTGCGTCACAGCCCCGCAGCCGGTCTCCCTCTTCAACGGCAGCGACCTCTCCGGGTGGCACGCCGATGTGCCGGCGGCGGACGGCGGCGCGCAAGTCGCGGCCTCCTTCGAGGCGCGGGACGGCATGCTCGTCTCGAACGGCAGCCCGAATGGGCACCTCATCACGGATGAGTCCTACAGCGACTATCGCCTGACGGTGGAGTATCGCTGGGCCGGGGAGCCCGGCAACTGCGGGGTCCTCGTCCACGCCTCCAAGCCGCGCATGCTCTACAAGATGTTCCCGCAGTCCATTGAGTGTCAGATGCACCGCGGAAACGCCGGCGACTTCTGGTGCATCGGCGAGGACATCGCGGTCGAGGACATGGTCGCGCGGCGCGGCCCCGAGGAGAAGTGGGGTGTCACAGAGGGCAAGAGCCGCCGCATCCAGAACACGACTGACGACTCTGAGAACGAGCCCGGTGAGTGGAACCAGATGGTCATCGAGTGCCGCGCCGACACCGTCACGGTGTGGGTCAACGGCGACCTCGTGAATGAGGGCTTTGACTGCACCGCCTCGAGCGGTCAGATCGCGATCCAAGCCGAGGGCGCGCCGTGTGAGTTCCGCAGAGTGGAGCTCGTCTCACTCGAAGAGGCCTGAACGAGCCTAGGCCTCAAGAGGTGGCTGTACGGCGAGGCCGACTCCCAGATCGATCTCGCCTCCATTGACTCGGGAGTCGTAGGCGAGGACCTCGACTCCGGCTGCGCGTGCCTCCTCATAGGCGGCCGCCCAAGCGGGGTCGATCTCTGGTGCTGGCCCAAAGGACTGAGCGTCGTCGCGGGTGACGAGGAAGAAGCACACGGCGCGGACACCATCTTCTGTGAGCTTCTGGAGCTCCTTCAAGTGCTTCAAGCCGCGCGCGGTCACCGCGTCAGGGAAGCGGGCCACCGTGTCATCGAGGTAAGTCGTCGTCTTCACCTCGACGTAGCACTGCCCCTTCTCCGGATCCTCGAGGAGGATGTCGATGCGACTGTTCACTCCATAAGGGACCTCACGCCTGAGGGCTTCGTAGCCAGCGAGCTCGGGGATCTTCTCCGCGAGGATCGCCGCCTCCACCGCGCCGTTTGAGGCCATCGTGTCGACATGCACCCAGGTGCCGTGAACCTTCAGCGCCTCGAGGGTCCAGCGCAGCTTGCGCTCGGGGTTCTCGCTGTCGCGGATGAGCGCCGGTTGCCCCGCTTCGAAGACAGAGAGGAGCCTGCCTGGGTTGGGGCAGTGGACCGTGAGCTCTTCGCCATCAGGTAGCTCGACGTCGGCGAGGAAGCGCTTGTAGCGCCGGAGCAGCTTCGCGAGCTGCCGCTTGGGCTTGGGGACAGGCATGGGGAGGGCGGCTCAAGATGCTAACCACTCTCTGGCCCCCGCAAGCGCACGCTGTCCCCTATCCTGTGCGGATGAAGTTCACCGCACTCCTCCTCAGCGTCCTCATCTTCGCCCCAGAAGGGGCAGCGCAAGAGACCTCAGTCGTCGCCAGCCCGACCTCATGCGGGCTCGGCTCCGCCTTTCACTCTGGCCGCCGACAAGCGCTCGCCGAGGCAGTCGGAGAAGGCGTCCTTGTCTTCCGGGGCATGCCGGACACCCGCGCCTACCGGCGCTTCCAACAGGACAAGACCTTCTGGTGGCTCACAGGGATCGAGACCCCGAACGCGGCCATCGTGATGGACACCCGCACCAAGGAGGAGGTCCTCTTTCTCCCGAAGCAGAACCTAGGACTAGAGCGCTGGGAGGGAGAGAAGTGGGACGCAGGCGATGAGTGGGTCGCAGAGGTCAGCGGCTTCACCGACATCCGCCCCGGCACCCAGCTCGTCTCCTTCTTGAAGGAGCGCCTCGCTGACAAGCCCACGGTGTG
>PVBE010544942.1_pt1 | contig 11174 bp, 5 predicted proteins | sample 1631181 | NCBI WGS metagenome assembly PVBE01 (sample SAMN08397723, study PRJNA350692) | Marine metagenome, whole genome shotgun sequencing project. | isolation source: water | place: Pacific Ocean | collected 2012-04 | reverse complement strand
TTTCGTATCTGCTCGACAACGGCAACCTCCTAAGAACGACTACCTTCGGGAACGGCGGCAACGGCCACTTCTTCGGTGGTGGCGCGGGCTACGGCATCCGGGAGCTATCCTGGGAAGGCGAGGCGCTCTGGGAATTCGTCTATTCTAACGAAGATCACTTGCTGCACCACGACATCGAGCCCATGCCAAATGGCAACGTTTTGGCTATCGCTTGGGAGCGGAAAAGTGTCGAGGAAACCATCGCGGCCGGACGCGACCCGGAATTGGTCGGCGACGGCGGATTGTGGCCACTCTACATTATTGAAATCTCTCCGACGCGGCCAACCGGTGGCGCAATCGTTTGGGAATGGCACACCTGGGATCACTTGATCCAGGACTTCGACGAGTCGAAGGCCAATTACGGCGACGTCGCGGAGCATCCGGAGCGGATTGAAATCAATCCGCCGGGCCTCTGGATGGATCGCATCTCCGACGAAGAACGCGAAGAGCTTGAAGCACTTGGTTACCTCGGCGGCGGACCTCCGGATAAAGAGAAGAATGACGGTCAACGTCGGCGCGCGCTATCGGCGGACTGGCTGCATACGAACGCGATAGCGTACAACGCCGAACTCGATCAGATCGCGGTCAGCACTTTGGGCAATAACGAAATCTGGGTCATCGACCATAGCACGACGGCGGCGGAGGCGCGTGGCCTGTCGGGGGGCCGTTATGGAAAGGGGGGCGACCTGCTCTACCGATGGGGCAACCCCCGCGCCTATCGCGCAGGGTCCGCGGACGACCAGACCCTGTTCGCGCAACACAATGTACATTGGATTCCGAAGGACTGTCCAGGCGCCGGAAACTTTTTGATTTTCAACAACGGTCGAGGACGTTCCGACGGCGATTATTCGAGCATTGTGGAACTCGCCGCGCCGCAGGAGCAGGCTGGAGTCTACAGCGGGACGCCCGGAGAGCCCTTCGGTCCTGTGGCGCCTACTTGGGAGTACGCTGCGCCCATCAAGAAGGACTTCTACTCGACATTCATCTCCGGCGCGCAACGGCTGCCCAACGGCAATACCTTGGTCTGCTATGGAGCGAAAGGCATTTTCTTCGAGATAACCCACGGTCGCGACGAGGTCTGGCGGTTCGTCAGCCCTGTAAAAGGCCCCGAGGGTTCGAGTCACTTCGACGCTGAGAAAGAGCCGAGCAACATCGTGTTTCGCGTGCATCGATATGCCCCCAGCCACGTCGCATTCGTGGGGAGGGATTTGACTCCAGGCCTTAAGATCGCCGAATTCGTGAAGGAGCGTCCGCCCAGAATGCCGCGTGTGCGCCAGCCGAGCGGGGACTCGTAGTCGAATGGAACGCTTCTCCGTCTCGGAGACTCCTCGGCTGCTTGAGGAAGGCCCGCACAGCACGAGGGTCCTGCTCAGCTAGCCCGAAAAAAATGGGAGCTCTGCCACGAACACCCCAAGACATTCTATCCACGCGGTCAGAAGCCTTCGATACGCACCCCCAAACGCGGCTGCTCGACGATATTCATGTCGAGGTAGTGGCACAGCATTGCGCAGCGGTCTGCGTCGATGATGTGGTCGTTTCCCTTGTCGAAGACGATCCGGCCTTGGTGGCCGACGGTGTAGGTGTGCGAGGCGTACTGCGCCTCCCGCTCGGGTGACTTGGGGAGGATCAGGCTCCGGTCCGCCATGGCGCGGCGCAGCAATTCCGTCATGAATTCCTTGACGGGCCTCCGCCGCGGGCTGCCGTCTGGCAAGTCGCCGAGATCGATTACCGAGCCGAACTCGATGGCGGTAATCTTCTTGCCCCACGCGACGCCTTCGGCCATGAGTGCGTGGGCGACGGCGCGGCCATTGTTGCCGGAGTCGATCCCCACGGCACGGAAATCGTAGGCGCGGTCCAACTCGGCCATGTTCGCCTGTTGGCGCGCATAGTTGACACCTTCCAGGCGAAATCGTGCTACGTTGACCAGGTGCGTCCCCTCCGCGCGGTACACGACAAATTCCGACGGATCCCGGGCGTAGCCCAAGTCGCACCCGAGATAGTATGCGCCACGCGCTAGGCCTTCGGGCGCGTCGAAGGCGTCCTCCTCGCTCAAGACTTCCTCCACGAAATCCATGTCCTCATCCACACACGCGAGGTAGTCGTCCAGATCGAAAACCCCATGCGACGGCGCGCCGTGCTGCCCCTTCTTCAACATCGGCGCAACCAGTTTGGCCAGTCCGCCTCCCGATTTCGCCACTTCTCCCTCAACCTGCTCCATGAACTCTTTCATCGCTTTGCGGTACCTTTCGCGCGTCTTGGCCAAGGCGTCCACCCATGAGTGAACCGGACCGGTTATCCCTCCCTCTTTGCGCACCGGGAAAAGGCCGTCGGCCCTCAAGGTTCGCTCAAGCCGCCACGCGGTCATTCGCAAGCAAACGATTTCTTCCATCAGAACGGATTCGGCGTTTCTCGGCGTCCCTCCGCTCTTCCCCAAGGTCGAAGCGAGGCATTCCCATAGCCTCGAGGCCATGCCCTCCTCGACCGGATCAGGGCCTTCAGCCGACCGAATCCCTTCCTTGACGCGCTCCCACTCGGATGGAAACTCCATGCTCATCATTTCCCCCTACTACTTCATAGAAACCGTCCCGTTGCACACAGACTCGTCAATTCGTGTAACTCGCTAAATTGCATAGGTTTATGGCCTTGATCTCTCGAAAGGCTTGCCGTATACTTCAAAATGGAAGTTAAGCATTTCTCTTGAAAGCGTAAAGAATATACTTCTTCGCCCATGGCCATTGATTACCAAGACTTGCTTCTCAAACTCGAGGCCACCGTTGCCTCTTGGAGTAAAGAGGTCACCCATGCCCAGGGCCATCTTTCCAATCAGATCGCGGACACGCGCTCGCAACTCGGAACGCTAGTACGCCTGTTGGCGTCCCGTAGCGAGAATGGCGACGCGCTGACCGAGGCGCTCGACGATGTCCAGAAGCTGCAAACCGAACTCAGGGTCCGCGAGGAAGCGCCGCCGCTTCCGGATTCCAGCCGGCTGCATGAGGAAATCAGCGGCCTACGCACCTCGATAGAGGGCTTTCACGAGCGCGACCGCGACACGGAGGAACTCAACCGAGGCCTCGAGGCGCGGTTGGTGGAATTGCGAACGCGTGAGGAAGTAAACGAGAAAGCCCTCGCCGAAGCGCGTATCGAACTGGGAGACCTGCGCGCCGCGCTTAACCAGCGCGACGAAACGGTGCGCACGGCCACAGACAATACGTCGAGCCTCAGCCACACACTGGGCCTTCTGCAAAAGGAATTCGAGTCGCTGCGAAGCGACGCGGAGCTGGCCACCGAGAACGAGGGCAGAGTCAAGGACGAACTCAACGCGCTCCGAACCGCTATCGAGGAGCGCCTCTCCCAGCCGGTCGAGCCCTCGGCGGAAACCGCTTCGCTCACCGCGCAAATCGCCGACGCGGCCCAGAAAGAGAGAAGTCTCCATTCTGATTTGGAGACGTTGCGCGGCGAGCTGAGGCAACGAGAAGACGAGTTGGCGCGAGTGGAGGAGGAATGGGATCAAGCCGCGGCCGAATCGCTCCGCGCCCAAGACGAGCTAGGCGAAACGGCCGAGTCGCTCGCGAAGGTCGAGCAAGAGCTGGAGGAATTGCGCCGATCCATCGTCGAAAACGAGGACGCCGAAACGGGGCTGAGCGGGGAACTCGAGAAGTTGAAGGCTGTGCAGGACGATATGGGGGCGGAACTGGAAAAGGCCCGCGAAGAAAACGCGGCCTTGGAAGAAAGGCTCCGCGAGGCCCGACAGAATCAAACCGCCGCCGAAGAGCAACTCTCCGAATTTTCAGGGGACCGAGAGGCGGCCTCGGAAACTCTTGCACAGGCCGAAGAGTACCTCGAATCGGCTCGGACGGATGCCTCGGAATCGCTCAAGAAACAGGAATCCCTCAGCGGCGGATTGCCCGAACTATCCGGGCAGATCGAGGAGAAATCGGCTGAGCTCGAGCGCCGCCACACGGATATCGACGCGCTTCGTTCTCAGGTCGACGAAAAGGAAGGGGAGAATCTCCGCCTTCTCGAAGAACTGGGCCCCTCGCGCAACGCGGCGGATCAAGCGCGTTCATCCAACGCCCTCTCGTCGCTGATCACGGACGTTTCGTCCAGCGTCGTGGCCGAAGAGCGCCAGTCCGAGCTCCTGACCCATGGGGCTTATCTGATCGAACGCGAAGCGCTTCTCGATAACACCATCGAAGAATTGCGCGCGCAAATCGAGAACGACCAGAAAGAACCGGGCGCGACCGAGCAGCTTCAAAGCTTGAGCACCAGAGCGGAATACCTCAAGGCAACCACACTGGACATTGGCGAGGACGAACTCGGGCGATTGCTACTCGACGATGTGGATCGGCCCGAACAAGCGGAGCGCCATGTGGAAGACCTTGCGGCCCCAGATAACACGGTCGTCGAGGAAGAGAAGGTATCCGAACTCGACAAGGGCCTTTCCGAGCGCAAAACGGAATTGAACGGGCGGAACTCTGAGTTGGATGAACTTCGGGCGAAAGTCGAATCAATAGAAGCGGGGTTGGACGGCCGCAAGGCGGAGAGCGAGACGGCAAGAGACGGCCTGGCCGCCGCGGAACTCCGGGCAGAGGAACTCGAAGCCGTGCAACATGCGGAGGCTGCGGCGAACAGAGAGGCAAGCGCGGCCACTAAGGAAAAACGGGCCGCCCTCGAAGAAAGCGTACAAGCGCTCACGGAATCGTTCGAGGCGCGCGACGACGAGTTGGCAAGACTAGAACAGCAACTCGAAGGGACGCCGGAGAAAGCCGATTCGGCAGAGCCGCAATTCTCAATAGCCACGGCCGAGAGCGTCTGGATTAGCGAGGAGCCAGAAGAGGACGACCCCATCGCCAACGCGGCCTACGATGAAAGCGGCCGGAAACGCTCGATGGGCGAAATCCTAGTCGAGGCGGGGATTCTAACGCAAGATCAACTCGACGGAGCGCTCGCGGAGCAGCGAGCTTCGAGCCGCCGCCGCCTCGGCTCGATCATCGTCGAAAACGGCTGGGCCGACGAAGAAGCCGTATCGCAAGTGCTCGCGGGCCAACTCCGCGTGTCCTTCGTCCGTTTGCCCGAAGAAGTAATCGAACTCTACGCCGCCGACCTGATGGATGGGGAATTCGCCACGCATCACATGTGCATGCCCATCCGAGTCGATGGCAATACGATAGTCGTCGCCATGGCAAACCCCTTGGACCTGGTCGCCATTGAGGACATCGAACGCCGGACCCAGCTCGCCGCCCGCCCCGTAGTCGCAACCCTCGCCGGTATCACAGCGGCCATCGTGAAGTACTACGGCGCGTCCTTCGACAACGACGACGGTCCGCCTGGGGCCTAACCCGTATATCTCACCGCTTTTCTACTGCGACGGCGGATCCTGTCTCGCGATGGCAATGAGGCAAGCTCTTGAGTTCTTACGGCAAGTCGAGGCCAACGGTCTTGACGCAGGGCTTCGGGCGCACTGCTTTCAAAGATGGTTTCGCCATCGACATTTACCACACGCATAGACATGCAGGCTGTCTCTCGCGGTTAAGTCTTATGGGCTTCGGCCACACCATCGGAGAGTCCCACGATGAGCATGCCGCCATCATATAGGATTCGAGTCGAACATTTCAGCTTATCCCAATATCCGCGAACTCTATTGGGCGAAATACAGGAATGAAGGGGCGGTCTCGTTGTATCGTTTTCGAAGCAGTGATACCATGCCCGTTTCCCCTCGCGAGACTTGTGCGAGGCCATCGGGAACGCCCGTTGGCCATCAACACCTTAAGGCGAATCGATGTCTGGCAAATATGATGACGTGTACGCGGCGTGGCAAGCGGACCCGGAGAAGTTCTGGGCCGGCGCGGCGGACGATATTCAGTGGCACAAGAAGTGGGACCGCGTACTCGACGATACGCGCGCGCCGTTGTACCGCTGGTACGCGGGTGGCGAGGTCAACACCTGCTACAACGCGCTGGATTATCACGTAGAAAATGGCCGCGCCGACCAAGCTGCTCTCATCTACGATAGCCCGGTCACCGCCACGGCTCGTACCTACACCTACGGCGAGCTGCGCGATGAAACCGCTCGATTCGCGGGAGCGCTCCGGGCTCTCGGCGTTGACAAAGGGGATCGCGTCCTCATCTACATGCCCATGGTGCCTGAGGCCGCTATCGCGATGCTGGCGTGCGCGCGCATCGGAGCCGTGCACTCGGTCGTTTTCGGCGGTTTCGCGCCTAACGAGTTGGCTACGCGCATTGACGACGCGCAGCCGAAAGTTATCGTCTCCGCGTCCTGTGGGATCGAAATACAACGTGTTATCGCGTACAAGCCGTTACTCGATGAAGCCATCGAAATCGCGAAAGAGGAACCCGCCAATTGCGTTATCCTCCAGCGAGAACAGCTCAAAGCCGAACTCCTCCCTGGCCGCGACCGCGATTGGAACGAAGCGATGGCAAGCGCCGAGCCGGCCGGCTGCGTCCCCGTGGCTGCGACCGATCCGCTGTACATCTTGTACACCTCCGGGACCACCGGCGTGCCCAAGGGCGTCGTTCGCGACAACGGCGGGCATCTGGTAGCGCTCAAGTGGAGCATGAAAAATGTTTACGGCGTCGAACCCGGCGAGGTCTACTGGGCGGCATCGGATGTGGGCTGGGTTGTCGGCCATTCGTACATCGTCTACGCGCCGCTTTTTCACGGTTGCACGACTGTCCTTTTCGAAGGCAAACCTGTGGGGACACCGGACGCGGGGGCCTTCTGGCGGATTATCTCGGAGCACAAGGTCTCGGTTCTTTTTACGGCGCCCACCGCGTTTCGCGCTATCAAGCGCGACGACCCGAACGGCGAATTCATCGAACAGTACGACCTCTCAAGTTTCCGGACCTTGTTCCTCGCTGGCGAGCGGGCCGACCCCGACACGATCATGTGGACTGAGGATAGGCTGGGCGTCCCGGTGATCGATCATTGGTGGCAGACCGAGACCGGCTGGCCAATCGCCGCGAACTTTGCGGGCTTGGGCCTTTTACCCGTGAGGTACGGTTCTCCGGCGAAGGCCGCTCCGGGCTACGACGTGCGCGTCGTCGACGACGCCAATCAGGAAGTCCCGCGCGGCGATACAGGCGCTATCGTCATCAAGCTGCCGCTGCCTCCAGGATGCCTCCCCACGTTGTGGAACAACGACGATGGGTATAGGGAATCGTATCTGGAGGACTTTCCCGGTTACTACAAGACGGGCGACGCCGGCTATATCGACGAGGACGGTTACCTCTACGTAATGAGTCGCACCGACGACATTATCAATGTTGCGGGACACCGCTTGTCCACAGGCGGGATGGAAGAAATCCTATCCGCGCACGCCGATGTAGCCGAATGCGCCGTCATGGGGGTCGCCGATTCCCTCAAGGGTCAAGTTCCCATCGGTTTCGTCGTGCTCAAAGCCGGAGTCGATCGGCCTGACGGCGAGATTATCGACGAAGTGGTTGCCATGGTGCGCGAGCAAATCGGAGCGGTGGCTTCGTTTCGCAATGCCGTCGTCGTGCAACGGCTCCCGAAGACACGCTCCGGAAAAATACTGCGGGGCACGATGAGCAAGATCGCCGGGAACAAAGCCTACAAAATGCCGGCCACGATCGACGACCCTGCCATCCTCGGCGAGATCGAAGCGGCCCTACAAACGATCGGATACGCTACGTCTGCGAATCAGTAACTACCGGTTCAGCTGGTGATTACTGACGATGAAGACGGGAGCGCGTCTGTTCCGGAAGGCGCGGTCTTCAGCCGTAGCCATGGCACACGCAAAGTGCATTACTTCGTCTTTCCTCGTCATGCCTTCGGTTTCGGACGCTTCTACTGGGAACCGTCTTCGCCGGGTGCCGGGAGGACGCAGCGGAAGCCTACCGTGGTTAGTTGGGTTTCGGGGAAGAGTCCTTTGCGGGCGGTGGATCGGAGTTCGCCGGGGGGGGAGTGCCAGGAGCCGCCTCGGGCTACGCGGCGTGGTGAGGAGGACTGCGTACCGTCTCCTCCGTTGGCGGGTTCGTAGGGGGCGTAGCCGTCGAGCGTCCATTCGTGGACGTTGCCGGCCATGTCGAGCAGGCCGTCGGGTGTGGCGCCGCTTTCGTGCATGTTGACGATGGAGGGCATGCCTAAATAGTCGCCGAAGTTGCAGCGGGTGGATTCGGGTGCGAGGCTGCCCCATGGGTAGCCTCTGTTCTCGCGGCCGCGCGCGGCGAATTCCCATTGTCTTTCGGTTGGGAGGCGCTTGCCGGCCCAGGCTGCGTAGGCTTTGGCGTCGTCCCAGGTAACTCCGGTGATGGGTTGGCGCATGCCATTCAACTCGGGGTCGCGCCAGGATTTTGGTTCTTCGTGGTTGGTGGCTTCGAGGAAGGCTTTGTATTGCTCGACGGTCACGGGGGTCTTGTCCATGTAGAAGGGAGCGGCGCTTGCTTCGAATTCGGGCGCTTCTTCGCGCACTTCGTTAGAGCCCATGAGAAAACAGCCGCCCCCGAAATAGACCATGCCTTTGGTGGAGATTTCGGCGCCGTCCGCAGTCTGCACGGCTCCTGCTTCGGCGGGCCGGTAGGATTCGCCGTAGGCGTTCTTGAGCGCTTCGTGAAACTTGCCCGCGGATTGCCAGCGGTCGACGCGGTCTTCGCGCGTGGCCTTGCCGAGAATCGCGGTGATCGATGGCGCGACGTCTTGGCGCACGTCCATCACGGTCACAGATTCGTCGAGCGGCGTACGCAAGGTCAGTAGTTCGTGAAGCATGAGGCCGACCGCGAACAGGTCGGCGCGAAAATCGATACCGAGATGTTTTCGTTGTTCGGGCGCCGCGTAGGCCATGGTGCCAGTAACTCGTTTCGATTTGCCGCTTTCGGACGCAACCGACGGAAGGTCTTCAATGGCGACGGCGAGCCCGAAGTCGAGAACCTTGGCGCGTTCGCCGGACAGGAGCATTACGTTTTCGGGTTTGAGGTCGCGGTGCATCACGGTGCGGTGCGCGTACTCTAAGGCGGTGAGGATTTGCAGGATCAATTCGATGGCGAGGCGCACGTCGATCAGTTTCCTATTCTTCCTTTGCTTTTGCAGGAAATCTCTGAGCGACACGCCGTTGACGTATTCCATAGACAGGTACAGGACGCCCTCGGGTGTGGTGCTGACGTCATGCACGGCGACGATGTTTTCGTGCCGAAGGCGCCGCGCGACCTGTGCCTCTTTGATGAACAGGTACTGGCCCTTCTGTGTGCGAAGAGTGTAGGGGTTCATGAACTTGAGGGCTACTTCTTCGTCGATCAGTTCATCTTGGGCTTTGTAGACAACGCCCATGCCGCCACTACCAATCTGGCGTTCGACCACATAGCGGTCGGCCACTTTGTCGCCCGCCGCGAAAGCGACGTTGTTTAGGGTCGACGGCTGGGACTCGACGGGAACCTGGATCTTCCCGCCGCACCCGAAGCACGTCCCCTCGCGGCCTTGTACTGTCGGTGGCACTTGGATGCGCAAGCCACACGCGGTGCATGTTACTTGTATCAACTCTCGCGTTTCCTCTGTTGCCACCTGTCGTTGATGCGAGCCCGAGGTTCTCGCCGATTTTCTACTTCGACACCGGAGAAAGGTGCTATGTCGAGACTCATTCGAAGCAGGCGTTCCAAGACAAGACCTGCGGACGATAGCGTGGCGGCTCGCGTCGAGGTCGAAAGTTGAAAAGAGTCTTGTCAGAGCGGCCTTATCCGCTGTCGCAGTAGAAAACCGGTGAGCTATCCGGGCTGGCGCGTTCGCCATCCTATCACCGCAATCGAAACCGAGGCAATTCGGTGTGGCTATGGCGTGGCCGGCATTTGTCCTTGGATCCTTGACACTTGGCTCCGAACTTCGTTAGCGTGAGTGGTGACACCCGCACATGGCCCGGGTTTCACGGAGAACGCTCGATAGCTCGAGCGGATTGGAGTGCCACTTGTCTATTGCTGACATTCGCCACTGTTACGCGTGGAGCGCGGTTGTTTCTGTCGTAAATTTCTTGGCGCTATTCGCGCCGATCTTCGGATCCTCAACTTCCTCGCAGGCACAGATCGCTTTCGAGATTGGCGAAGTGAGCGGCCAAGCCGGTCAGACGATCGAGGTGCCTGTCACGATTCAGTCTAACGCCGTGCCGGCCTCGACGGCCGCGTTGTTTCTTCAGTTCGACGCGGAGAAACTGTCCGTGACGGGCGTGGCTGCGGGCGAAGCATTGCCGTCGGGCAAGGAAGTCCAAAACAATGCCAGCGCCGGCAAAGTTGGCCTTATCGCTTTTGGCCTCGGCGAAGCTCCCCTGGACGATGGGGTTCTGTTCGTGGTGAGCTTCGATACGGCTGAGGCGTCGAACGGAGATACGCTTTCTGTTCAAGGAGCCCAAGCGTCTGCCGCCGGTATCGACGCGGCAGCTCTGGGAGTGAGCGTCGCCGATGGCGCCATTGTTTTGGGATGCCCTGGCGTCGGCCTACCTTCCGGAATCCAAGCGACCGACGACGATCCCGATGGAGTTTCTATAAGCTGGGTGGCGGTCGCAGGCGCAGTCGAATACCGGGTATACCGTAGCTCGACGGGCGTTGTGGCGGAGGCGGAACCTATCGGCGCGTGGTCGGCGGAGACGACTTTATTTGACGATACCATGCCGCCTTCGTCCGGCGGAGGGCTCGCCTGCTCGGGCGAAGCAGGCGATACATTCTATTATTGGGTGGCCGCGCGGACATCGACCGACTGCGAAAGCGGGCTCGGGGGACCGTCCGCCGGATCCAGAGCAGACAAGCGTGTGTTGGCTGCGTACGCGCATGGAAGACTCGATGGCGCAGGGCTCGCGACGCTGGCGCTGCCGAGTCGATCTTCCCGAGGCGATCTTCTTGTGCTTAGCACTTTACTGTTCATTTTTGCTCTCTGTAAACGCTGCGACAATGGACAATTCGTGTTCCCCTTCTTTCGATGATATCGCGCCTTCTAGGGCAGTCGGGGTATTATTGGAAACTTAGTAGACCTACGTAAGTCTTAGAGCGTTTTAAGAAATTATAGATACGAAGCGGCACCAAAAAATCCTCGCGTGTCGTTGGAGGAGATCGCCGATAGTGCCACGGCGATTGCCTGGTAGAGGTCGTCCTCAGTGCGTGCTTTAGCGCTGCGAAGGTAAC
>PVBE010944406.1_pt1 | contig 11175 bp, 10 predicted proteins | sample 1631181 | NCBI WGS metagenome assembly PVBE01 (sample SAMN08397723, study PRJNA350692) | Marine metagenome, whole genome shotgun sequencing project. | isolation source: water | place: Pacific Ocean | collected 2012-04 | reverse complement strand
GAGGATCGCGCTGAAGAGGCCCTCGGTGCGGCGGTCGTTCCAGAGCGGCGGCGCCTCATCCGTGCTCTCCCAGTGCATGCGGGTGTCCCACCTGACGCACGCGCTCGGTGCGGCGCGCTCGAGCGCGGCGTCCCAGGCACCGAAGACGTCCTCTAAGTCGGCGTCGCTCCCGTCCGCCTCAAGCGCCTCATCGGCGGTGGCGAGGAGCCGCTCGAGGGCGACGTCATGGGGGAGCCAGGTGTCGTTCCCAAAGCTCCCTTCGGAGCGCCAGGGGTCCTCGACATCTGCAGCGGGGGCGGGCGGCGTCGCCGCGATGGCGACGAGGACCAAGGGCCACATGACGCTAACGCTTGCGGGCGGGCGTCGCGTCTCGCTCGACCGAGGGGTCGCTCAGGTCCAAGGGCTTCCGGAGCCGGCGCGCGTTGCGGTGCCAGTAGATCGATTCATCCATGAGGGCCTCGAGCTCAGACTGCAGGACTTCGCGTCGCAGCTCGGTGACGAAGAGATTGTCATCGAGCTTGCGCTCGTTCTCTTCAAGGTCTGCCGCATCTTGGAGCGCTGGGCGCATGCCCTTGGTGCCGAGCTGGCCTAGGAGGATCAAGGGAACCATCACGGGGATCCAGAACAGGATCACCTCACCCGCGCGCGCGAGGGGGTGCTGTCTTCCGCCGTCGTTGGGTTCCTGAATCATGGTGGCTCTTCCTCAGCCGAGGTGCTTTCCAGCGTATACCGCTTCTGCGCCGAGGAACTCCTCAATTCTGAGGAGCTGGTTGTACTTGGCGACGCGGTCCGAGCGACAGGGAGCGCCTGTCTTGATCTGGCCTGCGCTCGTCGCGACCGCGAGGTCTGCGATGGTCGAGTCTTCGGTCTCTCCTGAGCGATGGCTCACGACCGCGCAGAAGCCGGCGCGGCTCGCCATGTCCATGGCGTCGAGGGTCTCAGTGAGGGTCCCGATCTGGTTGACCTTCACGAGGATGGCGTTGCCGGCGCGCTCGCTGATGCCGCGTGAGAGGCGCTCGGTGTTCGTCACGTAGAGGTCGTCTCCGACCAGCTGCACGCGGTCACCGAGGGCTGCGGTCATGGCCTTCCAGCCCTCCCAGTCGTCCTCTTCGAGGCCGTCTTCAATGGAGAAGATCGGGTAGGCCTCGCAGAGCCTCGTGTAGTAATCGATCAGCTCGTCGGAGGTCTTGGCGGCGCCGTCGATCTGGTACCTGCCCTCGGAGTGGAACTCGGTCGCTGCGGCGTCGATCGCGATCTTGACGTCACGGCCGGGCTGGAGGCCGGTCTTCTCGACGGCCTCGAGGATTAGGGTGACCGCGGCCTCGTTGCTCTCGAGGTTCGGCGCGAAGCCGCCCTCGTCACCGACGGAGGTCGCGAGCCCGCGCTCCTGGCAGACGCTCTTCAGCGCGTGGAAGACCTCGGCGCCCATGCGCAGGCCCTCTGAGAAGCTGGTGGCGCCGAAGGGCATCACCATGAACTCTTGGATGTCGACGTTGTTGTCGGCGTGCTCGCCGCCGTTCAGGATGTTCATCATCGGCACGGGCAGGAGCCTGGCGCCGACGCCGCCCAAGTAGCGGAAGAGCGGGAGGCCGCTCTCTTCGGCCGCGGCCTTGGCGTTCGCGAGGGAGACGCCGAGGATGGCGTTCGCGCCGAGGCGGCGTTTATTCTCCGTGCCGTCGACCTCGAGCATCGCCCGGTCAACGTCTCCCTGATCGTCAGCGTCCATCCCGAGGAGGGCGTCGCGGAGCTCGCCGTTCACGCTCTCGACGGCCTTCAAGACGCCCTTTCCGCCGTAGCGACCCTCCTCATCACGTAATTCGTGGGCCTCGTGGGCGCCCGTAGACGCCCCTGAGGGCACGGCAGCCCGCCCGAAGGCACCGCTGGTGAGGAGCACGTCAACCTCGACGGTGGGGTTACCACGTGAATCGAGTATCTCTCTCGCTGTTACTGCCAGGATTTCGCTCATGGGAAGGGCAATCCTACAAGGACTGACGGCTTCATAGAACCCGTCACCCGTTCACAGACCCTGCTACCCTATCGGCGCGCCTGAGAGGCATGTGCCGCCCCCCCTGCGCGCGCTCCCAGGCTCTCCCGGGATCGGACCCAAGAAGAAGCGTTTTGAAGTCCATAGCCACCCTCCCCAACCTGCTGACGCTCGCGAACGCCGCGTGCGGCCTGCTCGCCATCTCCAAGGCGATCGACGCCCTCTCGGCTGCAGGGGAGGGGGCGGCGTTCTACGAGCTGATGAAGTTCTCATGCTTCCTCATCTTCCTCGCCATGGTCTTCGACGGGCTGGACGGGATGGTCGCGCGGCTCACCAAGACCACGAGCGACTTCGGCGCACAGCTCGACTCCTTCGCCGACGCGGTCACCTTCGGCGTGGCGCCGGCGATCCTCACCAAGGCCCTGATCCAACACGAGGGGCCGCTGCTCGGCTACAACCTCTCGCCGCGACTCTCCTTCGCAGCCTGCGCCTGCTTCGCCCTGCTCGCGATCCTGCGCCTCGCCCGCTTCAACCTCGAGTCCGGCACGGAGAAGAAGAAGGGCAAGTTCTTCCGGGGCCTGCCCTCACCCGCGGCTGCAGGCTCGGCGACGAGCCTCATCTGGATCTACCTCGTGATGCACAAGCCGAACCCCGGCGCGGACGAGGGCGTCGCGGGGCTCGTGGACGGCATCTCGACCCTCGACTTCAGCGCGGTGCTCACCTGGATGCCGCCGCTGCTCCTCCTCTGGCTGCCCCTCCTAGGGCTCCTGATGGTGAGCCGGATCCAGTACCCGCACGGCTTCGCCTGGATCTCTTCTGAGCGCAACAACTTCTTCAACCTCGTCGCGGTGGTGTTCATCGCCGGGGCGCTCTACCTCGCGCCGGTCCCGCTGCTCTTCGTCGTCTTCAACTTCACCGTCTTCTCCGGTATCGCGCGCTTCGTCCTAGGGCGCACGCCCGCGCCAGAGCTTGAGTCTGAGGGCAAGGCTTGATGCCGTCCGCACGCTCCACGCGCCGCGCCCTCCTCGGGCTGGGCTCCAACTTGGGCGACCGTGAGGGGAACCTCGAGCGCGCCTTGGAGCTCTTGGGCTCAGTCGAAGGCGTGCACATCTCTCAGCGGTCAACCTGGCACGAGACGGCGCCCGTCGGTGGTCCCCTCGGGCAAGGTGACTATTTGAACGGAGCTTGTGAGCTCACAACGACGCGCTCGCCTGAAGAGCTCCTCCACCGCTGCCAGGAGATCGAGGCAGAGCTCGGCCGCGTCCGCACAGAGCTGAACGGGCCGCGCACCATCGACCTCGACCTCTTGTGGTACGAGGGAGAGCTCCGCGACGAGCCCTCTCTCACCCTGCCTCATCCACGCTGGGAGGAGCGCGCCTTCGTCCTCGCGCCGCTCGCTGAGCTCGTCCCTCTGCAGCTGCTCCCCGTTTGCGGAGAGACCGTCGCCGCGCGCGCCTCAGCGCTCATGACCGCGGAGGTCGTGGCTTGAGCTTCTTGCGCTATGGATCGGTCGCGCCTGCTGAGGCGTGGTGTGTGACCCAGCGTGAGGCGGGGGAGACCATCGGCTTCGTGCCTACGATGGGCGCGCTCCACGACGGACACCTCGACCTCGTGAGGCGGAGCGTCGCCGAGTGCGACCTCACGGTGGTGAGCGTGTTCGTGAACCCCCTGCAGTTCGACGACCCCGGTGATCTCGAGCGCTACCCGCGCGACCTCGACGGCGACGCGCGCCTGCTCGAGGAGGCGGGCTGTGACCTGATGTTCACCGGGACTCTCCCAGAGTTCTTCCCTCACTCTTTCGACGAGATGGGCTCCTTGGAGCCGGGAGCGCTCGTCAGCCCCGGGCGCGCCGCCGAAGGTCTCGAGGGCGCCTCGCGCTCCGGTCACTTCATCGGCGTGGCGACGATCGTCCATCGCCTCTTTGAGGTGGTGAATCCCACGCGCGCCTTCTTCGGTAGCAAGGACTACCAGCAGTCACTCATCGTGGCTGAGGTCGCGCGGCGGCGCGGCGCACCCGAGGTCGTGATCTGTCCGACGAGCCGGACGGACGATGGCTTGGCGCGCTCCTCTCGCAACGAGCGTCTCTCGGAGCCCGAGCTCAGGGACGCGCTGATCCTCTCAGAGGCCTTGGCGTCTTGCGACGCCGAGTGGCGGCGGGGTGTGCGTGACGCGGAGGCGCTGCTCGCCGCGCTCTCAGCGCCCTTAGAGGGCGCGCCCGGCGTGCTCCTGGACTACGCGGCTGTGCGAGACCCGGAGGAGTGGGCCGCAGAGGACCCGAGCGGCCCCATGGAGTCATGCGTCGCCCTCGTCGCGGCGCGGGTGGGCTCTGTGCGCCTGATCGACAACCTCATCCTGGGTGAGGGCGAGGCGTGTGAGATCTCCCTCGGAGCGGGGAGCCGCGCGTGACGGTAGAGGTCCTCGCCACCGCGAAGATCAACCTGCGGCTGGAGATCCTCGGTCGTGGGGGAGATGGCTTTCACGAGCTCTCGACGTCGATGCTCGCGCTCTCCCTAGGTGACTTGCTGAGGGCTGAGGCGCGCGATGAGCCGGGCGTTGTGATCTCAGTTCAAGGTGAGCACGCAGAGGGCGTCCCTCAGGACGGGACGAACCTCGCTCACCGCGCGGCCGCCGCGCTCCTCGCTGAACATCCGGTGGGTGTCTCGCTCGAGCTCACCAAAAGCGTCCCTGCGGGAGCCGGCTTGGGCGGCGGCAGCGCTGACGCCGCTGCGGCCCTAGCGGCGACGCGCGCCGCCTTGGGGATGGATGAGGACGAGGCGCGGGACGTTGAGATCCTCGCCGGCTTGGGCTCGGACACTGTGTTCTTCAGGCAGGCCGCCTCGGGGCACGCCTTGTGCGAGGGTCGCGGTGAGCGGGTGACCCCGTTGGAGTCGGTGGGGGACTGGTCCTTGTTGCTCATCACCCCCCGCACCCACGCGAGCACTCGGGAGGTCTACGGGGCCTTCGAGCTCTCGACGGCGGCTCCTGCGCCTGCCGCGGTGAGCTTTGAGGCCTTGGGCGCGATCGAGGCGCGGGCGCAGCTCTTCAATCACCTCGAGCCAGCCGCCCTAGGCCTCTTCGGGGAGCTCGCAGCTTGGCGGGCAGTTTTGGACTCATCAGGGCTGGAGCACGCGCGCCTCACAGGCTCTGGATCGAGCTTCTTCGCGCTCTATGAGAGTTCAGAGGGTGCCGAGGCCGCCTTGGAGCGGGTGTTGGAGAGCGCTCGAGACCTCCCTGCTCCACGCCTAGCCTGCGTGACGACCCCTGCAAGGGGCGTCTCCCTCGGCATTTAAGAGGCGCAGAGCCGGGAATAAGCCCACAGATTCGTGGGATTCTGCCCCCCCTCCGAGGGCTCAGGCGGATGTGCCCCTACCTACAGGAGGTGCAACCGTGCTGAACATCACCGAGGTCCGGGTCAAATTGATCCCGGAACAGAGGGACAAGTTGCTGGCCTTTGCCAGCGTGACGATCGACGACTCGATCGTGATCCGAGACATCAAGATCATCGAGGGGGGTGAGCGAAAATTCGTCGCCATGCCCAGCCGAAAGATCTGCGACCGCTGCATGGAGTGTGGCGGGAAGAACTACGTGAGGGCCCGCTATTGCTCGGACTGCGGCGCGCGGCTCGAGGCGGAGCGCTCTGAGTCTGATGATCGTGGGAGGGCGCGCCTCTACGCCGACGTGGCTCATCCGATCCACCAAGACGCCCGCGATCACCTCTCTGGCGCCATCCTTGAGGCGTACACCAAGGAGGCGGCCCGCGCTGCTGAGCTCGGAGAGGCCTATCAGGGCGCCGTGGATGACCACGAGGCCTGGGATGGGTTCGGCGCCTTCGCCTAGCATTCTTCCAGGCGCGGCTGGTCTGTAGACTCACCGCATGGCCATCGTCGTCTCGCACAAGGGGTCTGACTTTGAGGCGCTCTCCAAGGCAGCCCTCAGACAAGCCGCCCTCGCAGACCTCATCGAGCTCCGGCTCGACGAGGTCGCTGATGTGACGGAGGAGCGCCTCGCCGCCTTCGTCGCTGAGAGCCCCAAGCCAGTGATCGCGACGGTCCATGGGCCGGAGGCCTTCGGGAGCTACTCTGGCTCAACCGAAGAGCGCCTCGAGCTCCTGCGTATGGCGGCGCGCGCTGGCTGTCGTTTCGTCGACATCGACTGGCGGCTCTCGCTCGACCTCGGGGAGGTGGAGGGCAAGTGTCACCGCATCGTCTCTCGTCATGAGACAGAGGGGACCCCAGAGGACCTCGGGTCGATCCATGAGGAGGTGCAAGAGGTCCTCTATGAGGGCGACGTGGTCAAGCTCGTGACGCACGCGAACACGTGTGAGGACGGCCTGCGCCTCCTGCGCTACCTGCGCGAGAAGGGGAAGGGGCTCGTCGCCTTCTGCTCAGGAGAGCGAGGCAGTTTCACCCGCGTGCTCGCGCCGATCTTGGGCTCTCCCTTCACCTATGCTGCGCCCGCAGAGCTCCCGGGCGTGGAGTCCGGTGAGCCCACGGCGCCGGGGCAGCTGCGCGTCAATGACATGCACGCGATCGTGCCGCCAGGTGGGCTCTCGCACGAGACCGCGGTGTTCGGGGTGGTCGGCGCGCCGATCTCACACTCCTGGTCTCCGCGGGTGCACGGGATGGCGCTCAAGGCAGCCAAGCTCGACGCGATCTATCTCGCGTTCGAGCCCGAGGACTTCGCGACCTTCCTCGCGCTCGCCGATGACGCGTGCTTCCGCGGCTTCTCCGTGACGGCGCCTTTCAAGGCAGACGCGCACCGCGCTGCCCGCTCGCGCGACTCAGCGACCGAGCAGGCAGAGGCAGCGAACACGCTCTTGCGTGAGGCCGACGGCTGGCGTGCCTTCAACACCGACGCCCCTGCGATCCGTGACACCCTTGAGCGCGCGATGCGCAGCCACTCAGAGGTCCCGGGTCGGCCGGTGGCGCTCGGCGTGGCGACCGGGCTCGTCTTGGGCACGGGCGGCGCGGCGGCTGCGGCGTGCTGCGCCCTGCGCGAGGTCGGGGCGAAGCTCATCGTGGCTGGACGAAGCGAGGAGCGCGCGAGCGCTCTCGCGGCGCGCTTTGGGGGCGAGGGGGTCGCTTGGGAGGCCGTCGCGGCCTTGGAGTACGACCTGCTCATCCACTGCACGCCGGCGGGCTCCTTGGCTGACCCCGGGAGCTTGGCTGTGCCAGAGGATTGGATTCGGGAGGGGACGCTCGTCTTGGACGGCGTCTATCGTCCTGTGAAGACGCCGCTCTTGGAAGCGGCTGTAAAGAAGGGCTGCACGGCGGTCCCTGGCGGGGAGTGGTTCGTGCGTCAGGCGGCGCAGCAGTACAAGCTGTTCACCTCCCAAGAGCCTGACAACGAGATCCTCCGCGCAGCCTTCCGACACGCCTTCGACGAGGACCGCGAGGCTTGAACCAGCCCATCGTGATCGTCGGCTTACGCTGTGCCGGGAAGTCCTCGGTCGGGCGCGCCCTCGCGGAGGCTCTTCGCCTCCCCTTCATCGACCTCGACGACGAGCTCGCCGCCCGCGCGGGGGGTGGTCGGAGCGCTGGCGAGCTCTTGGAGGAGCTCGGTGAGGCCGCCTTCCGGGAGCTGGAGTCCGCTGCGCTCGCAGACTGCGTGGCGCGCGGCCCCTTGGTCTTGGCCACGGGTGGGGGCGTGGTCGAGCGTGAGGAGAACTGTGAGCGCTTGCGCGGCGGCGCGCGGGTGATCTGGCTCGACGCCTCTTCGGAGGCGCTCTTGGAGCGTCGAGAGCGGGATGACACCGCTCGTCCCCTCCTCAGCGGCGGGGACCCGCGCGAGGAGCTCTCAGCCCTCGGTCCGCGGCGCAGGCCCTTGTATGAGTCGCTCGCTGGGGCCCCGGTGGACACGACAACGCGCGAGGTCGCAGCGATCGCAGAGGAACTAGCAGAAGGTCTACGAAACGAGATCGACTCTGGCGACTAGGATGTGGGTGTGAAGAGCACCAACGACAAGAGAGAGCGGGGCGCCTGGATGCGTTCGTCCTCTTCGTCTTCGCTGGCGCTCTCCCTCCTCCTCGTGGGCTGCCAGGCTCCGGAGGGTGAGGGGCCGGTCGAGGCGATCCCGCCCCGAGCTGATCTCGTCCGGGTAGAGGCCGCTGCCGTAACCTCCGCCGCCCAGGCGGAGGCGGACACCACCCGCGCGGCTCAAGAGCTGCGCTGGATGGGGCTGTGGTTCGCTGCGGGCGGGACGTCGCTGCCTGACCTCTCTGCAGCGCTCGCCACGGTCCGACTTGAGGAGCGCGCCGCAGCCTTGAACCTGTTGCGGCGTGACCTGGACGGGCCCGAAGGCACCGAGCTGCGCAGTTTCTTCGCTGCCACCCTGCGTGACCCCGAGACCCCAGACCTTCGTTGGTGTGAGGCGGCGCGGGCTTGCGGCAGGCTCTCTCTTCATGAAGAGGCGGAGGTCTTGGCGCTGAGCTTGGAGGCGGAGTCAGGTTCACGCCGGGTCGCCGCGCGTGAGGCGCTCTTCAGGCTGCGGGGAGTGTGGCTCGAGGACGTCGCTGCCGCCCAGGTCATCTTGGGTGACGGATCGCCGCCCTCGAAGAGCCTCACAGCTGCTCTGCTTGCGACGACAGAGCGACTCAGGGAGCACGCAGCGGCGCTCTACCTGCTCGATCCTGCGCGGGCGACAGCTGCTCTCGATGACCCAGACCCTGTCATCAGAGCCGCGGCTGTACAGGCGCTCCTTGGGGCGCTCTCCTTGGAGGACCCGGAGCCTGATCTTGAGCCCGAACGAGTGCGCATGACGCTCTTGGAGCGGGTCAAGGTCGAGCCGCATCCGCTGGTCTTGCACGACCTCATCGAGGGCTTCTTAGAGCAGCTCGGTCCAACGGACGTCTGCACCCGCGACAGCCATGAGTTCGCGAGCGCGATGCACGCGCGCGCCCCGGCCTGTGACGAGGCGACGTTGGCGCCGATCGTGTACGGGCTCGCGCGCATGCCTCTCGACGCGAGCATCCCCGCCAAGGATGAGGCCGGGGTCCCGGACGCGTGCAGCCTCGGCTATGCCACAGCGATGCTCGTCGGTGACCCTGAAGAGGGGGGCCACGCTGGGCTCTTCAACGTGTGGGTGCGAGGAGAGCGTCGCTTGGAGAGGGACGCGGTCGCGAGCGCGCTGCGCTCTCTCGAGGTCTTGTTCGATCGCCCGCTCGCTGACACCCCCCGTACGGAGCTGCGCGAGGTGCTCTTTGAGATCATCGAAGATGAGGCCCGTGAGCCAGGCATCCGCGCCGGCGCGGTGCGTGTCGTCGCGCGGTCCGGGCGCCCGGAGGACCTCCCGCGCCTAGGCGTTGTGCTTGAGGGAGCGCCTACATCGGTCGCTTATGAGCTGATCGCCACGATCTCGAGGCTCGCGGAGGGGGTGGAGGCGACGACGGAGTCTGCCATCGCAGCGCGTGACGCCCTCGTCGGGATGCTCTCCCGAGGAGAGGCGAGCTTGCGCCGCCGCGCCCTCGCGATGCTCGCGTCCGAGCCGCTCGCTCACTTGGCGGAGACCACGGACGCAGGCCTCTTCCTCGCGGTCTTGGAGCAGGACCTCTCGGTGGAGGAGTCGATCACGCTCCTTGAGCTCTTGGCTAGCCGAGGAGACTCTGCGCTCGTCCCAGAGCTCATGGCCCACAGGGCCTTCGCGCGCTTGGCTGCGGCGAACTCCGGCGTGTCGACGGTCCTGACGGAGACCCTCGGCCGTCTAGCTGAGGGGAATGGTCCGCTGACCCACGAGGTCGCGAGTCGCCTCTTGGAGACCCCGCTCTCCTCAGAGGGAGGGGACGTCGCGGCGTCGGAGGGAGTGCAGCGGCTGCGGAACGCGCTGGCGCTCTTTGCGCTGCTTGATGATTTGGCAGCTCAAGATCTCAACGTGGAGCAGCACGCTGACGTCGTGCGTTGGGCGATGGAGCTGCGCGAGGCCGCGGGGACGCTCGCTGGCGTGACGACAGAGTCTGTGCCGACCGCCTTCTTGGTGCGCCTGACGGATCTGCACTTGCCTGAGTGTGACCCGGAGTCGGAGCATGGGTTCTGGGCTCACCCGACGGCGCTCTTGAACGCGGACCTCTTCGCTGCGCTCAAGCTGAAGCGCACAGACGATCAGTGGGAGGTGATCACGGCGCGTACGCGCATTTACTTCCAGCACGCGCGACAGTACGCGACGACCAAGACGGGGGACGTGGTGGACGAGTGGGAGGTCTCGAGGGACCTCGCGCGCTTCTTGGTCTCGATGGAGGAGACGGCGCAAGCCCTACAGCAGTACAGGTGGATCGTTGAGCAGGAGTCCTCCTCAGGGGTGACGCCGTCGAGCTCAGTCTTGGACCTCTCTGACTTGCGGCAAGCTGCAGCGCTGGCCGCGGAGGAGGAGCCAGAGGAGCCAGCGCTCACTCCGACGGCCTTCGACCTGACGCTCACCTTGGTCGAGCGCGAGCACTGGATATCGGAGCCTGCGGGGGTGCGCCTCGGCGATCTCGGCGGGCTCGTGGAGCGGGGTAGGGGGTCGGAGGCAAACATCGCGACCTTGCGCCTCGTCTTCGAAGGGCTGCCGGTCCCCGGGATTGATCCTGATGACGTGGAACTGCCCGAGGGCGCGCGCTGGCTGGGGATCCAGGCCGACCCTGAGGGTCTCGCAGAGCTCCACAAGCTGAAGGCATCGCTCGACGCGCCTGCGCCGGTGGATGAGGCGCCCACAGAGCCCGCTCTAGAAGGTGCTCCTGAGGAGGCAGGGGGCGCGCCTTTGGAAGCCCAGGGCGAGGATCCAGCCTCAGGCTCTTGACTCCGGACCCTGCCCGTGGAGAATGCCTCCCCTCATCGCGGGGTGGAGCAGTCAGGCAGCTCGTCGGGCTCATAACCCGGAGGTCGCAGGTTCGAATCCTGCCCCCGCTACCATTTCCAAGAGAGGATCTGGCCCTTCCCGGCCGGGTCCTCTTTTTTTTGTAGTGTCCTAGGATGAAATCTCTCGCACTAACTCTGAGTCTCGCGGTCTTTGCTCCTCAAGATGTAGACGAGAAGTCCAGCCCCTTTGACGGGCTGCGTTGGTCGGATGATCAGCCAGAGGTTCAGGTCGAGGACACCTGGTACGAGCCCGTCTCGATAGACGGGATAGCGGTCGATGAGATCCTCACCCTCGCTGACACGTGGATCCCTGGGCGCCAGAAGCGCTTCGCTGAAGACCTCGTCCCCATCCTTATGAGGCTT
>PVBE010439023.1_pt1 | contig 11175 bp, 11 predicted proteins | sample 1631181 | NCBI WGS metagenome assembly PVBE01 (sample SAMN08397723, study PRJNA350692) | Marine metagenome, whole genome shotgun sequencing project. | isolation source: water | place: Pacific Ocean | collected 2012-04 | reverse complement strand
CGGTTCGCGCCGTCGCAAGATAGCAAAACCGGTTGCAGTGTTCTCGTCGATCAGATGCAGATTGTTGATCCCGGCTGGGTTGCTGACGCGGTCTATCGTGGCCTCAGGTCGCGAAATCCCGTAGTACCCGGCACCCAACAACGTCAGAACGACCACGACAATTCCGCCGACGATTTTCATTGCTGCTTCCACCCTGGGATCTTTGCGCGCAGTATAACGCGGCTCGTTCTTCCGGTGGCGAGCCCTGGGCCCGGCCGCAACGACTCGCATCGATCTGATTCGAGCGTCCAAAGGCTGGACACTGCAACGGTATTTTCAGCCAGTCTCCACTCGGAATTCGCAATCGGGGCGGCCGGCGGCTGCCCGGACCGCACCCCGGGCCGAGACTCAGCGGAGCGTCGGTGCACTCTGCACAGCTTGTCGCTGCCCTCGTCTGACCTACCCTGGTTCTCCATGACAATCAACAGCACGACCGACAGCACGATTGACAGCACGATTGACAGCACGATGTTCGGCGCATCGGACGGAGCGAGTGTGGGCAATACCGAGCTGGCGACTCTGCCGGCCGAGCTCAGCGATCTGTTGCAGCGATCGAATCGCTCATTCCTGGTCACACAGCGCGCCGACGGCTCCCCGACCGCTCACCCGATGACCGCGCTGAGCCAGCACGGCCGGCTCATGTTCAACACCTATCGCAACAGTGCCAAGGCACGAAATGTCGTGCGCGATGCCCGCGTGTCGGCGGTCTACTTCCCCCCCTACGACGAGCCGCCCCACGGCGTGCTGGCGGTATCGGGACGCGGCGAAATTTCTGGCGCCAGCAAGCTCCCGCAGCGCCGCGGTCAGGGCCCCGCCATGAGCGACTCGGTCGCCCGGCGCGCCAAAGAGCGGGTCCAATCCGGCAAGCGGGTCATGATCGACATCCACCCACACCGGGTCCAACCGCTCGCCTCGCCGAGGGGGCGCTGAAAATGCCGCGCGAGAACATCTCGATGTCCGACCCGGAGCTCCGGGCCTTCCTCGACAGACAGTCGTGGATGTTGCTGGCGACGCTCGATGCGTCGGGGGCGACCAGCTCCGCACTGGTTCGGACCGCACGCGAGGGTGACCAGATGCTCTTCGAGGTGGCCGAGGACGACGAGGCCGCACACAATCTGAAACGCGACCCGCGCGCCTGTGTAGCGAACGACGAGTATCCCACCTATTACGAGATCCGCGGCGCGACGCTGCACGGCGAAGCCGCTCCAGCTGGCAAGACCTCCGAGCTGGGCGGAAAAGGGCTGTGCGTCTACGCGCTCGGCATGGACGACGTCGTCAGCTTCGACTTCGCCAAGATCGAGAACAAGTACTGATCGATGCCCGTTCCGGCGTCGAAGCCGGCTACCGGACCTCGACGCGCTCCACGCTCGGCGCGCCCTCGTCCCCGAAGTGCGGATGCACCACGTAGAGTTCTTCCCCGACGACCGCAACCGTGGTCGCCATCGACTCATAGGGCGCGATGCCCGCGAGTTCGGCGGAGCTCCATTCATCAGCGCTGCTGAACAAGACGACGCGATTGACTTTGTTTGCAACGATCGCCAGCTGACCGTCCCTCGTCCAGACTACTCCATCTGCTCCGGAAATCGGTTCGGGAAGACGCACCAGGCTCGCACTCCCGGGATCGTGGAGCGGCAGCTTGTAGAGGCTCTCGCCGCCCACGACCAGCAGGTAGCCCGACGGGTGGTAGACCAGGCCGTTCGGTGCGAAGGCCTCCGAGGCATCGGAGGTCTCGAAACGGTGCAACACGGAGGCCTGATAGAATTCGTCGACTCGGTAGATGACTCGCACGCGAGAATCGCTGACGTAGATTCTTCCCCGGCCGTCGACAGTCACATCGTTCGCAAAGACCGCCGGCTGCGCAGATCGATTCTCGAGCGTCGCGGCGAGATCGACCATCGCGAGGCGAGCGCCCGATTCCAGGTCGTAGACCCCGAGCTTGGCTTGCCCCGGGGTAGCATCGCCAAAGCTCGATGCATCGGAATTCGCCACGAGCAGTCGACCGCGCGCTTCGTCAACCTCGATTCCCACGCTGGAGACCAGCTCCGGATCGTTGACGACAGTCGTGAGACTGCCGTCTCGGTTCAGCGCAAAGACCGAGCCTTCACTCAACGAACCAACGAGAAAGCGTGCGCTCGTCTGATCGAATTCAACGCCTTCAGGGGCGAACAGGTTGCGCTCCGCGATGATGGCGTCGGGCCACCCCTCTGCAGACTGCTCCAGCGTCGGCGGCCGAGCGGAAACATCGGCCTCGGTCCCTGTTTCTTCTGCACAGCTGACTACGAACGCACAACACACTATCACGAAGATGGATGATCGAATGTCCATGACAGACCTCCCTGCTGGCGAAGCGGATCCGTACGATCGCCCAATGGATCGAAGCCGAGATTCTAGCTGATGAGCGAGGTTCGGGAGCGCGTGTCCCAGCCGAAGATCGCGTCCGCGACCGATCCCGCCAAGGCTGATCGGATCAGCGCTGCGGCGGGCTGTCTACGCTGAATGGCGCCGGGGGTGTCGGGATCTCGACCGTATTCTGGCTCCAGGCCCCGATGTTCTTGCGCTCGACGATCCGCCAGGCGTCGTCCCGATGCTCGAAGAGATCCAGGTAGCGAGTGCCACTGACGTTCAGTACGACCTCGCCATTCTCGTTGGCGGGGTAGCGCGCCGCATTGGTGGTGTAGGTCTCACAGCGGGCGCGCCCATTCTCGAGATCGAGCTCGATCCAAGGCGCCCCGAAATCGTGCAGGGTGCCCTGCAGACGCGGCAGGGAATTCTCGAGCCAGGCGATGGTCTCGTCCAGGTTACCGGAGAAGATTTCGCCGTAGTGGATGCGCGCATCGGGGTGAAAGCAGCCGCGAAGGCGTTTGAAATCCAGGTTGTCCACGGCGCGCGCGTAGCTGAGAACCACCCGGGTGATCTCTCGCTCGGCCATCAGGATCTCGAGATCGGTCGTGTTCACCCTTTCATCCTTTCGGCTCCGAGAGCATTCGGAGCTGGCTAGTGCTTCGATGTAACCGATCCGAAGCAGACATCGGACATCGTCAATCCGGGAACTCGACGCGTCGAGCTTCGCTCAGCACGCCAACCAGATCCTCGGCCAGCAGGAAACCCTCTTCCATCGCCGATCGGGCAGCCGCTTCGTAGCGAGACAGATAGCTCTCGCGGGACGGGTACAGCCTTCGAAGGGTCTCGTCGTCAAAGGCAATCGTGGCCCCATTCAGGCGGCAGGCGCCAGGCGAGTTGTCGGGTCCGTAGCGGGCGACCGGAACCTCGATCTGTGGAAGTCGCAACCCACCCAGCGCGTTTCCGTACTCGTCACGCGCGATTTCCGGCGGCGATCCCGCAATTGCAAGGCGCGGAGCGCTCGCTGGCGCCGTGTCGGAGCGGATCCATGTGTCGAGTGCCCGAAGCGCCGCGTTCATCACGTAGTGCGCCGGGAGCGTATTGATCGGAAGGTCGCAGGTCGACATTTCGAAGCCGAGGTCGCGGCGGAACTGCGCGGCAACCACTGAGGTGACGAAGGCGTCCTGGTGGCTCCCTCCAGCAACTTCCCAGTAGCGAAAGCGTTCGCCGTCCTCGCGTCGTGCATCCAGGTGAGCGAGCGCCTCGGACTCGGTGTTTACACTCAGGATCGGAACCTCCAGATCCGAGCGAAGCTCGAGCGTCGAGGGCGTCGGCAGGTCCGCTGCCAGGGGCGCGCCCCGCCCAAAACGAACGTGGATCAGGTAGCCGTCGTACACGCCGGCGAGCAGCTGGGCGGCATTCACGTAGGTAGCGAGCCTGTGTGCCGACTGAGAGGCCCCCATCGCCACCACGCGATCGACCACCAGCCCTCCAAGCGGGTCGGGCGCAGCGCGCGTCTCCGAAGCCAGCAGGCGCCCCGCCTGTGAAAAGATGTCGTACGAGAGCGCATCGTCCGGGATCACGAGCTTCCCGTAGCGTTCTGGATCCCACTTCGTGAGCGGCGGCGGAACCACCGGCATGAGCTCCGTCGGCTGCATGCCGTTGACGGCCGCCCGCTGTGCGGAGACACCCACCCACGCATAGCCGCCGCGCAGGATCTCTTCGTAGGTCTGCGCCCAGTCGGCATCGATGTCGACCCCACCGCTCACGTTCAGCCATTCGACGACCAGGGTGCCGTTGAAGCGCGCGGGATCGCTGGGTCGCCGAACCAGCAAGCGTGTGCGGTAGGGCTGACCCTCGCCCGCCTCGATCGTGATGTTCCAGACGCCGTTCGATCCGAGCTCGGTGCCCTCACGTGGAGCGTGTGCCAGCGCATTGCCCGCGAGGACGTACTCCTCTTCCAGATATCCGTAGGGCTCCAAGATCACGTGGCTGGTGGTAAACGGGCGACCGTGAAGGCCGCCGCGGATCGGACCCGTCACGCTGGGCTGGACGGTTGTCTGGGAGCAACCCGCCAGGGCTGTGATGACCCAGAAGCCGGCGAACAGACAGGCCCCGAGCAGGCCACAGGTCGCCGGTCCCCGGTGCCACTGGGCAGCCAACACCTTTGGCGCATAATAACGAAAGAGAAGGGGGCGCATCGTTTCGCGTATCCTATGGCACAGGACTTTCGAGATCCTGCGAGCGGCCTTGTCTTGCTGATCATGACGATACTGCCAGCGATTGGTCTGGCGCAGCCCCCTTGTCCGAGAAAGACAGACCGAGAAAGACAGACCGAGAAAGACAGATCCGATCGCGCAGTTGTGAAGGCCGATCTTCTGAAACGAAGACTGGACGGCTTCTGGGCCAATCAGTGGCTCCGCCGGGATAGCTGACTACTTCTCGAAGGGATACAAAGAAGAGTACAGAGAGTACGTCAAGTCGAAGAAATCGGAGTCATGGAACTTCGCAAGGACCGTGACACAGGACATCGTCGAGTAGCCAAGGTGGTTGAGGAGTCCCTGAGCTGGGCTCATGCCGAACACCGGACCTCATCCGAATACACCCTGACCCAGGCCGGCACTATGCAGGGTGCGGCCGGGATCGGCCCATTTCTCGAGCATGTATCCATCAACGACCGGGAATTATCGATCCGGCTGTCGGATGATCGCCTCCAGTCGACCGATGCACGCGAGTCCTGTTATGATGAATGCGTAAACTTCAGTGGAGAAAGTCATGAAAGCCGCCGTCATGCGCGCGCTCAACGCGCCGCTCGAGATCGAAGAAATCCAGATCGACAAACCCGGTCCCAACGAAGTGCTGACCCGGACCGCAGCCTCCGGCATCTGTCATAGCGATCTGCACATAATAGAGGGCTCCATCCCGATGCCGACACCCTGCGTGCTCGGCCACGAGCCGGCCGGAATCGTCGAGGCCATCGGCGCAGACGTGACGGAGGTGGCCGTGGGCGATCACGTCATCGGTTGCCTGAATGCCTGGTGCGGAAAATGCGAATACTGCCTCACCGGTCGCCCGCACCTGTGTCTGCCCCCGCTCATCGGCCGTCCGCCCGAGGCGCCCTCGCGGCTCTCCAAGGATGGCGAACCCATCATCCAGTTCGCCCTGTCCTCCTTCGCCGAGTACATGCTCACCCACGAGCGCGCGCTGGTGAAGATCCGAGATGACATGCCGCTGGACCGAGCGGCCCTGATCGGCTGCGGCGTCACCACCGGCATCGGCGCCGCACTCAAGACGGCGCGGGTCGCGCCCGGTTCCAGCACTGCAGTGATCGGCTGTGGGGGCGTGGGCCTGTCGGCGCTTCAGGGCTGCCGCATCGCCGGTGCGGGTCGCATCGTCGCCGTCGACAACCAGCCCTGGAAGCTCGAGCTCGCGCAGAATCTGGGCGCCACCGACGTCGTGAATACCAACGACGGCGACCCCGTGCAGCAGGTGAAGGAACTGACCGGCGACGGCGTCGACTACGCCTTCGAATGCATCGGCCTCAAGCCCACCATCCAACAGGCGGTGGGCATGGTGAAGAAGGGTGGCGCCGCGGTGCTGGTCGGCGTGTTGCCGGTGACCGAAACCGTCGAACTCTCGGCCTCGGACATCACCTTGTCGGAGAAGCGCGTGCTGGGCTCCTTCATGGGCTCCAACGCCTTTCGTCGAGACATGCCCCACTACGTGGACTTCTACCTGGACGGTCGCCTGCGCCTCGACGAGATGATCTCCAACCGCATCCCCCTCGAAGAGGTGAACAACGCCTTCGACTCGATGCGCAAGGGCCAGATCGCCCGCACGGTGATCGTCTTCGAAAATTAGACCTCTTCAATCGCGGGTACGAATTTCCACGCTGCCGCTGAATGTGTCGATGGTAACTCGCCCGTTTCCGTCGCCTGCCTCGAATTCGCGCCGCTGACCAGGCCTACCGCGCGCGCTGGAGATGTCCAGAGCCCCAAACTCATTCCGCACGCGACCGCTGAAGCTCTGGACGTCGAAAACTGCGGAGGTGTCCGTTGGCAGCTCCAGCGTGATGCCTCCGCTGATCGTCTTGCAGTTTATTCGTGCCCCCGGCGCGAGTTCGGCCTCGAGGTCGATCGAGCCGGAGAGCGCGCGAAGGTCGGCGCGTTCGATGACGTCGGCGCGCACCTCGATCGAGCCATTCATCGCGCTGGCCACGACCTCCCCGGCCACACCGCTCAGCTCGATCGCGCCGTTTACGGTGCGGGCATCGACACGGCTAGCCTTGCCCTCGAACTCGATATCCCCGGTCACGGTTTCGAGGTAGGCCTCGGACGGGGCGCCTTCCACGTCGATCTCCCCATTCGCGACGTGGAGCGAAATCCGACCCTCGACACCCCTGGCTTCGATCGACCCGCGGATCGTCTTGGCCCGGATATTGCATCCCTTCGGCAAGTCGATCCGCAGGTCGATCTCCTCTCCCGAGATTGGGATGGGCAGCCAGCGGCCGCGGCTGCCGCGCACCGATACCCAGTCGGTGTCGGATTCGATGTCGAGTGCGGCAACGGGGACACCACGGCTGCGCAACCGCACCTCGAGCTTGTCCCAGACTTCGATTTCGATGCTGCCGGCGATGATTTCGATATCGACGCGCACCTCGGAATCGGCGGGGATCCGAATCTCTGCTCGGCGGTCGCGATCGTCGCCGGCGATGACGGCTCCGGCGCTGGTCAACAGGAGCGCCGCCAAGCAGAGCGGGAGCAAGCCGGCTCATGAGCTCACCTCATCCGGCGAGCGCGTCCAGCACTCGAGATGCTCGAGCAGGTCGGCCTCACGTCGATAGGCCTCGGCCAGCAGGAAGCTGAGCGCATGGTGCTCGGGGTTCGAGTCGATTGCCAGCTGGATCTCGGCGATCGCGCGATCGATGCTGCGCAGGTTCTCATCCAGCGCGGCGACCGTCTCGGGCGGCAGATCTGCTCGGTGGGCCTCGAGGATCGCGACGACGCTCTGGTGGACATCGGCCACGCCGTCGCGTTCGCGCAGCCGTTCGGCAATTGCAGCCACCTCAGCGTCGCTCGGCGGCGCCCCCGACGGCTCGACGATCCACAAGACACTGAGCACCGTCGTTGCGACGAGCAGCACCGCGACGGTCATGGCCGCCAGCGGGCGTGGGAAGAGCGCTGTCAGCGCCCAACGCGAAGGCTCGGGCGTGGGCAAACGCCCTGAAATGCGATTTTCGATGCCGCTCCACGGGTCGCGCTCTCCTGGCCGCTCCGGGGCTTGTCAGTAGGACGCTCGACGCAGCGAAAAGGTTTAGCAGCCAGAATTCCGAGCGACCTCCGCCGGCCGGCTAAACCATTCATGACCGCCCAGCGTCCCACCATCGAGCCACACGACACAGCGCCCCTTTTCGGCGCCATTCGGTGGTGAGGAGCACGCTATGACAGCGAAGGGGTTGTTCTGGATGTTCTTGGGACCCGCGCTGTGGACGGCGATACTGCTTCTGATCGCGAGCGACACCGCCCACGGCGTGATGGAGATGGCTGAGTTCAGCGCCGAGACGGGCATTCGCAAGGTCGCCGCCGTCCCAGACCGCACGCTGAGAGTCGATGCACTGGCCGCGCCCAAAGCTGAAGCGAAGTGTGGCAACCGCCGTGCGCCGACTCGCCCCGAGCGACGACCCAGATCCGCAGCGATTGGACGATCGACCCGGTTCAACTGGATTCGAATCCAGTTGGAAGTTCAAAGCCAAGCGGCACCCGCTACGGCGCCTTGCCCGCCAGGATCGAGTCGATGGCGCCCTCGCCAAACATGGACCGCGCCAGGGACTCCAAGACGGGAGCCCGGGTCAGCTCGTTACCACCCTCGATGGCGAAGCTTTGGCCCGTGACCCAGCTGGACTCGGGGCTTGCGAGATAGCGAACGCCTGCCCCGATGTCATCGGGCACTCCGGTGCGGCCCAAAGGCTTCTGCGCCAGGAACAGGTCGAGCACTTCCTGGTTCTCGAAGAGGTTCGCCTCACCGGCGCCCGTCTGGGCCTGGCGATTCGCATTGGTGTCGACGAGACCGGGGCGCACCGCGTTGACTCGCACCCCGGCCGCGGCCAACTCGAGTGCCGCGACGCGGATCAGGCCCTCGAGACCCGCTTTCGAGGTGCAATATCCGGACAGATAGAACCAGGGCATCTTCGCCGCATCCGAAGAAATACAGACGATGGAGCCTCCCCCGGCCTCTGCGATCATGGGAGCCGCATAACGAATAGCCAAGAAAGTAGGCATGATGTTCAGCTCGACGTCCTTCTGAAAACTCTCGCGGTCGAACATCAGCAGCGGTTTGATGGTGCCACCGCCCACTACGGGAACACAGATATCGAGCGCACCGGTCGGGCGACGCGCCACCTCGAGGGCCTCGACCAATGACGCCTCGTCTGCGGCATCCCCTGCGAAGATCTGTAGCTGCGCACCTTCCTGAACGAAGTCCTGGAGCCACTTTTGTGCGTCCAGCAGAGTCGACTCGGTACGCCCCATGATGGTCACAGAGCATCCGTCCTGGAGAAGCCATTTGGCCGACCCAGCCCCGATGCCGCCACCACCGCCTGTGACCAACGCAGTCATGCCTTGGAGAGAACCGTTCTGGGCCATTTTGTCGTCTCCTGCTCGAGAAGCTGAGCATTCAGGGGCCTGCTTGCCCGAATGCACCCATCATAGGCCCGGCATCGACTCTTCGCCCAGCCGTCCGCACTGGGCAACGCTCTCGACCATTCGAGGCAGATCGTCAGCTCCGTTGGCAGACGAGACCAGAGCAGAGCCGGTCGCCTACAGGGAGCACGAGCCAACCCTGCAAGCCGAAGATCGGCCGAATCCTCCGAACTTCGTCGACTGATGAGGTCGGGATCTCTTCGTTCCGGGACGATTCGGAGGCCCGCGCGGCCAGCCAGGGGCGTAGAGCGCAGTGGCCCAGGAGAGGTGGCGGCTGGACCGGTACCAGATCTGGCCTCGGCGGCACTACTATTGCGCAGTCGGATCGTCGTACTGGACGAAGACGCCGGCCGTCTCGCCACCATCCACACTGAATGCGCCTCCGGTGCAATAGCTCGAAGCGTCAGAGGCGAGAAAGGCGACCACCTCGGCCACCTCCCGTGGTGTGCCAATGCGGCCCATCGGATTTCCCTTCGCGAGCGCTGGCCGCATGTCATGCCCTCCCCAATGACTCATCGCAGTGTCGATGGGTCCCGGATGCACTGTATTGACCCGGATATTCGAACGTCCCAGCTCCAGGGCGGCCACCCGAGCCAGGGATTTCACGGCAAACTTGCTGCTCGTGTAGGCCGCGATGCCCGCTACCGCATCGATCCCGGCAGTCGAAGAGATCAGGATGATCGAGCCCGCGCCCGCCTGCTTCATGGGCGCGATCGAGTGCTTGATCGACGAAAAGCAGCCCAGCTGATTGATCTCGATGACGCGCCGGTACTCCTCTTCCGTCGTCTCCTCGATCGGCTTCGGGGGCGGCGAAATTCCGGCGTTTCCGACCATCACATCCAGCCGACCAAAATGCGAAAGTGCGGCCTGCATCGCCCTCTCCCACTCCGAGCTTCGAGAAACGTCGAGATGCAGATAAAGCGCGGAATCGCCGAGCTCATGAGCGACCTGCCGCCCTTCTTCATCCAGGACGTCGGCGATCACGACCCGGGCTCCACGCTCGACGAAAAGCCTTGCCTCGGCCTCCCCCATGCCGCGCGCCGCCCCGGTCACGAAGGCCACCTTTCCGTCTAGAGCCATCACATCGGGGGCAGACATTCGCACCCTCATTTCACCGTTTTCGGTTTGGCGTCGGACCTTCGAACGATGGACCCGAAAGGCGGCGCAAGGAGGCGGCGTGACTCCATAGCTTGTCCGGTGAACCATACTCGATGTCAATTTTGAGCACGAGATCGGGTTCGCCCCCCGTCGGAGGCTTCGGATTATTCGGGGGATCGAGCTTTCGATCAAACTGAACCTCGAGCGACGGACGCCAGCATCTCAGCATCGGCGGCGTCGGCGTATCGAACGGCGCGATCTTTGGCCGCTTATCTCCGCACTCTGGCACTCAGCAATGGGGCGACGGGCGGTTGGGGGATGACGGGCGTGGATCGAGGCACCCGACTCGAGAGCCTCTCAGCCTCGGGATTCCACACTGCCGGAGGTCACTGGCGAGCTTCACTGCCCCTGCGACTTTCGAGCGAGGATGGTCTTCCTTTCGATCCGGGCGAGTTGGTGAGACGGCCGCATTGATCTACCCGTGTGTCAGAACCTCTGCGCCGAGCTCCCGGATCAGGACTTTGTGGTCCGAAGCTGCACCCCTCCCGAGGTGCCGAAGAAAACAATGGAAATTCAATCGGTTAGACTAATTTTCTCTACATATACATCGAGTCGATTTGACGGCCGATCGACAGCCTGAGGCTGAGAAATGGAGACGAAATGATCGAACTGCGCGACGAGATTGCCGCACACATCACCGCAGTGATGGGTGCCGAGATGGGCTTTTCGCCGGCGTCCTGCGACAAGATGAGGACGGCTCTGTTGGAGCGGTCCGAGGCCGATCTCGACAGCTTGTGGATTCTCGAGCTCGATGTTTTCGGCTGGAAGGTGGTCGAGCTGCGCGGGCAGCCAGCTGACGATTTCGATCCCGATACCACCATCGTGGAAGGCGAGGACGTCGTCTCCCACAGGAATATCGGTGCGTGGGTTCGAACCTGCCAGGAGGAGCTTCGGAGCGCGGACGCTGGCCGCGGGGAAAGCCCTCAGCTCGACTAGCGAT
>PVBE010117822.1_pt1 | contig 11175 bp, 9 predicted proteins | sample 1631181 | NCBI WGS metagenome assembly PVBE01 (sample SAMN08397723, study PRJNA350692) | Marine metagenome, whole genome shotgun sequencing project. | isolation source: water | place: Pacific Ocean | collected 2012-04 | reverse complement strand
CTTAACTACGGCTGAAATGGCATCCGGGGCATAACCATCGGCACCTATTTGTGCGGCGTAGCTATCGGTAACCGGGGCACCACCTACCATTACCTTTACCTGACCTCGCAGGCCTTCTTCTTCAAGAATTTCGATAACCTGCCTCATCTCAGGTATAGTGCTAGTGAGCAGGGATGAGATACCCAGCACTTGAGGCTTCTCCTGCTTGACCACTGCAACAAACTTTTCCTTCGGGACATCTATCCCGAGGTCAACAACTTCAAATCCAGCGCCCTGTAACATCATACTTACCAAACTTTTCCCTATGTCGTGCAGGTCTCCTTTCACGGTACCAATGACAAATTTGGCAAGAGGTTCTAAGCCACTTTTGACTATTATTGGTTTTAAGACATCCATCCCGGCCTTAAGCGCTTGCCCACGCACCAGTACCTCTGGTATAAAAAGCTCGCCCTCTTTGAATCTTGCCCCCACCACGTTCATACCTGCTAGTAGACCTGAATTGAGTATTTCTTGCAGATCTATACCTTCCTTAATCGCTTTTTGGGTGAGTTCTTTGACTCCCGGCTCGCCGACTTTCTCGCTTGGAAATGGTGAATTCTTGTCGGCTCTCCCGCTAATGACCTTCCCGGCTATCTCTTGTAACAAGTCAGGCATCCTATGTCTAACCTCCTAGCATGACATCGTATAATATCATCTCGAAGCTATTCCTTCTTTGTCAGGTATTAGGTTGTGTATAGATTATTCTTCCCTCGTCAACAACGACCTTCCCCTTTATCAGGACGGTATTGACTTGAGAAATACTCCCTCGATCCAGGACTACTAGGTCGGCAATTTTGCCTTTACTGATTTCTCCACGATTCGGCGCTATATTGGGAATAGCGTTGGTTGGATTTTTCGTGACCATGGCAATGGCCTGCGGTAAATCTATCACTCTCTGGTCTATATAATACTCGAGCACCCGGAGCATCGAGTCTCCCCAATAGCGAGTCGCGGAGTCATTTTCCAGTATATCCACTAATCCTTCTTCGAGCAGGGCCAGGGCGGTGATATGGTTCTTCCTGTTGGGTGGCGTGCCAGCCTCTCTGGATCTGAAGAAGTTACCACACATAATGTCTGTCCATCCCCCGGCTTTCTTCACGGCCCTGGCAACTTCAATGGCTTCACCCGGTTCATATAGAAAATCACTGTGACCGGCACGGAAGAGTTCCTTAAGTTCCCGGGCAAACTCGATAACCTGTTCCTTTGTCTGCGGGGAACTGTGGAAGTCCAGGGGCACGCCTAGCTTGCCGGCGTAGGCAGCTGCTTCCCGGTTGGCTTCTATGGTTAGCCATGCATTCTCTACAGCGCACTCCGCGAACTCCTTTAGTTTATTCTTGGCCGCGGATATACCCAGTTTCTTTGTCAATGCGGAAAGAGCCTTTTCATCTGGTGGCCGGGCAAAAAGAGCTGACCCCAGGGCTACTCCGTCTTCAAGGGTTATCGAATACCCGGTTTCGTTCTGTACCATAAGCGGGATAAACAGACCGTACGAATAGCTGAGATCTGGTGTTTGCCCGGTCTTGGGTGCCGGTATGCCAAGTGCCCCGACCTCTCCTATTCCCAGTGCTCCCTGTTTTATCATTTCCTCTATCGTAGTGCGATAGTGCTCTTCCTTAAGTCCGCCACAGCTGAAAACCCTGGCTCTTTTCAAGTGTATAGGCATGTGAAGGCTGAGTGTCTGGACTAGCATTGGCGTAAGGCTCCTGGCTTCTGCTACTTCCTCCATCGTGCTAAATCCGTCCTGGTTTACTATTGTCGTCACGCCTTCCAGCAGGTATTTATTCAACCTCCAGGTTACCCTGTCTTTCGGTAAACCAGGAAGGGCAACATCGCAAGGAAATGGCCCCGTAGTGACGGCGTGGTCGTGGCTGTCGATGAGTCCGGGAATAACCAGGCCACCGGCAGCATCGACAATTCGGCTGGCGTTATCGTATAGAGGGCAAGGGTTGGTGCGAATGCTATCGATAAGCTCTTCTTCGATAACGATAGAACGGTTCTCAAGAATGGTCTTGCCGTCTCCCGTGACGATGTTTGCGTTGACAACCAGAGTATGCATTTTGCACCTCCTTACTCGCTTTTAATCAGAGTGTCGCAGGTTCGAGACCTGCACGGTCTGCCAAAGCTGGTAGACCTTCCCTGCCAGGGAGTTTTAAACAAGAACCAGTGTGCCAAGACACCGGGTCAACCGATACCCTGATTTTATTATTTCCCATGGCGCACCAGGTTTTTTGGGGCAATTTCAATCGATGGGCACGACGTGAGCAATTTCCTTAACAGTTTGCTGGACGCTCTCGATTGACATAACTTTCTTCCAGTCAGGTTGGAAAACCCGCTTTTTGGCCCGGCTAATCGCTAGTTTGGACCCCTCGGACATGGGGAAACCAGATACATCAAAGATTATGGCTATCGCGCAACGAAGATGACCGAAGAAAAATTCGCGGGCCGCGGCCTCCGGAACACCCATTCTGATGGCCTCCTCCAACCCTTCACGGAGGACGGAGATACAGGTCGCCGCGAATGTCTCGGTTAGACCTGGTTCCAGGATAGCCATCTGTTCCGTGGTAATACGATAGGTATTAGTCACCGGGGCCCAGATCGCTCGGGCAATAGCTTCTCCTCTGGTAAAATCCGTTTCCGGGCCGTGGTGCAAAGCACAGACGACGCTGTGCTTGGCCTTAACGCCGCCAAAAAAGTCTTGCCTGGCTTCCGGGTCAGTTTCCTCCTGAAACAAAGGGGGGTGACAGGGGTGAGAGATAAAGTAAGTGATATCTTCTCGTGCTAGTAGCACGCCGGCATAGCCTGCCGCTGGGTCAAGACCGATGACCATGGTGCCGCGACTTAGCCCGGGCACAATTTGCTGACAAATCTCACCGATTAGGGCATCGGGTACGGCTAGAATAACCACATCAGCCGCCTCAAGAGCTTCATCTTGAGGTGTTACCGATACCCCGAGTTCCGTCAGTCTGGCAATCGCCGCATCGTTAATCTCAACGTAAAATGTGGTATAGTCCGGTTTATCCTTTAGGTTTCTGGAGACTCGATAACCGGCTTTGCCGCCGGCGCCTATTACGGCTATGGTAGTCATTCTATTTTTCCTCCTTTCAGACCGCTCTTAAGCGTATGATATCACCAAACAATCTAATCTTCTAATGAGTACAGCTATTTTGACATATGAGGCGGCATGAGGTTACTCAAACGGGAAAACCTCGCACTGGCGGGTGGTCAACCAAACGATAGAGGATATTTACCATACTTTCTGATGGCCTTGACTATCTCAATATAGTTTTCCGGATTAACGGCACCGTGGATGGTGTTGCTGGACATACAGATATACCCGCCTCTCTTGCCGGCCTTCTGGATACACTCCTTCACGGCCTCCCGGACCTCTTCTCTGGTGCCAAAGCTGAGCAGGTTACCGCATCCCACATTCCCCATTAAACATATTCTATTACCGTACCTAGCTTTCATGTCACCAAGGTTCATCCCGGTGATGGTGTCGATGGGGTGAAGTCCGTCAATACCGGTTTCCATCATCAGGTCAACCAGAGTTGCTTAAGGCCAGGTATCAGGAACCGCTTGGTTAACTCTCTAGAGGCAAATGGTGCTTGCGTGACGGCATAGTCTCCGGCATTAAAATTGAATACTGTTCCATTAGGAATATCGGTCATGTCTTCTTTTACCGAGGGGCATGGAATTTCTGCCACTTGGCCTGGAACTCCGGCTTATCCAACACCTCCCGGTTGAGTAGGGCCTCTGGAATTTCTCCATGGATAATCTGGGAGGCCTGTCGAAGTTTCTGGCTCCAGCTCTCCCGGAAGAATTCGTCGGTATGGCCCAGGGAATGCGGGGCGAGGATAACGTTGTCCATCTTTAATAAAGGGTTGTCGGTTGGCGTTGGTTCCTGTTCAAACACATCCAGCCCTGCCCCCCGTAGCCACCCTTCCCGCAGCGCTTTTATCAGCGCTGCTTCATCTATGACCGGCCCACGTGCCGTGTTTATGAGATAAGCCGTCTTCCTTACCTTTTTCAGTTCTGCTTCGCCAATCAGGTGACGAGTTCTTTCGCTTAGCGGAACACTGATGTTCAGGAAGTCTGATTCCGCCAGCACCGTATCCATATCCGTCAGTTGAACATCGACGTCAGCCACGCTATCCGGGGTGACATATGGGTCACAGGCGATATGTCTCATCCCGAAAGGCTTGGCCAGCCGGAACATCTCATGACCGATGTTACCTATGCCTATGGAACCCAGTGTCTTGCCGGGCAGGCCTTCACCGTGGTAGTGTTCTCGGTCCGCCCATCGCCCCTCGCGTGTTATCTTGTCTTTGTCTAATAGCCGCATCGCCAGGGTAAGCATAAAGGTAATAATAGCCACCGCCATAGGGCGGCGGACGGCGGCCGGAGCGGTGCACAGCATCATCCCGGCACCATTAAGGGCTTGGACATCAATGTGGTCATAGCCCACCCCGGTATAAAGAACGGCGAGGAGCCGCTCATTTCCAACGAGGGAGCTTGTCGTCCACTTAGTTCCGGCGCTGATTACCATGTCGGCATCGCGTATCTGTTCCGGAGTGACCTCGGGCAGAAACTCCGGGAAAATCTCGTACTCCACATCCGGCATCTCATCCAGAAGCTTTAACCCGGAACTGGGAATCTTGAGTTTTCCGTCCTGGTCAAATAAATCCCTGGTGATTCCGATTCTTGCTTTAGCGTTCACATCGTTCCTTTTATCTTATCATTACGCTGGGAAGCCAGAGGACTATCTGAGGGAAGGCAATCATTAAGCCGATACCGACCCAGATTAGAACAATGAAAGGAATTACCCCCCGGATGATATGGGCCGTGCTTATGCCATACTTTGGCGGAGTTATGCCTCTCAAGAAGTAGATGGCCACGGCAAAAGGCGGGCTCATGAAAGCCATCTGGAGGTTGACGCATATCATCATGGCAAACCAGAGTTCATGAAATCCCAGGACTTCAGCGATGGGGGTGACCAGGGGGACCATGATGAAGATAATCCCCAGCCAGTCAATAAACATACCCAGGATAAAGATTATGACCATGATGATGATGAAAATACCCCATTTCCCGCCGGGAGCTGCCAGCACAAAATTGCCCACCACCTCACCGCCACCTAGGGCGAGAAAGACACCGACAAACCCGATGGCTCCAATAGCCACCACCGCAATCATACCGGTAATCTTGGCCGTCCCGAGGACAACCTCTTTCAGACGCGACCAGGTAAGTCCCCGGCGGGCCAGGGCGATTAACGTGGCCGCCAGAGCACCTACCGCGGCGGCTTCCGTGGGCGCGGCCACGCCAAAGAAGATGCTCCCCAGCACCGTTAAGACGAGCACCGCCACCGGGATAACAGAAGTAAACAGTAACCGGAACTTGGTCCTCAAAGGAATCGCCTTTTCGGCCTCATCATGACCGGAGGGGGCCCAATCGGGTTTGATGGTAGTGACAATGAAGATATAAGTGATATACAGGGCAGACAGGGTTAAGCCGGGCCCGAAAGCCGCCATGAACAGCTTGCCCACCGATATCTCGGCGATGGGTCCGTAGATTACTAGCATGACACTCGGCGGTATTAGAATGCCAAGGGTACCTCCGGCGCAGATGGCACCGGAGGCCAGTTCTTTGTTATAGCCTCGCGACATCATGTGCGGCAGGGCTACCAGGCCAAGCATGACCACTGACGCGGCGATTATGCCCACGCAGGCCGCCAGGATGGTCCCGGTCAATACCACCACGATGGCGATATGGCCACGCAAGCGGTACAGCCAGACTTCTAGCGTGTCGAACACGGCTTTGCCGATACCGGACTGCTCGATCATTATCCCCATGAAGACAAACAGGGGAATGGCCACCAGGGTGTAATTGGTCAGTATGCCGTAGGCCTGTGAATACAGGATGTAAAAAACCTTGGTCTCAAATGCCAGAAACCCTACGACTATGGCCACGCCGGCCAGGCTGAACCCCAGTGGATAGCCCAGAAAGATGAAGGTTAATAAAAGCCCGAACATGGCCAGGGCGATAATTTCGGGGCTCATGTCAATCATGGCTATCCTCCGCCAGCTCTTTCCGTGTGCTCAGGAGAAGTATGCCTCGTAGAAACCAGCAAATACCGGCCAGCGATAGCAAGGAAAATCCTAGCGCGATAGCAAAGCGTAACGGTATTGTCGTTGGCTCCCATATACCAAACATAGATGTCTCCCCCACCTCTAGAGCGCGAAAAGCCGCCCTCCAGGCCTGATGAGTAAGGATACCGAGTGCCGGGAAAAATAACAGGGGGGTGAGCACGACATCGATAAGGGTCTTCAATTTGGTCGAAAAACGGGCGTAAAAGAGGTCAACTCTGACATGCCCCCGATGTAAAAGCACGGACGGGGCGGAAAAGAGAAAAAGAACGGCCCCCAGCATGTAGGTAATATCAAATGACCAGAAGGTCGGGGTATCGAATACGTATCTGGAGACAACTTCATAGGTCATAGTCAGGATAATTAGTATCACTAACCAAGCCATTACCCGGCCGGTGCGGTCAACTAAATAGTCCAGACCTTTCAATATACCCATCTTACCCGGTCTTCCTCAGAATCAAGTAATGAATAAATCTGCTTCCTTTCAGGATGCCCCGGTGGTTAATGCCGGGGCATCCTGGAGTCTTATCCAAAGGTGTAACCAGACTATTTGCCGTACTCAAGCAGCATTTTGGTTTGTGGCTGGATAACGCCGGCTACGCCGTCCCATGTCGTTGCGAAGTCCATGAGGTTATTGTATACTTCGGCATAGAACGGGTCTGCGGCGGCGTAAGCCGCCCACATTTCATTGGCTGCCTGGACGATGTAGGCCTGGCATTCAATGGGTAGGGTTATTACCTCGGTACCATATTCCACTATATTGACCATTGCCTCGGCGTTTCTCACGGTATCCGCCGCCATGTTATCCACTGCCGATACTTTTATCGCATACTGCAGCAGTAGTTTGAGGTCATCGGGCAGTGCTTCGTAAGAAGCGCGATTCCATATCGCATCACCGACGGCCGCCGGAGAATGGACCCCTGGCTCATAGACATATTTGGCCACCTCGTGCAAACCAAAGGACCAGTCAGTGGCTGGACCAGCCAGTTCGGTAGCATCAATGACGCCGCGTTCCAGTGCCTGATAGACCTCGCCGGCCGGGAGGTATAGTGGTGAAGCAACTATGGCCTCGAGGACCTTGCCCCACTCGCCGTAGGTACGTATCTTCAACCCGTCGTAGTCATCAAGGCTCTCGATCAACCGGTTGGACCACATTTCATTTTCGGCGTTTAAAAAGGCCATGGGCCCCAGCACGATGACATTATCCAAGCCCGGGGTCCGGTCAATCAGTTCCTGCTCCAGAGCGAGGCCGTCACCAGCATAAAACCAGCCCATGTACGCGTCCGGGTTGGGGCTGCCGGCGAACTGTACCCACAGGTCACTAACCGGACCGAATGCCTTTTTATTATTCGTCGGGTTGGTGACGGCACCATCAAGGGTACCTGCCTGCACCGCATCCCATTCGCCATCCGCCGCCACGATAGAACCCGGTTCGTGCATATTAATCTTTAGTCGTCCGCCGCTGATTTGGTACACGTCCCCAAACGCGGCCAGGAGTGGCTGGGTTGGTGGCCAGGCTACCGGATTCTTGGACTGGACTATCCACTCAAATTTCTCGGCAGGTGCTGCCGGGACTGGAGCCGGTGCGGGTGCTGGCGCTGGAGCGGGTGCGGGTGCGGGCGCGGGTGCCGGAGCCGGTGCCGCACAGGCTGCCACCAGTCCACCCACCAGGGCCACTACCAGAACCAGAGTTAAAGTCCTTCTTTTATTCATTTTCCTCTCCTTTTAAGATATTAGCCTTGAGCTGATTGGTATAATTTTGGTAATATCCATCACCTCCTTCGTTAATATATTAAGTGGTATTCATTAAAATTTTATGAATGTTGCCGGCTAACATTTCCGGTGGACGGTATTGGTACAGATAAACATGCCATATTAGTTATCTACATAGTATTGGTATTCGCTAACGATAGAGGATAATGATAGATTTGTCAATAGCCTCACGAGGATTATTTATAGGAATGTGCGAAACTATTCCCAAAGATAATCCCCGCGATTAATTGAATTTTAAAAAAATAGTTTACCTTAAAGAGTAAAACCTCTTGACAAAAGAATGGATATACTTTATTATTAGTAATAGTTACTATTATTTAAGGAGGGTAGCAATGCCAAATTTAATCAATGAGAATCCGTTTGGGGAAGCGAAAGGAACCTCACTCGAGCAAGCAGTAGAGGTGAACTTTCAAGGTGAAACCGCTGAAGTTGGGCTTTACTTGGCTATGGCTTGGCAAGCACAACGCGAGGGTTTACCCGAGGTAGCGGAGTCGCTAAAGACTATTGCTTGGGAGGAAGCCCAGCATGCTCTTCGCTTTGCAATACTCAACGGAAAAATTTCCACCAGTACTAAGGATAATCTTGAAAAAATGCTTGCTGGCGAAGAAGCTGCCAATAAGGGAAAGCGGGAATCTGCGGTGAAAGCTAAAGAAGTCGGTGACGAGACCCACGAAGTCTTCGACCAATCCAGCCGCGATGAGGCTCGTCATGCTTGTATGTTGGAAGGCCTTCTGAAACGGTATTACTAGCGCTATGGGTGTCAGAAAGAGTAAGCCTCGCGAGATTATTCTGGAGGAATTGCAAAAACTCAATACCCATCCTCGAGGAGATGAGCTTTACGGTTTGGTCCGTCAGCGATGGCCCCAAATAAGCATGGGAACAGTTTACCGAAATCTAAACTTTCTGAGACGACAAGGGATGGTTGATGAGATCTTTTGTGGGGATTTTAACCGCTACGATGGAAACACATCCCGACATCCTCACTTTCTTTGTCGCCGGTGTAAGCAATTGCGGGATGTTGAAGCCAGCGGTTTACCAGCAAAGATTGAGATAGTAGGACTTGAGGACAATTCCCAAGTGGAGGGACACCATATAGTATTCTACGGCTTGTGTAACTGCTGTCTTTCCGAACAGCACGGGTAACAGCTAATTTACTTCTCGGGAGGTGGAGGGGGGTAAATTAGAAATCGACAACAGGTGTCATTGGTCCTTTTAGCTACGGTATCTGAAACATTAAGTGCTACTTTGGCCTAAGTGCCGCCACCACTGGTTTAAGGATATCAAGCGCTTGATATGCTTCCTTAATGGTTATCGTGTAGGGCGGACAGATGAACAGTCTGTTTCCCAGCCAGCCAATAACCCGTGTAAAGATGCCGGCATCAAACAGGTCTTGCCAGAATTTTGCTTTCGTTGGCGAGTCAATCGGCTCTTTGGTCTTTTTATCATTAACTAGTTCGAGGGCTTGAAAAACACCGCGACCGTCAGCATAGGCAACGCAAGGATACCATTGCTTAAGTTAGAGCAACAGCCATCCTGGCCTCTGGAGCATATTATCTACTTCATCATTACTATAATATGCGATACTGTAATAGCGTATCTTTATTACAACAGCTGGTTTTTCATTAGACAAAGTAACAACCTTACTTTTTCCGGCTGGACTTTTACTCAACAGGCCATTAGAATAACATAGAGGAGCACAGTGTGAAAATACTTCTGGTATATCCACAGTATCCGGATACTTTCTGGAGTTTCCGGTATGCCTTAAAGTTCGTTTCTAAAAAGGCAGCTTTCCCGCCACTAGGACTATTAACCGTTGCCGCCATGTTGCCCGGTGAGTGGGAGAAAAAGCTGGTAGACATGAATGTCACTAGACTGACTGACGGAGACATCAAATGGGCTGACTACGTGTTTATCAGCGCCATGGTAGTGCAACGAAATTCAGTAAACGAAGTTATTGCCCAGTGCCGGAAACTGGACACCGGAGTTGTGGCCGGCGGCCCTCTTTTTACTACGGGATACGAAGAATTTGATGGCGTGGACCACTTTGTCCTCGATGAAGCTGAGGTTACCCTGCCCCTCTTTTTAAAAGATTTAGAGGAAGGGTGTGCCCGACATATTTATACCTGTAAACAGCGACCGGATATAGGCCGGACTCCTATCCCACTATGGTCCCTTATTAACCTGAAGCACTATTCCGCGATGAATGCCCAGTATTCCAGAGGGTGTCCTTTTAATTGTGAGTTCTGTGATATTATTCTACTGAACGGTCATAAACCGCGGGTTAAAGAGAAAGAGCAGGTGCTGGCCGAACTGGAAGTTCTATATCATCGGGGCTGGCGGGGTGGCGTCTTTATTGTTGATGATAACTTCATTGGGAATAAGAGAAAACTGAAGTCGGAAATACTACCGGCTATAATTGAGTGGCGGAAGAGGAAAAGGCATCCCTTTGCTTTGTCTACCGAGGCATCTATAAATCTGGCGGATGATGAAGAATTAATGAAATTGATGGTTGATGCCGGATTTGGCGCGGTATTTGTTGGTATTGAAACGCCCAATGAGGAAAGTCTGGTGGAATGTGCCAAATTACAAAACCAAAATCGTGATCTAGTGGCGTCGGTCAAGAAGATTCAAAACTACGGTTTAGAAGTACAAGGAGGGTTTATCGTCGGTTTTGACAGTGACCCGATTTCCATTTTCAGGAACCAGATCAGCTTCATTCAAAAGAGCGGTATCGTTACCGCTATGGTCGGTCTGCTGAACGCTCCTCCAGGCACCAGACTCTACCAGCGTTTAAAGAAGGAGAACCGTCTGGTAAAGGCTTTTACCGGTAATAATACCGATTGTTCACTCAACTTCATTCCCAAGATGAACTATGAAACACTCATTAATGGTTACAAGCATATTCTGGATACCATCTATTCCCCCGGCAATTATTACGAACGGGTCAAAACATTTTTAGGAGAATATAAACCCCGAGGGGAAATAGCGAGCCGACTACAGTTTTACCATATTAAGGCATTGGTTAAATCTATGTGGTTTCTGGGCATTAGAGAAAAAGGAAGAAGATACTACTGGAAGTTATTCCTGTCGACTTTGCTAAATCAACCGCGGAAATTTCCTCTCTCGATAAGTCTGAGCGTCTACGGGTATCATTTCCGTAAAGTGGTGAAGAAGTACATTAATCTACCGGTTGAAGACTTTGGTGGTTCCAGTAAATGAG
>PVBE010565890.1_pt1 | contig 11176 bp, 12 predicted proteins | sample 1631181 | NCBI WGS metagenome assembly PVBE01 (sample SAMN08397723, study PRJNA350692) | Marine metagenome, whole genome shotgun sequencing project. | isolation source: water | place: Pacific Ocean | collected 2012-04 | reverse complement strand
AAGTTGCGGGAATGGACCCCTCTTGAAGGCCCTAAGGTTAAAAAGATTCCTTAGGGGGGGGGGTATACGCCTTGAAAACTGCGTTTAACGGGGTGACAGTTCCCTCGCTATGAAATCAATACTTGTTTCAATCGTCGCATGCGTTGTGCTGGTGGGCTGTAAGTCTATCTCAATTCACCAAGCTGTCTTTGATGGAAACATCGGAGCGGTCAAACAGCACTTGGATGCTGGTGAAGAAGTAGACGCAAAGGATGACAAATTTGTCGGGACTTTTTTGCATTGGGCGGCTGCTGGAGGTCAAAATGAAATCGTCGAACTACTCATCGCCGAAGGCGCTGATGTGAATGCGACGGATGGTGATGGTGACACCCCTTTGCATCTTGCTGGGAATACAACGGCAAGCACAGAAATCGCCGAACTGCTAATCAGCAAAGGTGCCGATGTGAATGCGATGAATCTGTCGCCGCCGGGGCGACGTATAGGCGGAATGACTCCTTTAGATATGGCGACACTTGGGAATCGTACGGAAATCGCCGCACTCCTGCGCAAACACGGCGGCAAGACAGCTAAAGAATTGGGCATGAGCTACCTGACGACGGACTCCATTCTGCGGAAACACAACGGCAAGACGGGTGAAGAATTGAAAGCTGAAGGGAAATAAAACAACTCACTCCACCACTTAAGTGCTGAGTTGATTAGCGTAAAATACCCAAACTGTTTTTCACTGCAAAAACCCAGTTACATGGCTAATGACAGGTGCACGACCGTTTCTGGAGAGAAAATGAAGGATTCCCTATTTGAAGATTTACGAAGGAATGAGTGGCTCCTGAGCTAGGACTTGAACCTAGAACCTATTGGTTAACAGCCAACCGCTCTACCATTGAGCTACTCAGGAATCCCGAGGGGCGTGGAAACTAACGGCAGATCGTACCGTTCGTCAACAGATTTCTCAAATCAGTAGCCTTTCAGCGGATTGTGCTAGACACTCTTGACTTGAGTTCCGGCTAGGCAAGCGGCATACCGACTTGGTGCAGTTGGAAACTCGTACTGCGGTTCAAGTGTTGAACTCGGCTACATCATTGCGACCACGTTTGGCCATCGTACTGGGCAGTGCCTTCGGTCAGGTCGCGGAGTCGGTAGAGACCTCTGCGACAATTGCATTTGCTGATGTGCCCGGTTGTGGTGTCCCGGGAGTAGATGGTCACGCGGGGCAATTTATCATCGGTCGACTTGGCCGGTCGGATGTCCTTTTGCAAGCCGGCCGGTTACACTACTACGAAGGCTACTCGATGGATGAGGTGACGTTTTCAATTCGTCTCATGGCAGCTTTTGGGATCGAGAAGGTTTTGCTAACCAACGCAGCCGGTGGAATTGCGCCTAGTCTCGCTGTTGGTGACTTCATGCACATCACTGATCATATTAACCTTATGGGGGCCAACCCGCTGCGAGGCCAAGCATCGCCGCGATTTGTGGACCTGTCAGCAGCATACTCCAAGTCGCTTGGTCGAGTGCTGGGGCAGGCCGCTGTTGAGTGCGGGATTGAGCTCAAGAGCGGTGTTTATGCGGCTGTGTCTGGCCCAAGCTATGAGACACCGGCCGAGATTCGTGCCTTTGCAATGCTGGGTGCCGACGCCGTTGCCATGAGCACTGTGCCAGAAGCAATCGTCGCCAGGCAGCTTGGACTCGAGGTTGCCGGTCTGTCGTGCATTACCAACGCCGCTGCCGGTTTGACCAAGTCGTCAATCAGCCATGAGGAGGTTCTTCAGCAATCCCGTCATTCGAACAAAAGGGCCGCTCGATTGCTTGTCCGCTTTTGCGAATTAGCCTGAAAAGCAAGTCTGACTATGGTTGACTCAACGTTTTTCGCCCAATTGACAAAATGAAGTTTGCTATTTGCAATGAAGTGTTCGAGGGATGGACGATTGATGAGTCCATCCAGTTTGTTGCCGAGACCGGTTATGATGCAATCGAGATTGCACCGTTTACTCTGTCGCAGTATGTGACGGAAGTGCCGGTTCCGGAGCGGCATCGAATTCGCACCGTCGCCGCCGATAACGGCATTGAAATCTCGGCAATACACTGGGTACTCATCAAGACGGAGGGTATGTATATGACCCACACCGACCCGGTGGTTCGCAGGAAGACAGCGGATTATTTTTGCGAGTTGGTTAGATTTTGCGCCGACCTTGGCGGTGAGGCGATTGTTGTCGGTTCGCCAAAGCAGCGAAATTTACTGCCAGGGGTCAGCTTTGAACAGGCTTGGGACTTGGCAAGGGAGACGTTCGCTCCGTCGATCAAGCTGGCTGAGGACAAGGAGGTGACGATTTGTTTCGAGCCGTTGGCTCCGTCCGAGACTGATTTTGTGAACACAGCTTCGAAGGGCATCGAGTTCATTCGGGAGTTCGACAGTGACGCTTTCAAGATTATCCTCGACGTGAAGGCAATGTGTTCCGATTCGAAGCCGATTCCGGATATTATCCGCGACTCGCATCCGGACTTCGGCTACTTTCACGCTAACGACGCCAACCTCAAGGGACCTGGTTTTGGCAATGTGGATTTCAAGCCCATCTTCGGTGAACTGAAGGAGGTCGGCTATGACGGTGTCGTGTCGGTGGAGGTATTCGACTTTGAAGAGGGAGCAGAGAGGATTGCTCGTGAAAGTCTGCGTTACATGAGGGAAGCCTCCGCGTAAGCCAAGTGCTTGGCCAAGCGACTATTAGCGGGCCTGCAACTCGTAGTTGAGCACGGCGAGGCAGTAGATGGCGGCGGTCTCGCTGCGGAGCACCAGTGGACCAAGTGTGATAGGCAGGGCGCCAGTGCGGATCGTGTTGATTTCTGCCGGCGTGTAGTCTCCTTCCGGCCCGATCCAAATGGCCAGTTTGACCGGTGCTTGACCGTGTTCCTCGGCGTGAGCATCAATGTGTTCGCGAGGGTGTTTTGCGTCGGGTTGCAGCGTGGCGATTAGCGACAGGTCGGTTTGTCGCGCGTCTGTAAGTGCTGCTTTCGGCTTCATCGGCACCTCCAGCTTGGGCAGCCAGGCTGAGCCGCATTGCTTGATCGACTCGATGCAGATGTTACGCCATTTCTCGACCTTGGCTGCACTCTTGGCTTGGTCCCAGTCCGGCACGGAACGTTCGGATAGCACTGGCACGATGCGGTGTGCGCCAAGTTCGGCGGCTTTTTGGACGATGAAGTCCATCGCTTTACCTTTGGCTACGGCCTGATAAAGCGTGATCTCGAAGGGAAGGGGCGGGACGTTGTTTTCCTGAACTATGTTAAGCAGGACGGCTTCGTTACGTACCTCGTCGGCTTGGCAGAGCAGTTCTTTGCCGGCGCCGTTGAGAACGACGACACGGTCGCCTTTCTGCAGGCGTAGAACAGTACGGGCGTGTTTAGATTCCTGAGGTGAGAGGCGAAGCGGGTTGTTGTGGCACTCCTCAGGGAGGATGAAAAAACGGTGCATGAAACTGTAAGGGTTAGCTGAAAAACTTTTTGGCTTTCTCGAAAAAAGAGCCACGCATTGGGTTGACGCGGTCGTCGCACAGTTCGCCGAACTCGGTTAGCTTGGCTTTCTGCTTGGCGTTCAACCGGGTGGGCACTTCGACGATGACGCGGATGTGATGGTCGCCGTGTCCGTACCCCTGCACGTTTTTTACTCCTTTGCCCCGGAGGCGTAGGATGGTGCCGGACTGCGTGCCGGGAGGGACGTTGATCCGCGAGCTGCCGTTTAGGGTGGGCACCTCAATCTCGGAGCCAATTGTGGCCTGGACGAAGCTGATCGGCACTTCGCATTGCAGGTCGTCGCCGTCGCGTTGGAATATCTCGTGTTCCTTGACGTGTAGCACGACGTAGAGGTCGCCCGGTTTACCGCCGTGTACGCCGGCTTCGCCGTTGCCGGTGGATCGTAGCCGCGCGCCGGTGTCTACCCCGGCGGGGACTCGGATAGTTACTTTGCTGGACTTATCTCTACGACCCTCGCCGTTGCACTTGGGGCAAGGTTTGTCGATGGTTGCGCCGCTGCCGCTGCACTTGGGGCAGGTTTGAGCCACGCTGAAAAAGCCCTGTGATTGGACTACTTGGCCTTGGCCGTTGCAGGTGTTGCAGGTTGTCCTACGGCCTCCGTCTGCTACGCCGCTGCCTTTGCATGAGTCGCACGCGTCGAGCTTGCTCAGGCGGATATCCTTTTCACAGCCGTGCACCGATTCCTCGAAGGTCAACTCCATGTCGTAGCGCAGGTCGGAGCCACGGGTTGGTCCGGAGGAGCTTCGCCGCTTGCCACCGCCGAATAAATCTTCAAAAATACTGCCGCCATCACCGCCACCGCTGCCGCTGAATGCTTCCCGGAAAATATCGAAAGGGTCATGGAAGCCAGCACCGCCGCGGCTGCGCCGGGAGCCCGGGCCGAATGCGGCATGGCCGTACTGGTCGTAGGCTGCCTTTTTCTCGGGATCGCTCAGAGCCTCGTAAGCTTCGCCGACCTCTTTGAATTTCTCCTCAGCTTCCTTGTTGTCGGGGTTTTTATCGGGGTGATATTTGACGGCAAGCTTGCGGTAGGTCTTTTTGATTTCATCCGCAGAGGCACCTTTGCCTATGCCTAGCACTTCGTAGTAATCGCGTTTGGCCATGGCTACTGGTTGTCTTCTTCTTCTGCCTCGTCAAGAGGTGAGGCGACGACCACGGAGGCGGCCCTGAGCAGGCGGCCCTTCAGTTGATAGCCTTTGCGGATTTGCTCGAGCACGGTGCCTTCCTCGGTATCGTCTGATTTTTTGCGGGACACGGCCTCGTGCAGAGACGGATTGAACGCTCGGCCGCTGGCTTCGATTTCAGTAACCCCCACCTCTTCGAGGGTTCGTTTGAGCTGGGTGTGCACCATCTCAATGCCGGTCTTGAGCGATTCGAAGGAATTGTCGTCGTTGTTCCTGACAGCGGCGATTGCCATCTCGAAACTGTCCATTGTGGGCAGCAGTTGCTCGATGAGTGCTTCGTTAGCGTAGCGGATTGCGTCTTGTTTCTCCTTGGCCAAGCGCTTGCGCAGGTTGTCGGCCTCAGCGACTTGTCGCTGGAGTCGGTCATAAAATTCCTCCGCCTTGGCTGCCTTTTGGCGGAGTTCCTTGAGTTCATCGGTTGTGGGGGGCGAGAGTTTCTCCTCCTCTAGGTCTTCGGGCTCCGTTTGGTCGGTCGCTTGGTTTTCCGGCTCCTGATCGCTCGGAGCCTTGGTCTCTTTTTCTTCCGGATCGGCGATCTCGATTTGGCTCTTCCCTTTTTCTTCCTTACTCATGAATTTTGCCGATAACCGGCGGCGAGTATTGTACACGACCCTCCCAAACAGGGCAACCGCGAAGGAGGGAAGCAGTGAGTCGGGAGGTTGTTTGCATCGTTTTGGGTTTAACGGTAAGGTTGGAGCAGGTTTTAGCGAATGCCGGAAAAGACCAGAAAAGAGGTGCAGCCCCAGGCTCGCGAGTTTTTTGACAAGGGACTAGCCGCCCTGCGCAAGGACAATCTCGATTATGCGACTAAACTCTTCGAGCAGACGCTGCGGCGGGAGCCGGGTTTTTTCGAGTGCCGTGAGGCGCTCCGACTTAACCAGTTCAAGCGGGCAGGCAAGAAGAGCAGCATATTCAAGATGTTCGGCAAAACAGCCTCGACGTCGCTCTTGCCCAAGGGACAGCTGGCGCTGAAGAAAGATCCCATCGAGGCCATCGAGGTGGCCGAGCAGATTCTAAACGAAGATCCGTACAGCGTGATGGGCAACAAGCTACTGGCGGATGCCGCCACCGAGGCAGGATTCCCGCGAACCGCGGTGTTCGCTTGGGAACTGGTCATGAAGCAGCAACCGGATGACAAGGCCTACACCATGCGATATTGTCAGGCGTTGCTTGACAACGGCGAAATTGCCAAGGCAGAAGAGACTTGTTCAGCGTTGGCCAAGGAGCACCCCGGCGATCAGGAGGTGCAGCAACTTTCCAAAAACATGACGGCCAACCGCACGCTATCCGAGGGTGGCTACGACAAGGTCGCTTCCGGTGAGGCCGATTACCGTGCGGTGCTCAAGGACGAAGAGGAGGCGGTGTTGCTTGAGCAGGAAAATCGGCGCTCCGAGCAGGAGTCCACCGCCGAGAACCTGATTCGCGAGTACGAACAACGGATCGAAGCCGATCCGGACAATTTGCAGCTTATCCGTTCACTGGCGGAGCTGAACTGTCGAGTAAATGAATTCGACCGCTCCATCGAGTACTATGAGAGATTCAACAAGATAAACCTGCGCTCCGACGCCGCCGTAGACCGAGCCATCGTGGATACGAGGTTGATGCAGTTCGATTGGCAAATCAAGCAAGCAGGTGAAGGCGAGGCGGGTAAACTGGAAGCCAAGCGTAAGCGTTTTGAGATGGAGCAGATTCACCGCTTGTCCGAAAGGTACCCGTCCGACCTATCGCTGCGGTATGACCTTGGAGCGCTGCAGTTTGAGGCCGAAGAGACCACACTGGCGATCCAATCTTTCCAGCGTGCGCAGGCCAATCCACACCGGGAGATCGCCTCGCTGATGTACATTGGTCGCTGCTTTGCCAGGCGAGGAATGAATGACATGGCGGCCGGCACTCTGCAAAAGGCGCTCGATAAAAAAGAAGTCATGGACGACGAGAGGATGGATTTGCTCTACCAACTTGGCTGCGTGCTCGACTCGATGGATCGCAAGGAGGATGCGATCGAGCAGTTCAAAATCATTTACGAGCGCGATATTGGCTACCGCGATGTTGCCGAACGGGTGGATGCATACTACGCCAGCCTTGGATAGGCGGCGCACGGATACAATGAAATCAATGACCGGCTATGGGCGGGGTGAATGCACGGTGAAAGGCGTATGCATCACCGTCGAGTTGAATACAGTGAACAGGAAGCAGGCCGAAGTCTCGCTTGGGATTCCGACGGAGCTTGAGTTTGCCGAGTCGGAATTGCGTGACATGATTCTCGCTTCCGTGTCCCGGGGGCGGGTCAACTGCCGGATTATCTTGCAACACTCTAAGCCGGGTCGGCCGGTTTCGGTTGCTATCAACGAGAGGCAGGTCATGGCGTATCGCCGTGAACTAGGCAGGCTGTCCAAGTCGTTGAAGGTGGCGGACAATCTTTCGATCGATAGCCTCCTGCGCTTGCCCGGTGTGCTGGAGACTCCCGATGCAACGGTTGAAACCAACACATTTCGTGCCCCGGCAAAGCGTGCGCTTAGGCAGGCGCTCGAGGCATTGCAGGCCATGCGTGGGAAGGAGGGCACCAATCTGGGCCGAGATTTGGCAAAACGCTTGGCCGGCCTGAAACGTCTGGCCAGGCGGGTGAGTAAGCGCGCTCCGCATGTGTTAAAACATCACCGAGACCGGTTGATCGAACGGTTGCATAGTGCCGGTATCGAGTTGCCGGAAATGGACGATGAGCGCCTGCTTCGGGAGATCGTTTATTACACAGATCGGATGGATATCACTGAGGAGTTGATTCGTCTTGACAGCCACTTTGGCCAAATGGGCGCTTGCCTCTCCTCCACTACGCCGGTGGGACGCAAGCTTGACTTTTTGGCGCAAGAAATATTCAGGGAGATCAACACAATTGGTTCAAAGGCCAACGACTCAGTCATCTCGAGTGAAGTCGTTGACATGAAAACGGAACTGGAAAAAATCCGTGAGCAGGTGCAGAACGTCGAATGAGTGGCAGCTTGCCGAGTACGTCTCTTGTAGTGGTGGTCTCCGCGCCGTCCGGCACTGGGAAGACCACGCTTTGTGATAACGTGCGCGCTGCGCTGCCAAGCGCTAGCCGCGTGGTGACCTGCACCACTCGCGAACCGCGCGCTGGCGAGACGGATGGTGTGGACTATTATTTTCTCGGGGAGGAAGAGTTTCTCGCAAGGGAGCAGGGGGGGGAGTTTTTGGAAAACGCCGTTGTGCATGGCAATCATTACGGTGTGCTCAAGTCGGAACTGCGGGCCAAGCTCGCAGAGGGGAACGATGTACTTCTTAATATCGACATACAGGGCGCGGCAACCATCCGCGAACGAGCAGCGTCCGATCCCGTGTTGAGCCAGTCGCTGGTCACGGTGTTCCTGTCCCCACCAAGTCTTGATGAACTCGAAAAGCGACTACGCGATCGTGGCACCGACTCGGCTGAAATCATCGCGGGCCGCCTCGCCATCGCGAAGGATGAGATGGACCAGGCTGGGGAATTCGACCACACGCTGATCAGTCAAACCCGCGAGGCCGATGTTGAGCGGATGCTTCGCATTATCGAAAACTCCCGCTTAGACAAGCAAAAACCTATCAAGGCTGATGGATAAAAAAACAATTGTATTGGGAGTGTCCGGTTCGATCGCTGCGCATAAGGCAATCGACTTGGCGAGCCAGTTGACCAAAGCCGGGTGCGTGGTTGACGTGGTGTTGACACGGGATGCAGAGGAGTTCGTCAAGCCGTTGCCGTTCCAGACACTTACTTGCCGGCGCGTGATCACCAGTCTGTACGACGAGGAGGAAACCAACGTCGCCCATGTTCGTGCTGCTGCCGAGGCGGACTTGCTGTTACTTGCCCCGGTGACGGCCAACACTCTAGCCAGGTTGGCTAACGGTTTGGCTGACGATGCACTGGGTTGCATCGCACTGGCATTACGGCCTGAGGCTCAGTTGCTGCTGGCTCCAGCGATGAATGTCAACATGTGGCGACATCCTGCCACCGTGGCCAACGTGGCGGTGTTGACAGAGAGGGGTGCCGAAATCATCGGGCCGGACGAGGGGATGCTTTCCTGCGGTTACGAGGGAATTGGGAGGCTTTGGCCAGTGAACGGGATCGCTGAGCGAGCCTTGGAATTGCTTGGTGTGGCCCGTGCAAACGACTGAAAGCATGGCCTCAAACGGAGGCAATAAGACGTGGATAGACTGGTGGCGCCTGTCCCAGTTGTTCAAGTCTGTTGCGCCCGACGATTGGGCGCAGCGTTCGCGCATCCATTTTATGGAGCGCAATACGGTCCTGCCGGTCAAGGTGGTCTACTTTCTTGTTCTTGTTTATTATCTCTACTTTGTTGAGTGGCCGGAGATGGACTCCGATCGCGTGCGTTGGACGCTGCTGCGGACGATCCAGTGGTTTTTTGTCTTCTGTCTTGTTGTTAATGTGGTGATCAGTGTGATGCTTATACGGATGGATGAGTTTTCCACCAAGGTGCTTCGTGAGGTAGTGTTCTCCATTTGCCTGTTTGACGCTCTTTTGCTGGCGATGATGACTGAGTTGACCGGTGGCTTTGAGAGCTTCCTGTTTTGGATGTTCCTCGGGCTTCAGGTTCGCAATGCAATCAGCATGCCGATCGCGACGACCCAGATCGTGGCCAATCTTTCCGTCAGTATTATTTATCTGTGCGCGGGTGCGTTCGACATCATCGTTGCCCGTTCGGAGGAAGAACTCGAGAACATCACAGGGGAACCGGTGATGCTGCGAGCGTTGCTGCTGGTGTTGATGACAGTGTGCGGATACGGCTTGCAGGTGTTGATTGACAAGCAACGCCGTATGGAGGCCGAGGAAGATGAGTTCGACCGGCGGCAAAGCCAGCTTCAGGCATCTGGGCGGCTTGCGGCGGAGATTGCGCATCAGGTGAAGAACCCACTTGGCATCATCAACAATGCCGCTTTTGCGCTTGGCACGGCTGTTGAGGGAAATGACTTGGTCGATCGCCAAGTTGGCCTAATTCGCGAGGAGGTCAATAAGGCCGACCAGATTATAACCAAGCTGATGGGCTACGCTCAGTTGGTAGAGGGACGCTTGGCCAAGCTCGATATCAACCAGATGCTCGACGACGCTATCATGCAGGCGTTCCCGATCGGCAGCAAGTTCAGCACTCGCATTCGGCGTGAGTACGGAATCGCCCTGCCGCCCCTCCTTGCCCAGCCCCAGCATGTCAGCGAGGTGTTCGTCAATATCATCCAAAACGCGAGGGAGGTGCTTCGAGGTAAGGGGGAAATCCGGATCAAAACCAGCTATGAAGGCGATTATACCTTTCGGGTGATCGTCGAGGACAACGGCCCCGGAATCCCTTCCGAGCAGCTCAAATCGGTCTTTGAACCGTACAACACTACCAAGGAAAAGGGCACGGGGCTTGGGTTGGCGATCGTCAAGCACAACACCGAATTGTACGGAGGTGTGGTGAAAATCGAATCTGAACTTGGAAAATATACCCGTTTCAATCTAGTATTCCCGGGAAGGACGGCACTCAACCTCAAGTCTTCATGAAGATAAACCTCAAGCTATTGGTCGTGGATGATGAGCGCAACATGCGTGACTCGCTCAGGACAGTTCTCGAGTCCCGGGGTTATCAGGTGGACACAGTCGAGTCGGCGGAGGATGGATTAAGGGTCATCGAGTCATCCACTTACTTTATGGTCATCACGGACGCGCGCCTTGAAGGAATGAGCGGATACGAGTTTTTGCGGGAGACCTATGAGCGTTGGCCGGATCTGCCGGTACTGATGATTACCGCCTACGCCACGCCAAAGCTGGCGGTGGAGGCGATCCAGACCGGCGCCATCGACTATTTGTCCAAGCCGTTCGAACCGGAGGAACTGCTGCACTCTGTCAACCGCTGTGCCGAGCGGCATTTGCTCATCCGGCAAAACAAAAAACTCAAGGCACGCCTTCCGTATGGTTACCAGTTGGACGATATTATCGGCAACTGTCAAAGCCTGAAGGAACTGCGGGAGATGATCCGGACGGTTGCTCCGACCGAGGCAACGATCCTGATACTTGGCGAGAGCGGCACGGGTAAGGAGTTGGTCGCCGGGGCCATACACCACTCTAGCCAGCGCCGTGAAGAGACGTACGTGCGCCTCAATTGCGCGGCCATTCCCGAGACACTGCTCGAGAGCGAATTGTTCGGGCACGAAAAAGGATCTTTCACCGGTGCGGTGAAACAGAAGACCGGGCAAGTGGAGGAGGCTAACGGCGGCACACTGTTTCTCGATGAAATCGGTGAGATGTCCCGATCTCTTCAGGCCAAGCTGCTCCGCTTTCTCGAGGATGGCACATTTGTTCGTGTAGGAGGAACAGAGGAGCTCCGAGTGGATGTCCGGATTATTGCGGCGACCAACCGTGACATTATCGACGCCATCGAGAACGGCGATTTCAGGGAGGATCTCTATCATCGATTGAATGTGGTTCAGTT
>PVBE012542208.1_pt1 | contig 11178 bp, 10 predicted proteins | sample 1631181 | NCBI WGS metagenome assembly PVBE01 (sample SAMN08397723, study PRJNA350692) | Marine metagenome, whole genome shotgun sequencing project. | isolation source: water | place: Pacific Ocean | collected 2012-04 | reverse complement strand
GCCCTCATCGGTGGAGAGACCGCCGAGATGCCGGGTATGTACAGCCCTGGGCACTACGATCTCGCGGGCTTCTGCGTGGGCGTGGTGGAGCGGGACGGGCTGCTCGACCCTGCCCAGGTCTCCAGCGGGGATGCCTTGATTGGCATTCCATCCAGCGGGCTCCACAGCAACGGGTTCTCCTTGGTGCGCCGCCTTGTGGATGAGCTGGACTGGGACGAGAACCATGGACTGGGAGAGCCCCTGGGTGATGCCCTGCTGCGGCCGACGCGTATCTATGCCACCGAGGTCAAGACCTTGCTCGAGGGCTTCGATGTTCGCTCTCTGGTCCACATCACAGGCGGCGGCTTCCACGAGAATATTCCGCGTGCCTTGCCCGAGGGATGTCAGGCAGAGCTCGACCAGGGCAGCTGGACCATACCGCCCATCTTCGGACTCATCGAGCGCCTGGGGAATCTCGGAAGGCGAGACATGGAGGATACCTTCAACAACGGTGTGGGCCTCATCGCTGTGGTGCCCCAGGCCCAGGCTGAGGAGGCTGCTGCTGCTGCGGGTGGAACGGTGATCGGGCGGGTGCGGTCAGACCTCGATTGCCCGGTGGTGATCCGGTGAGCGAGCGGGTCTCCGTCGGCGTGCTTCTCAGCGGAGGCGGCACCAACCTCCAGGCCTTGATCGATGCCGCGGCCCAGCCGGACTACCCCGCGGAGATTGCTGTGGTGATCTCGAATCGCGAGGACGCAGGCGGACTGGAGCGCGCCCGCGCTGTGGGGATCCCGGCGATCTGGATTCCCCATCGAGGCAAGGAGAGGGCCGCTTTCGAGGCAGAGTTGGTGGCAGCACTCCAGGCACATCAGTGCCAGTGGGTGGCCCTGGCGGGATTCATGCGGATTCTCACGGTGACCTTCCTTGATGCCTTCCCGGGCCGGGTGCTCAACATCCACCCAGCGCTGCTTCCTGCCTTTCCCGGCGTTCATGCACAGGCGCAGGCATTCAACGCGGGTGTGCGTGTTGCGGGGGCCACCGTGCATCTTGTGGATGCAGGGATGGACACCGGGCCGATCATCGCCCAGGGGGCCGTTCCCCGGCTGCCCGAGGACACCGTGGAGGATCTCCAGCAGCGGATCCTTGCAGTGGAGCATCAACTCTACCCCGCCGTACTGAGGTGGGCTGTGCAGGGGCGAGTGCATGTGGCCTCGGGTGAGGTCAGCGTGGACCTACCCGATGGTGAGCATCGCTGGGTCTGGGGCGGCTAGCCTGCAGAGGTCCGAACACGGTCGACAGTGAGGATCCCGCTGACCTTCTCCAGATTGCGCATGAACCGCTCGAGCTCCTTGACGTCTGTGATGGTGACCTCGAGGTCGAGGATCGCCTTGTTGTCGTCGATGCTCTTTGCCTCCAGCTTCGTGACATTGATGCCCACCGTCTTGCAGACTGCACCCACTTCCGCGAGCATGCCGGGCTTGTCATTACACAGGATGCGGACCTCGCCGGTGTGCTTGGCCTTGCCGGTACCGTGCCACTGGACCTTGATCCGGCGCTCAGGCTCCAAGGCCAGGAGCTGTGGGCAGCCGGAGAGGTGGACCGTGATTCCCCGGCCACGAGTGATGAAGCCAGTCACCGTCTCCCCGGGAAGCGGATTGCAGCACTGCGCATAGGAGACCATCACGTCCTCGACCCCGTTGATCAGTACCGGACTCTCGGAGCGGGTGCGGATTCGATTGAAGAAGCTCGTGATGGCGCCTGGCTCTTCCTCTTCCTCCTCGAAGGTCTCGGGTGGTAGGAGGTCCCGCACCAGGCGCTCTGTCGTGATGTGGCCCTGGGCGGTGGCCAGATAGAGCTGGTCGGCTTTCCGATAGCCATGCTTCTTGGCCACCGTCTTCACGGTCCCGTCCTTGAGCAGGCGGTTGAGGGTGGCTTTGTGCTTCTTCAGCGCCCGCTCCAGCATGTTCCGCCCGATCTCTCGTCCCTTGTCCCGTTCCTCCTCCCGGATGTCGCGACGGATCTTGGAGAGCGCTCGACCAGTCCTGGCGATGTTGAGCCAGTCTCGGCTGGGGCGCTGGTCCTCGCGGGTGAGGATCTCCACGGTATCTCCGCTCTGTAGCTCGTAGCGAAGGGGCACCATGCGCCCGTTGACCTTGGCCCCCACGCAGTGGGTTCCGACTTCCGTGTGGATGGCGTAGGCAAAGTCGAGAGCTGTGGCTCCGAGCGGGAAGAACTTCACATCGCCCCGAGGAGTGAAGGCAAAGGCCTCGGTGGCGAACAGGTCTACCTTGACCGTCTCCAGGAACTCCTGGGCATCCTCCACCTCTCGTGCGGCCTCGAACAGCTCCCGGAGCTTGGCCACCTTGACTACGTCCTCACGGCTCAGCGCCAGGTGGCCCTCCTTGTAGCGCCAGTGAGCAGCGATTCCGACCTCAGCGATTCGGTGCATCTCGTGAGTCCGAATCTGGATCTCGATCTGGCGTTGGTCCGGACCCAGCACGACCGTGTGGAGCGACTGATATCCATTGGACTTGGGCTGAGCGATGTAGTCCTTGAGCTTGCCGGGGAAGTGGTGGTACTTGGCGTGGATCAGTCCGAGGGCTGTGTAGCACTCGCCGATGTCCTCCACGAAAATCCGGAATGCCAGCAGGTCGTGCACTTGCTCGAACTCCAGGCTCTGGTCTTGCATCTTCCGGTAGATGCTCATCAGGTGCTTGGGGCGACCCAGCACCTTGCTCTCCAGCCCATTGGTAGCGAGGTCCGACTCCAGGAGCTGACAAGCACGCTTGATGTAGGCCTCCCGATCGTCCTCACCGCTGGCCAGGCTTGTCTCCAGATCTGCGCAGACCTCCGGGTGGAGGTAGCGGAAGCAGAGGTCTTCAAGCTCGATCTTCAGGCTGGAGAGCCCCAGTCGATTGGCGATGGGCGTGAAGATGTCCAGGGTCTCCTGGGATATTGCACGGCGCCTATCGGCCTTCATGTGCTCCATGGTGCGCATGTTGTGGAGGCGGTCTGCCAGCTTGACCAGGATGACGCGCACATCCCTGGCCATGGCCAGGACCATCTTCCGGAAGTTCTCTGCCTGTGCCTCTTCCTTTGAGGTGAACTCCAGCTTCCCGATCTTGGTGACCCCGTCCACCAGGTCACAGACCTCTGCACCGAAGAGCTCGATGAGCTCCTCATTGGTCACCAGGCAGTCCTCCTTGGTGTCGTGAAGGAGGCCCGTGGCGATGGTGTCCACGTCCATCCTGAGCTCGGTGAGAATCCCCGCAACAGCAAGGGGATGGGTGAGGTATGGCTCACCGGATTTCCGCATCTGCCCGGCGTGTGCCTTCGCGCTGAAGACGTACGCCCGCATGATCACGTCGAGATCAGCGTTCGGCGCGTAGGTCGAGACGGCGTCGAGAATGTCGTTCAGGCGCATACGGCCGAGGGGTCTCCATCCACCTAAAGCCTACACCGAAAACGGGGGCGTGGGCAGCAATGGATTGCGTTTTGCCTGCTTACTCAGTCCGTGAAGCGGCTGACCAGCGAGGGAGAACGTACAGTCCGAAGGAGTTCTGCTACCAGTACAGACTGGAACTGATCGTGTGCACTCTGGAGGTGATCGTTGAGAACAAGGTAGTCAAAATAGGCGCACTGGCTGACTTGGAGGCGTGCCTCGCGAATGCGTCGCTCGATGACCTCTGGAGAGTCCGTGCCTCGTCCCTTGAGTCGGCTGGCCAAGACCTCCAGTGAGGGAGGAAGGACAAAAATGGTGATGGCATCGGGTGCCGCGGTGCGGACCTGCTCGGCACCCTGGGTGTCGATGTCCAGGAGGATGCTGTCGCCCTGACTCAGGGCTTGTTCGACCTTGGTACTGAGGGTTCCGTACCGGTTGCCATAGACCTCCGCCCACTCCAGGAAGTCTCCTGCAGCTACGCGCTGGACGAACTCGTCGTGGGTCAGGAAGTGGTAGTCCTTTCCGTCGACTTCGTCTGATCTGGGCGGGCGGGTGGTGGCGCTTACGCTGAATCGAAGCCCGGGGATGGACTGAAGTGCGGCCTGGACCAGGGTGGTCTTCCCGGTTCCGCTGGCGCCAGTCACCACAAAGAGGGCGCCGCGATCAGGCTTGGACCAGTGCTCGGTGCTGAGGCTCAAGCGTCACCTCCGGAGGGCCTGCTAACCCGTCGTGGTGCCCGACCGAAGCGGCAGCAGGACGACAGGGGGCAGGGGCCGCACACCGCGGGCAGGTGCTTGGACCGGCAGCCTCCCGAGATCCCCAGGTGGGCGAGGGCAAAATCGTAGCGAACCGGATCCTGGGGATCGATCCGGGCGAGGTTTTCCGTGATCTCTAAAGCGGTCCGCCAGCTGCCATCCGTGCGGTGTGTGAGGCCGATGAGTCGGGCGACTCGGAGCACATGGGTATCGACCGGAATCACCAGCTTTGCGGTGGGCAGCTTCCAGATCCCCAGATCAGGATCGGAGGGGTGGGTGGGCCGTCGGATCATCCAGCGAAGGAGCATGTTCCAACGCTTGCAGCCGGAGCCATCTGCTGGACGCGGTAGGCAATGGCGAAAGCCGCGCGGAAGCTCGGCATAGCTCGAGACTCCAGCGAGCGAGACGCTGGCGCTGCGCAGGGCCAGGATGAACCTGTCCAGGGCCGGCCCGGTGTTTCTGTGCTCCGGTGCGAGGCCCGCAGCAAAGTAGGTGCCGAGCCGGCCATGTTCCCGGCACATATGTCCCACGGCACGAGCGAGAAGAGCGATGTCTCCCCCGCGAAGCCACCGGTAGTTCAGTCCGCTCAGCGCATCGGCATCCGCTTGTTCGAAGCTGGTCACCCAGCTCGCCGGCCCCCCCCTGGTGTCGGCCAGGGTGAGAATGGACTGCACCACCGGGAGGAAGGCCTCCATACGCCCAAAGGCCAGTGTGGATCCAAAGACTGCCGCCACCTCTGCATCCGCAGGATTCTGATAGCGGCGCACCAGGTGGATGGGATCGCGCACATCCGAAGAGGTGCCGGTCAGGAGTCGGTCGAGTTGGTCCCGTAGGATCGGTATGCGCGAGGGGGGGAGTGTCGCTCGAGGAATGCGTGGCACGGGCTGCCTACTCGACGTTGGCCGCCTGCTCTCGCATCCTCTCAAGGACGCTCTTCATCTCCACGATTCGGGCGCTGACCGGGTGCTCGGCAGCTTTGGAGCCGATGGTGTTGACTTCGCGGTTGAGCTCCTGGAGCAGAAACTCCAGCTTTCGACCCACAGGTGTCTCGCCCTTCAGGCTCTCGGCGAACTGGGTGCAGTGACTCTGAATTCGGGCAAGCTCCTCACTTACATCGGCCTTGTCCGCGAGCAATGCGACCTCCTGGGCGAGGCGGCCGGGATCGACCCGGTCTTGTACGAGCCGAGTGAGGCGCTCCTGCAGTCGCGCCTCCAGGCGTCCCACGATTCCCTCCTGCTCCTGTGCGACCTCGCCCTGGAGTTCATGGACCTGGTCGAGGTGTGCCTGGAGATCGTCCCGCAGTGCGGTGCCCTCTGTATTCCGCATGGAGATCAACTCAGCGATGGCCTGGTCGAGCGCCGTCTGGATGAGTTCCCACTCTCCGATGGCATCCGCCTCGTGCTCGATGGTGTAGAGCACGCCGGGCTGCGAGAGGATCCAGCTGGTGGAGACGGCCTCGTCGGGACGGGCGAGGCGCTTGGCCACCTCGGAGGCAGCCTTGAGGTACCGCTCTGCCAGGAGCGGATCGGGAACAATGCTGTGCCCGGACTCGGTGGCCTGTCGACGGACAAAGACCTCGACACGACCACGGGAGAGCGCGGACTTGAGAGCCTTGCTGAAGCGCGGCTCCACCATTGAGTAGGGACGAGGCAGGCGGACCTGTACATCCAGAAAGCGGTTGTTGACACTCTTGAGCTCCACCACAACGGTCACGTTGCCGTTGGTGGCCTCACCTCTTCCGTACCCGGTCATCGACTGCATACGGGGCTCTAATCGCCGAAGCGGCCCCTGGCCCGTGGATGCGCTAGGAGTGGTTGGGAGGTGCCCATTGGCGGATGACGCGCGTGTGAGTTGGGACGAGTACTTCATGAACATCGCGCGGGTGGTCTCGAGCCGAGCGACTTGCCACCGGAAGTTCGTGGGTGCAGTGATTGTGCGGGATCGGACAATCCTCTCGACGGGCTACAACGGATCGATTCGGGGTCTGGACCACTGCTCCGATGTGGGGCACATGATGGAGGATGGTCACTGCGTGGCCACGATCCACGCAGAAATGAATGCCATCATCCAGGCAGCCCGCAACGGTGTGCGCATCGAGCAGGCGAGCATCTACATCACGGCCAGCCCCTGCTGGGGCTGCTTCAAGGCACTGGCCAACGCTGGCCTCAGCCGGATCTGCTACGGGGAATTCTACCGGGATGAGCGGAGCTTTGAGGTCGCATCAAGGCTGGGGATCGACCTGATCCATGTGCCCCTCGCAGAGGGTGCAGAGGTATCAGTACCGCCCGTGCAGGGTCCTAGCGCCTAGCGGAAGACCGCCCAGGTCAGCTGGTCTGCGGTGTCGTCGCAGCTGGACTTGGTCCAGTAGAAGGAATCGATGGCGAATGCCTGAAGCTCGGCATCGTTCACCTCGACCATCGTGGAACCAAAGGGCGAGGTCGTGACCTTGCTGGCTCCGCGGAATGAAATCTGGGTGCCTTCCATCTTGCCGCAGTCGTCCTTGGAGCTGCCGATCGCAACACCGCGGGAGACCTCCAGGCCATCGACGTCGCTCTCCTTGAGTGCGCCGCCGCCGGTGCCCTCATCCATGGCGGCCACCAGTCCCATGCCGTCGCGGATCACGAAGCCACGGGAGAGGCCATCCTCGCTCTGTCGGACAATCAGGTTGACCGTGTCGTCCTCGAGCAGGTCGAGCTCAGGCAGTGCCTGCTTGCCATTGGAGTCCAGGATGCCGTATCCGACCGTCCAGGTCGTGCCGGTCATGTCGACGATGTCCACAGCTGTGGAAGTGGGCGAGCCGCAGCTCATGGTCGCGCTATCAGAGGCATCGAAGTCACGGATGCCTGTGACCAGGCCGGTCACTTCCCAGGCAGCCTTGGCGGTGACAGGGATGGGCGTAGCGTCGTCGGATCCGAGGCACACTGCAGCATCGCCGCCCTCGAAATCAGGACCGGCGCAGGCGCCGAGGAGGACCAGAGTGGCCAGAAGTGTAGGTCGCTTGTTCATGATATCTCCCGCCCGAACCAGATTGCAGTTTGCTCACGGATCACCCGACCCGCCAGGGGCAAATGTGTGACAATCTGAAAAAAACAGCTTTCAGGCGGAGAATGAGGACTCGATCCCGAACAATTTTGCCTGATTCAGCTTCTCTATGTTCATTCCGGGGATGGCCAGGGCACGTCGATACTCCTCTGGTGCATCCACATCGCTCAGGAGAGTGTTGTCCGTGTTGATGCAGACCCGGATCCCCTGATCGAGCCATGCAGGCAGGGGATGATCTGCGACCGATGGAATTAGGCCGACCTGCCAGTTGGAGGTCGGACATGCCTCGATGGTGACGGCTCGGTCTCGGACAAGCTGCACCAGCCCGGGATCGTCCAGGACCGAGAGCCCATGGCCGATCCGCTGCGCCCCGAGTACCTCTATGGCCAGGCGGATCTCGTCTGCTGGGCGGCCCTCGCCGGCGTGGACTGTGCGACCGAGCCCCAGCGCAGCCGCCCGCCCAAAGACCTCTGCATAGTCCGCCATGTGCCACTGATGGTCCGGGCTTGGCCCCCCCGCCAGATCGATACCCACAACGCCATCGCGCGTTGCCCCAGCGTCCACCAGTGCTTCGATCAGTGCTGGCGGTTCGCCGTACAGCCCGCAGAGGATGAGCCCGGCACGACCCGCGATGCCCTCCAGTGCAGCGTCCACCACCATCGGGATCTCTGCTGCTGTGTGGAGCTGTGGTGCGAAGCGAATCTCCAGCGTGGTGACGCCCTCGGCCCTGGCATCCTCACAGATCTCGCTGGCGATCCGGGCCACTGTCCGGGGTGCCTGGATGAGAGAGAGGGTGAAGGCAAAGCGGCTCAGTGCCTCCTGGAGCCCCATCCCAGGGGTGAAGCACAGGTCATTGGGCACCTGTGTGCCCGCTGCGTTGGCCAGCGCGCGGAGGGTGGACGGGCGGATGGAGCCATCCAGGTGGCGGTGGAGGTCGGATAGCCCAGGTTTCATGGACAGTGGCGAGCCAGCCGCTTCAGATCCGCTGCACTGAGGCCCCAGGCAGCCTCCAGGGTCTGGTCGGGTGCTTCGAGCCAGGCTCGAGGTACTGGCATCTCACGCACATCCCTGGGGTACAGGTCCAGTCTCTGCCCACGCTCGATCCGGAGGACGGCGTCCACGAGCGGGTGGGTGATCAACGTGTGGAGGCGCTCGGGTGCGATGGACTCGGGGCGCACCACCGTGAGCGTGTGCCCTGCGATGAGACCGCTGTGGTCCACCCATGCCCGGACCGGTCCGGACCCTCGGAGGCGCTGGACAAGAACCTTGGGTGCGGAGAACAATCCGAGACGCTTGGGTCGATGCATCTCAGCCGGCTTGTAGTCGAGCCACCGCTGGCGTCCCTGCACCAGGTCTCGAGCATCTACATAGGGCACCAGTCCCGGACGGGGCTGATCGGAGATGAGGCGCGCCTTTCCGCCATGAGGACCGTGACTCACCACGCCGGTGTCGATCTCTGCGAGATCCCCGAGGTCCAGCGATGCGGCACGAATCCGAGCCACGAGGGATGGATCTCCGGGCCGCAGCGTCGGGTTCAGCGGGGCCTGGTCCAAAGAGAGGAGCTCATCTGGGCTGAGACCGTGATCCGGCAGCGGGGCAGGGCCTGTGCCCACACAGAGCACCACGGTGACCACCTGTACCGAGGCACCCGGGAAGTCGGTGGGTGGGCTGATGGCGTAGATGCGGTGCTGCTCGATCCACTGTCGACGCAGCGGCCGGGCGTAGGGCTGCACCAGCAGCGGTGCGGGCAGCACCAGGGCCACCGCCCCGCCGGGCTCTGCTCGCTGCACTGCGGCTGCAGCGAAGGGTACGGCGAGATCAAAGCGGCCACTCAACCAGGGGTAGGACTCCCGGAGTCGTGCCCGTAGCGCCTTGTCCTGGCGCTCCGGTGGCACATAGGGCGGGTTGCCCACCACGAGGTCGGCACCAGGCCCGTCCACCATGCCATCGCCCTGGGTGATCCGGGCTCTGGGTGATGCGACTTCAGCGACCGCGATGGCAGCAGGATCGAGCTCGACGCCTCCGATCTCCGAGATGCCTTGCTCTGCCAGTGCCACCAGGAATGCACCCGTGCCACATGCGGGGTCCACCCCCCGGCGCGCGGGCCCGGTGCACGCTTGCCGTGCTCGCTGCACTGCTGCGTGCGCCATCTGAGCTGGGGTGTCGAAGGCGCCGCGAGTACGTCGTCCGCGGGTGTCCAGTGCTGGGTAGGGGGCGCCAGCAGGTACCCGAGCCGCCACGCCCGGGCTGTCTGGGCCGCGAACCCGAAGCTGTGGTGTCAGGCCCAGATCATGGGGGGCCTTGGCCATGGAGGCTCGGGCCAGCCGTCCGGCATCCTGGACCACGGCCCAGGGCTCTGCCGCCACTGCTTCCGCAGCCGCTCGGCAGGCCTCCACCCGGTCATTCGATCTCGCTGCTGCACGCAGCCATGCCTGGAGTGCTTCTTCCACATCCCTCCCACACAGCGACCACCCCGTCGACCTGCGCTTCGAGATGGTACCCCCTCTCGCGCAAGCGGTGGGCACCGCCCGCTCCCTTGGCGCTTGCCTGCCCCAGGTCATCGGTCACGGATTGCAGCTCCCGCCGGAGGGCCCGGGGATCGTCGGCAGGCACCAACCAGCCGACGAGTCCGTCCACCAGCTCTGGAATGCCCGAGACCGGGGTCGTGAGGACCGGTCGACCCATGGCCATCGCCTCCATGAGAACCAGAGGGATACCGTCCATGTCTCCGTCTGGAGCCCGGCGGCAGGGGAGCACCAGGAGGTGCGCATCTGCCAGCCTCGCGGGGATCTCTGATGGTGGAATGAGCCCCACCTGCTCCACACCAGGGGGCGGGGCGCGGAGTGGCGCATCCGTCACCACACTGAGCCGGGCGTCGGGTCGATCCAGGCCGCTCCAGGCCTCAAGCAGAGTGTCCAGGCCCTTCTTGGGGACGCTCCTTCCGATGAACAGTGCGTGCAGTGGACCATCGGGCATGGGCACGGGCTTCAGGCGATTGAGATCAGGTCCGCAGCGAACCACGGTGCTTGTGATGGACATGGCCTCCAGCGTGGCCTGGTTGAGGGATGAGATGGTCAGGACCTGCTGCGCACCCTCGAGCACCCGCGTCAGGCTGGGGCGTGCCCGGAAGAGGTCGGTGGCGTGGACTGTGACCGTGTAGGGGATCTTCAGATCCATGTGGAGCGCATGCGCCACCTCGGCGGCTTCCCCGGCAAAGTGAACGTGGATGCGATCGAAGCCCGCAGCCAGTGCTGCCAAGGCAGGCAGACGGGCGGCATCCTTGGGTCGCTGCTGAGAGGCCAGCCATCGTTGCCCGGGCGTCTGGCTGCGGAGCTGCCAGCCCAGACAACGTCGGGGTGTGGAGTGGAGAGGGACCACAGGCGCCATGTCCTGAAGAGCACCGTCTGCCCGGGTGCCGAGTGCTGCGATCTCGACCTCGATCCCGCGGGCTGCCACCTCCCGGATCTCCTGTGTCACAAAGGTCTCCGTGAGAGTGGGGTAGTACCGGAGCAGGTAGAGCACTCTCACGGAGACCCCCTGAGGAGCGGGGCAAGCTCCCGAGCACGATCCGCCCAGGTTCGCAGGACTGCCTGCCGAGCTGTGCTGGCCAGGGCGCGAGCGATGGCGTCCACGAGTGTCTGTGCGTCACCGGGGGTGTACAGGTGGGCCTGGGCTCCGGTCAGGGTGAGGATTTCCTGGATGCTCGGGAGGTCTGCTGCCACGATCGGGGTCTGGGTGGCCAGGTAGTCCCAGAGCTTGAGGGGGCTGGAGAGCTGTCTGCCGAAGAGGTTGTTGGAGAGGGGCAGCAGGAGCGCACTGGAGCCAGCGAGCAGGTCGGGCACCAGGTCGTAGGGAACAGGAGGAAGCGCGTCGATATTGGAAGGAATGCTCTCCCGCTCCTCTGGTGTGCCGCCGATGAGCTCGAGACGTGCGGGTAGATCGGTCGCGCTCTCGAGCACT
>PVBE011855283.1_pt1 | contig 11178 bp, 8 predicted proteins | sample 1631181 | NCBI WGS metagenome assembly PVBE01 (sample SAMN08397723, study PRJNA350692) | Marine metagenome, whole genome shotgun sequencing project. | isolation source: water | place: Pacific Ocean | collected 2012-04 | reverse complement strand
TTTATTTGGTTGTATAAATCTGTATCAAAAAAATAGTTCAATGAAAATTTCAATGGGACTTCTTAAAAAACTACCGAAAGTAGAGCTCCACTGCCATTTGGATGGTTCACTGAACCCAGGAACCATAATAGACTTGGCAGAAAAACAAAAAGTTTCTCTACCTACAACCAATGTGGATGAATTAAAAAATATTCTTTCTATTGGTGATAAAAGAGTCTCGCTGGAAGAGTATCTAGAAAAATTCAAGATTACCCTCAGTGTCCTGCAAACCCCTGAGAGCTTGGAACGTACAGCATTTGAACTCATTCAGGAAGTTTCTAAAGAGAATGTCCGCTATATCGAAGTACGTTATTCCCCTATTCTTCATACTGAAAAGGGTATGACACCTGAAGAATCTGTTGATGCTGTACTGAAGGGATTAAAAACGGGAAAAGAAGAATTCGGAGTCAGGTCTGGAATTATCATTTGTGGAATTCGCAACATCAACCCAAAAATTTCACTCCAACTAGCAGAATTAACATACAGTTACAAAAATAAAGGTGTGGTAGGATTTGATCTTGCTGGTGCAGAAGAAAATTTTCCAGCAAAAGACCATATGGAAGCATTTTATTTTATCCTGAATAACAATCTGAATGTAACTATTCATGCAGGAGAGGCCTATGGCACATCATCTATTCACCAAGCAATTCACTATTGCGGAGCACACCGAATCGGTCACGGAACCCGACTCAGGGAAAACGAGGACCTCATGAAATATGTACAGGATCATCGCATTACCCTGGAGGTTTGCCTTACCTCAAACTGGCATACCCGGTCGGTCCAGTCTCTGGACCAACATCCTTTTAAATTGTATTACAACCAGGATATTCGAGTGACATTGAATACTGATAACCGTCTTATGTCAGACACAACTTTAACTAAGGAATTCTATCTTGCCCATGAACTGTTTGATCTTACACTTCATGATTTCAGGAACCTCACCATCACCGCTATAAAAAGCAGTTTTCTATCCCATGATAAGCGAAAAAAAATGATTCGATCAATCGCTGAAGAATTGGAAAACGAATTTGGATTGATGCCGGAATTTATTGCCCAGACAAAAATCTAATGATTTTTATTAAGTCCAGCGAAGTATCAAGGTCTTTTGTTTCCCACCTCTTTGTAAAAAGGTAGCTTGTGTAAATTTAATCAATGAGGAAACATTTAATTTTATATTTTGTTTGTATTAATCTTTTCTCCTCGTGTGAAAAAAATGATTTTTCTATTAACGATGTTCCATTAGATGCCATTCTGAATAAATATGTACAAGATGGTTATTATCCATTTTTATATGCAAGATTAGAGGATCGTAAAGGTAACATAATTTATGAGCACAGTTCAGTAAACAAGGAAATTCTCCCCGATGATATAATAGATGGCCAAACAATGATCAGGATTTGGTCAATGAGTAAAATAGTAACAATAGCTTTGGTGATGGATTTAATTGAGGATGGTATCTTAAATCTAGAAGATCCAGTTACAAAGTTTATTCCAGAATTTTCTAATTTAAAAGTTGCCACAGATAAGAACGGTGTATCGTTAACTATGGTGGATTCAATGTCAAAAATTTGCCCATATAATCTAGAGCCAATGAAACCTACAATGACACTCAGGCATCTAATCAATCATGAAGCTGGATTTTATTATGCAACCACAAAAAACAAGTGTATCAATTCAGCAATGGCTAACAATAATTTGCCAAGGGCTCTAAATAGCGATGATCTTATCAATAAATTTGCAAATCTTCCACTAATACAACAACCCGGGGAATCCCATTTTTATGGTACAAATATAACGGTTTTAGGTCTAGTTTCGGAAAGAGCAACCGGTCAAAGTTTAAATGAACTTGTTAAAGTAAGAATAACAGACCCGCTAGGTATAAATGGATTAAAGTATAATTTAAAACGAGGTGAAAAACTTTTGCCAAGAGTGACAGGTCTTGATACTATTTTACGTATTGCCCAAGATGGTGAGTTGGATATATTTGGGCCTGATGTTCCATTATATAATTCTGAAAACAAAGTATATTTTGGCGGCGAAGGTATGATTGCTACTTCAGATGGATATTGTGATTTTTTACGAATATTGTTGAACCATGGAAAATTAAATGGTAAACAATTCCTTGAAGGAAAATCTGTTAATGAAATAACATCACCTCATACTCAATTAGATAGTGAATGGGGATATAACGGATATAACCTATGGGTTACAGGGGATACCGTTCGGAAGAGGGGTTGGGGTGACAAAGGTCTCTGGCAAGGTGGTGGATATGAGGGTACCAATTTTTGGATTGATCCTAAAAGAAGTTTTGTTGGGGTGGTAATGACCCAAATGTATTGGCTTCAAGAAGGAGCATATGGATTATATAATGACTTCAGAGGTGAACTTTATAGGCAGATTTTTGAGTTTGAAGAAAGGAATAATTAGTTTAACAAATGCCCTGATTTATACTTATCAGTATACGATATTGGATTCTTAATCACGGGCAATATTGGCTTTAATAATCCATTGCTATTTTTTCAAAGAGATGGTAGCCTAAACGTATTCTGTTGGAGAAGCTTAGGTTTGCCTATTCTTTATTTTATGGACTCAAAAGAAAAATTACTAACTCTTACAAAATATTATTGTTTAATAATCAACAATATATCAACCCATTATAGAATGTTTATTGATATAGAAAATGATTAAGATATTTCGTTTAGTATGGTATACTGTTTCAGTATTGTTATTTATTTCTTGTAATGATGAAATACAACCAAAATCGGAGACTTACCGTAATCCTATAATTTCAGGTTTTGCTCCAGATCCTAGTATTTGCCGATCCGGGGATGATTACTATTTAATCAATTCAACTTTCGAATATTTCCCCGGAATCCCGGTATATCACAGTACAGATTTGGTGAATTGGAAATTAATTGCCAACGCACTGCATGATATAAATCAAAATATAGTTATGGATTCAATTAATTCCAGTGCAGGAATTCATGCGCCTACCATTCGCTACCATAAAGAACTATTTTATATCATTGCAACAAACAATCTGAACGGGGAAATGATAAATTTTATTATGACTGCAGAAGATCCTAATGGTCCATGGTCGAACGCTTATATTTTAAAAGATGCTCCTGGGATTGACCCATCTCTATTTTTTGATGATAATGGAAAAGTATGGTATACTGGTTCACATGTCCCTCCTGACCCAGAATTTGATGGGCAATCAGAAATATGGATGCAAGAATTAGATCTGAATCAAATGCAGTTAGTGGGAGATAAATATTATTTAACAAGAGGATTTAGTGGTGGTACATGGGCAGAGGGACCACATATTTATAAGCATGAAAATTATTATTATCTTATGATTGCGGAAGGTGGAACACTTCATAATCATGCTGTGACAATTTCTGCTAGTAAAACTATTACAGGTCCATATATTGCCAATGCGAGAAACCCAATATTAACCCACCGTCATTTAAGTTTCAATCATCCGATTATTGCAGTTGGTCATGGAGATTTGGTCCAAACAAAAGAAAATGAGTGGTACATGGTTGCATTGGGCTTTCGTCCTATTGATAATAAATATAAAAACCTTGGACGTGAAACATTTTTAATCCCTGTGGTCTGGGAAACCGAACCTTATTGGTGGAAGGATGAAAAAGTGTCATGGCCAGTATGCAGTCCAAAAACTGGGAAAGTTGAATTTGAATATTCTGTTCCATTTCCAAGGACAAAACAAGTAAACATTAATAATTTTTATGATAGTTTTGATCATCCCAAACTAAATGTTGAATGGAATTTTCGCAGAACACCTACCTCATCTTTTCATAGCATAAATGACCAGTTTGGTTTCCTTAGGCTTAGTTTAAAAAGGGGCTTTATTTCAGAGCAAGGTCAATATTCATTTATAGGAATTAGGCAAAGACATTTCAAAATGGAAGCAAAAACAAAAATGAAATTCAATCCATCTGGTGATGAAGAGGCAGGAATAATTATAATACAAAATGATCGTTCAGCTTATGTTATGTCTTTAGCAGAGGAAAGAATACAACTGCATCACTTCTTTCATGGGGCTGATTCCCTACTTGCAAATCATTCATATAAACATAGTACAGTATTTTTTAATGTTTCATCTGATTATTTAGATTATGATTTCTCTTACTCCCAAGATGGAAATAATTGGGTTTCACTATTTAATAATGTTGACGGCTCTAAGCTAAGTCCAGAATCTTCGGGATGGACCTATACAGGAGTCTATATTGGACTATATGGTTCATCTAATGGTTCGACATCAAATAATTATGCGGATTTTGATTGGTTTCAGTATAATGGTTTCCCCGAATAAATATGAGTTTCAATATATTCAATAATAGAATGAGGTTTGTTAGTCTTTCTCTAATGTTTTACTGTTTAGTTTTCGAATTCCTTTTCAGTTGGATTTGAAACCCCAAGTTAATTTTTGGTAAAAAATGTAGGGGACCCACCTCTTTCTAAATAGTGGGGTTGGGAAATATTGATGGGTTTATGCTTGGATATTGGAATCCCGATAAATTTAAATTTACTTGGGTAAATGGAATAGAATATGGATGGAAAAATCCCTTGGGAAAATATACAATATCCTATCCTACAAAGGAAAGTATGGGAGAATTTAGTTTTGAAATATTAGATGTAATACTAACATCAGATACAACTGCAGTTTTGGATGGAAATTGGGAACTTATTAGAAAAAATGATAATCCTAAAGGAAATTTTACTTATATCTTTCAAAAAATTGAAAATAATTGGCTCATAATAAGTGATTATACTACTGATGAATATTTAAAAAAATTAGGACTCTGTTAATAAAGAATTGGTTTATTTTCAATTAAACCCGTTCAAAGCGTCTGTCCAGCTCCTCGAGAGATAGCTGAACGATTATGGGTCGTCCATGGGGGCAATAATATGGATGCTCCGTGGCAAAAAGACGGCTCACCAATTCCTGCATTTCCTCAAATGTGAGGGGATCACCGGCTTTGATAGCACCATGGCAGGCGTAGGAAGCCGCCAACTTTTCCTGGGTTGAACTGTATTCTTTCCCGTGTTCAAGATAATGATCCAGAATATTTCTGATAATTGTTTTTTCACTACCCAGGCTCATATCTGTGGGAACCGCATCCAGGCGAATACTGGATTCTTCCTCTGCCTTTAACCTAAAACCAATCTTTTCGAGGTAAGGCAATAACTCCAGAAGAACTGAATACTCATCCGGAGAAAAAGTAAGCTTTTCTGGAAATAAAAGTGTCTGTGATGGAAGATGACTCTTCTCAAACGAGTTTAGAGCTTCTTCAAAGAGAACCCGCTCGTGCGCCACGTGCTGGTCTATGACAACCATCCCACTTTGGATAGGTGACAATATATATTTATTATGTATTTGCCAAATTTTCCCGGAAGACAATCCTTCGATTCCCTCTTGTTTCTCTGCCAGAACTGATGCGTATTCTTTTGCTCTTTTAAGATCTTCATTTTGATCCCTTTTTCCTGAAAATGGCATTTGAGAATGTCCGTTGGAAACTCCACCAAATTCTCCCAGTGGATTATTTTCAGAATAAAATAATTTTTTTTGTTGGCCCGATTCGAATGAAAAAGAAGTCTCCCCCCTGTCAAAACTGGGAATTGTTTCCAAAATATCCTTCAGCGATTTGGTTACCGCTGCTTTAATCACATGATAAATGCGCCATTCATCTTTAAATCTAACCTCCGTTTTCATGGGATGGACATTCACATCAACTTGGTCAACCGGCATGGAAATATTTAGAACAAAAAATGGATACTCACCTCTTTTAATTAATGATCTGAATCCGGAATACACCGCAGAATTCAACAGGCGGTCCTTAATAAATCGAGAGTTTAGAAAAATAAACTGTTCTCCCGGTCTGGATCGCACCAAATTTAAATTCCCCATTAACCCATCTATGGAGAAGTCACCCTTATCCATTGTGACCTTTAATAAGTTTTTTCCATATGTGGGATCAAAGAGTGAATTGATCCTATCAGATAAATCTTCACTTCGAGTTTGGAGCAGGGTTTTACCATCGGCAATTAGTGTCACATCGGTGTGTGGATTTCCCAAAGATAATTGACGAATAGTTTCGACAATTTTACGTAGTTCTACTTTTGGTGATTTCAGAAATTTCCGACGGGCTGGTGTATTATAAAATAGGCTGTGGATAGAAATTTGAGTCCCATCAACATCGGGAGCAGGCTCTGTGTCCGATATTGACCCATCTTTCACGATAATTTTCCCCCCGGAATGAGTGCCGTCACAGGAGTGTAAAACCATTTCTGAAACCGATGCAATACTCGCCAATGCTTCCCCTCTGAAACCAAGGGTGTCGATTCTAAACAGATCTTCTGCATCCTTGATTTTACTGGTGGAGTATCTTTGCACAGCTAAAGGTAAATCCTCAGGTGCAATCCCATCTCCATTATCAAGCACTTGAATGAGTGTATGTCCACCATTTTCGATGGTAATTTTCAGTTCGGTAGCACCTGCATCTAAACTATTTTCCATCAATTCCTTTACAACAGAGGCAGGTCGTTCAACCACTTCTCCTGCAGAAATTTTATTTCGTATATCTTCGGGTAAAATGTGAATGGGATTGTTCACAGAGACTCAATAACTTTTAATGTATTTGAAAATACCTGTTTATGAAGAGTTTCAGCATCTGAAATTAGTTCCTCTGAACGGGAACCGGCTTTTTCTGCAAAAGAATCCTCCCCGGAAAAGTCAGACAGATTGATCTGTACATTCATACAGGCTCCTCTAACCGCAGCCAATGCCATTTCTCCTGCTACCCCGGCATCACTCACAGAATTGGGATTTCCTTCCTTGACCAGTTGGTCAGCAAGCTCAAGAACTTTGAGGGAAGTCTCCGCCACTTTTAAAGGAATATCAATGGCATAGCAATTGGCATTTATGATCGATTCTTGACGATTTTTTTTCTCCTCATCATTAGATGCGGGAAGGCGTATAGCAGACAAAATTCCATTGAACGCATTGGTATCCTCATCTATCAGGAATAGCAATTTGTCTTTCAATTGTTGTGCCTGAATTCCAATTTCCTCCATCATAGATTTTTTTTTCAGGAATCCTTTTTTTTCATGGGTCAACGCTGCCACCATGGATGTTAGTCCTGCTGCCAAGGTTCCGGAAAGGGCAGACACACTCCCTCCTCCTGGCGCCGGACTGTTAGAGGCTAATTCATCGGTAAACCCTGTAACAGGCATATTGATTAATTGCCCCTTATCAGATTCGCCAGACATATTTGCTGATTTTCCTTTACCTGCCTGAACAGCATACTCAATAATTTTTTCTTCAACATTGAAAATTGCTACATCGTTCAGCCCTAAAGATTGTACAGCTGTATCAATTATATCTTTTTCTGAAACTCCTCGAGTGCGGTTTTGTTTTTTGAGGTAATGGTTTCCTGCCGATACCATTGCTTCCAGAGGAATCAACCCAACCAATTCACTACCAGTAACACGAATCCCTCTTGCAACTGCTAATTCACAGGCAGTGTCAAACACATCATGTATCGTAGATTTTTTATAATTATTGAAATTAATGCTGATCTGAGCTCGATTGAAGGTATCCATATACCAACCGATTGCTTTTACATCCTTGAATTTTCCTGAGACTTTTACAGGACTTCCATCCTCATTTCGTACAATTTCACCATCCAGAAGATTTGCAGATTCTGGATTTGCAGTACGCTTGGATCTCCCCTTCTCTCTTAATTCAAAAGCAATGTCCGTTGCTAAACGTGTATCCCTGGTATTAAGGTTTATATTATAGGCAATAAGAAAATCACGGCACCCCATCACCGTAGCACCTGACTTTGAATTGAATTCCGTTGGACCAAAATCTGGTTTCCATTCCGGGTCTGCCAACTTTTTGGCCAACCCTTCATATTCACCATCTCTAATAACCGGAAGGTTTTTCCTCTCAGGAGTTTTAGCAGAATGTTCATACAAATAAACGGGAATATTCAATTCTTCTCCCACACGTTTACCAACTCTTTCTGACAGTTCGACGCAGTCATTAACAGTCACTCCGCTAACAGGAATAAATGGGCATACATCCGTTGCCCCCATGCGTGGGTGAGCCCCTTCCTGAATTTTCATATCAATAACTGAAGCTGCAGTTTTAATTCCTAAGAATGCAGCTTCTTCTACTGATGGTAAATCACCAACAAATGTGACGACAGTTCGGTTTGTATCTTTTCCCGGATCCACATCCAAAAGTGTAATACCATCAACACCAATGATAGAGTCAATAATTTGGTCTATTTTTGCCTGGTCACATCCCTCACTGAAATTTGGAACACACTCAACTAAACCCGACATCCCCTACATTCCTCCCGATTTTATATTTAAATAAATAATTAATCCAATGACAACAATAGTCATACTCACCGTCCATAACAACGATCGTGGTGAACTTTTCTGCTTAATGATCCGTCCAAAGTATGAAGTGTGTTCATATTTTTTCATATACCTGCAAACAGAAACAGGAAAAAATTAACAAAGGGACTCATTGCCCACCAAAGAGGAGAGATCTCCGTAAAATATCCTATCAAAATAAGTCCAAATAAAATTTGTGGTCCGTACATCTGAAGTTTCATAACTAGGTCTGGGTTTTTTCGAACCATGAGTCCTGAGAATATCTGTGACCCGTCCAGAGGTGGAATGGGAATCATATTAAACACGGCAAGCATAATGTTAATCTGGGTAAACAAAACTAGCATCAGAATGAGAGATCCTCCAACAAGATGTGCACGAATAATCGTTCCTCCAACAAATGCCAATAATAAATTTGCAGCAGGACCAGCAAAAGAAATTTTCATCATATCTATTCTTGGATTTTGAAGATATCTAACATCCACAGGCACAGGTTTTGCCCAGCCAAATCCCACAAATAAAATCATTAGTGATCCCATAGGGTCAAGGTGCGCCAATGGATTTAATGTCAATCTACCGGAATGTTTCGCTGTGGGATCACCCAGTTTGTTAGCCATCCAGGCATGGGCAAATTCATGAAAGCACAAGGCAAATAACAGAACGGGGACTAAAAGAAGTAATACTTCTGGAGGGGTTCTTAGCAGCATCGCTTACCAACGTGGATGAAATGTTTTGTGAACTTCCTGAAGATGGTGTATATCAAGATGAGTATAAATCTGTGTTGTGACTATATTGGAATGACCCAGCATTTCCTGAACGGCTCTAAGATCTGCGCCACCTTCCAGTAAGTGGGTGGCAAAAGAGTGTCGAAATGTATGTGGACTGATTTGCTTTTTAATGTGAGCTTCTGTGGAATATTTTATTAAAATATTGTAAACGGTCATCCGAGTAAGGAGCTTTCCATTCCGGCTTAAGAAAATTTCTCCCACCTCTGATCCCCGCTTTAATAACATTGGCCTGGAATATTGCAAATATTGATCCAATATTTTCATCGCCCGAGGTCCTATAGGAACTAAGCGTTCCTTGTTTCCTTTTCCTCTCACTCGAACCATCTCCGAATCTTGCAAAATATCAATGCCTCTAAGGGTACAAGTTTCTGAGACTCTGAGCCCGCAAGAATATAAAATCTCCAATAAGGCTAAATCGCGTTTACCCAGAACAGATTCCGTGTCAATGTTGTCCAGAATTTCCTCCACCTCTTCCACAGATAAAACATTGGGTAAAGTTTGAGGTATTTTCCTACGCTTTATACTTACAGCAGAATTTTCATTTACAATCTCTTCCATGCATAAATATGCATGGAACCGATTAATTGATGATAAAGTCCGAGCAATAGTTCTGGAAGATAAACTGTCATCAGTAAGATAATGAATATAAGAGCGGATGTGTTCTGGTTTAATTTTAGTCAATTTGCTAATTTCACATGAGTCCTGAATAAAATGAATATATTTTTTCAAATCTCTTTGATACGCATCAATGGTATTTTTCGATAAATTTTTTACCCGTAAAAGTCGGATGTAGTTGTTAAGATGATTTTCCATGGAATTAATCTTTTATTATAAAGACTGTTCCACAAGTTCACACAGAATATGACCACAGAGAATATGCCCTTCCTGAATACGCTGCGTGTCATCTGAGGGAATTGTAATGGTGATGTCTGCTTTTTCATTGATTTTACCGCCGTCTTTTCCTGTAAAAACAATGGTATAGATATCCATTTCTTCCGCAAGATCCACTGCTTTTATCACGTTATCGGAATTTCCGCTTGTTGTGATTCCGATTAAAACATCTCCCTTTTGACCCAACGCTGAAATCTGCCGTGAAAAGACGGAATTAAAATCCGTGTCGTTGCTCCATGCGGTCAAGAATGAGGAGTCAGTTGTAAGGGATATAGATGGGATTGCAGGCCTATCATGGTCTCTCAAACCTCCTACCAATTCAGTTGATAAATGCTGAGCTTGGGCGGCGCTACCTCCATTCCCACACCACAAGATTTTGTTCCCGTTTCGAACAGCTTCAATCATCATATTAGCTGCCTTATCCATGGACTCTCCACACCGGGAAACCATATCCAAAAAAACTGAAGAGGACTGATTTAATTGTCTTTCTATTTCCGTTTTATGATTCATATAAAATTAATTTTTATGAATAGCATCTGCAAATTCTTTCATGAGTGAATTATTTTGTGATGTTTCCAATACAGAACCTGTTACCACCATAGATGCTCCCGCTTCAATTTTAGATGCTGCTTCCTGTGGAGATTTAATCCCTCCGCCTACTATAAGGTTGATATTTAAATTTTCTACACACCGATTTATGATCTCTTCCGGTACAGATCTTTCCGCTCCACTCCCGGCTTCAAGATAAACAAATTTCATGCCCATATACTCCGCAGCCAGTGCATGTGCGACAGTAATATCTGGGCGATCCATAGGTATGGGCTTAGTTCCGCTCATGAATTCAACTGTCGAACGAGCACCACCATCAAGCAGTAAATATCCCGTAGGAATGGTTTCTAATCCAAGGTCTTTTATGATGGGAGCAGAGATGACCTGTTCTCCGATGAGATAATGAGGATTTCGTCCTGACAAAACAGATAGAAAGAGTACTGCGTCAAAATAGCTGTTTAATTGACTAACGCTTCCG
>PVBE010694774.1_pt1 | contig 11178 bp, 5 predicted proteins | sample 1631181 | NCBI WGS metagenome assembly PVBE01 (sample SAMN08397723, study PRJNA350692) | Marine metagenome, whole genome shotgun sequencing project. | isolation source: water | place: Pacific Ocean | collected 2012-04 | reverse complement strand
CTCCAAAAGGTCACCGCGCAGAAGCGTTTCCCATAGTCACCAACAACGCAGCTTCAACCGGGCTTCTTGAACAAAGGCCTTGAACTTCGGCTGCGCGAAGTCAAAGCCTTACTGGTTGTAGAGCGTAGGCACGGGAGCCGGGCGAGCACGACCGTCGCGTATGACAGATGAATGCCAGTATGGCGCGTAGATATCCGCGCGGGCGTCGGCGTGTTGCGAATCGGCCGCCTGTTCGGGAGCCATGTAGGCAATGGTGCCCAATATCACTCCATCGGCGTAGTTGTCGCCATACATCCAGCTGCCGGGACGCTGAATCCCGGGCCGGCCAGGATGGGGCATGGTTGACTCCCGTCAGCCTGGGCAGTCGCGTGAACTCCCGCTTTGTTGCCAGTACACCGTGGCTGTCTGCAGACGCCAGGACAATGTACTTCAGTTCCAGTCGACCGGGAGTTGGCGGTTCCGACCTCTGGGTTTCGCGACTTGTCAAGAAATCGCCTGCCAAAGTAGCGGCCACGTCTGGTAAGCTCGATCCAAACGTCCGCTGGCTGTTGGATTGGGAAGCGACAATCGGGATCGAAACCGCTGATGGAAAACGGCGAATCAGACGCAAAGCAGAGCAAGAACTGAGCGGGGTGACGGAGTTCAAGATCTGGCTGGTCAGCATGAAAACAGGCAAAGGCAAGATCGACGATGAAGTGCTCAGGCGTGTGTCGCTGTTTGCCGACCTCGAAGAGCTCAATCTTGAACGCGCCAACCGCGTCACGGAAGTTGGAGTCCGCCATTTGGAGGGCTTGACCAAACTCAAGCGGCTTCGCTTCAACTCGTCCAGCGTCAACGACAAGTCTCTCGAATCGATTGGTAAGCTGGGATCTCTTGAAGATCTTGCTATTTGGCCCCGCGCCTCGCCGCAGTCAAAGAACCGGACGGTCGGAGAGGGGCAAGATCGCTTCAAATTGGTTTACGGGCGCGGTTTCACGCGATGCAGTCCAGGAGCGGGAATTTTTTGTTCAAAATGGCATCGGTGGGTATCTTCAACCAGTTCTCCAACACTGCGGCGTAAACGTTGCGGAAATCTACCGACGTTTTCAGGTTTCCGCGTTTGTCGAGGTCAGTGAGGCTCGGTTGTTCGCCATGGACGCCGGCCTTGACTCCGGGACCTACGAGAAACATCGGCTGGGCCTGGCCGTGGTCCGTGCCTCCGCTGTAGTTCTCGGCTGCGCGGCGGCCGAACTCGCTGTAGGTATAAGTGAGCACGCGCTTCGCATTGTCGCAGCGAGCGAGGTCCTGGTAGAACGCCCCCACAGTGTTGTCGAGTTCGTCCAGCAACTGCGCGAGGCGCCGCGGCTGGTCGGCGTGTGTGTCGTAGCCGCCGAAGATGGCGATGCCCTGCGCAGCGTAAAAGGCACGCGCATTGAGTCCGCCATTGATAAAGGCGGCAATCGTTTTCACCGAGTTGCCGAACTGCGTGTCCGGATACTCGACGGGCGTTGCATACTGGCTGGCCAGTTCGCCGAGTTTCTCGCTGGCGGAGTTTGCGTTGACGGCCGTCTGCGTGATGAACTGGAGATCGTCCACCGACGGTGTCTTCGGCATCTGATTGAGTCGAGAGTAGAGTGCCTTCTCGCGCTCGTTGTGGCCGCCATTGAACCGGAACGAATCCGGCGTCACAAAACCGATCCCGGGGTGCTCCTTGCCAGTGAGCCCCAACGGCAGGCCGTTGGGACCAACAGCGATGTTCCGCGTTGGATCGGCATCTTTGCAGGCGTGATCCACAAACCGGCCGAGCCAGCCCGTCGCGCCGCGCTTACCTGTCTTGACGCCTGTCTGGCCCGCTTCCCAAATTTCGCGCCCGGTGAAATGGCTCAGGTTGAAATTCGGATAACCAGTTCCAAGCACGACAGCGAGGGATCCTTCGTCATGCATCTGCTTGAAGCGCTTCAAGCTTGGGTGCAAACCAATTTCGTCATTGAGTTTATGGAGGTCCTTCGGCGGAATGCCCAGCACCTTGCGCAATTTGTAATACTCGTCGTCGGCATAGGGAGGCACTACTGCCAACCCGTCAGGACCGCCCGTCAGAAGAAGCGACACGACGATGCGATCGTCCGTACCGGCAGCGGGCTCGGCCAAGGCCGTCCGCAAAAAAAAGCTCGGCAGTGTCGCGCCGATTCCGACGATGCCCAAACCACGGTTCAAAAACTCACGCCGCGTTGCAATATTGGTCTTCTTCATGTCAGATTTCTCCTTCGTTCTATTTCAGTGATCTGTTTGTCACCTGTTCATGACATCTGGTGTTCTGGAACGCACAGCATAAGCATCAGCAGCGAACGTAGCTTCACATTGAGTTCAGGTTGCTGACTTGCCCATTCTTTGTACGGCGGCAACTCACCGAGATGCGTGATCAGTTCCTTACGCTTCTCGGCGTCCAACGGTCGTGCCAAGCAAGCCTTTGCCAGATAGTCCACAGCCTCGGCGCCGTTCTGGCAACCCCCGGCCTGAATCAGGCCCACCACGTCTACTCCCTGTTGGCCGATCGCATCGATCAGGCTGGCCACGGCGTTGTAGCGGACAAACATTCGCTGCGAGTCAATCCACTGACGACCGTAGCGCCAGCCCTTTACGTCCGGCGGTTCCATCAACTGCATACCCATCTGCTGAAGCGCTTTGTCAAGCGTCTCGTAGCTGGTGAGTGACCGGTCCACGACGAGACTGCTGCCATCTGATTTCGGCAAGGGCTTTTCAATCGGCTGCCAGCTGACGAGAGGTTTTGTCCCCAGGTCGCGCAGCAACCCGACCATCAGTTCCACGGGACTCTTGATCTGCTTGCCCATGGCGCGGCCGCTGTAAAACTCTTCGGACAGAAAAAGGTTCTTAAGCATTGGCTCCAGAGCATATTGCCGGTTCATCAACACGGCGGCCAGGCTGTCGGTCGTTGCTTTGTCAGGATCCAGATACGCAAAATATTCGAACAGCTTGTGTGCGATGAATCGCGACGTTTCTGGTTGCTCCAGGATCAAACGCACCAGATCGTCGCCCGTCCACGTTCCCGTCTTTCCGAAGATAGTTTTCTCCGTCGTATCGTGCCGGTCGTAGAGGAACCGGTAAGTTCCAGTGGCGTGGTCGAAGTTGTAGCCCGTAAGCGCGCGGGCGGCCTCGACGATGTCCTTTTCCGTGTAACCTTGATCGACCCCCATGGAAAACAGTTCCATGATTTCGCGGGCGAGGTTTTCGTTCGGGTTGCCTTTGGTGTTCTTGTTGTTGTCGAGGTATCGGATCATTGCCGGGTCATGAACGATGCCGTAGAGCAACGCGCCGAAATTTCCCGCCGCTTGCTCGCGGAAGAACTGGTTCTGACGTAGCATCGCATAGCTATTCTTCACGACGCTGTCCTGGCTCGCAAAGTGACCGTGCCAGAAGAGCGTCAGCTTCTCCTGAAGCGGCCGGGACGATTCGACCATACGCTGCAGCCACCAGCGACGGACCTGGACGAGTTGGTTGGCTTCCACGGATCGTGGGTCCAATCCCACGGCCCGGTTCCCCGTGGCAGTCTGTCTCATCTTGCTCCGCAGTGGGTCCACCGAAAGCGGTGGCGTGAGGTCAAGTGACGAGCCGTTGGCGGGCTGGCGGTAGAACTCCACAAGCTGATCGACCGCCTTGTAGAGTCCCATGGCATGGAGCTTTTCGACCTCCTGTGGCGTGCCACCGAAGCCGGCCCGAACCAGAAGATGCCGCGCCTTGGCGTAATCCCATTTATCTGGAGCGAGCGGTTTTAGTCCACCCATCGCCGCGGAGCGCAAGGCGTAGATTTCAGAGGCCGCGTCCGCGATCTCTTTTACCATTTCGGCAACGATCTGATTGGCGGAACTCTTCTCCTTCTCCTGCTGATTGGCGAATTGCGTGAGTTTCTTCTTCTCCGCCGCGTCGGTTTCCACTGCGGCAATTTCCCTCGCGATCTGGGCAGCCTCACCGCTTTGCTCGACCAGTTCTTCCGCCGTGTCTTTCCGAATGGCCGCCCACTGCTGGATCTCCATTGCTCGGAGTGCCTGAAGGACATAAAGCTCTCTCTGGAGGGCATCCGCATCCTCGGTCTGGGCCTTATCCTTGGCTTCGGCCTTATCCTTATCCTCGGCCTTGTCCTCGGCTTTGTCCTCGGCTTTGTCCTTATCTTTGTCCTTATCTTTGTCCTTATCTTCGGCTTTGTCCTCAGACTTCTTCTTGACCTTGTCCTCTTGCAGCACTAACTCGACCGTGCGGGTCGCGGCCATCTTATCGCGGAGCGCCATCTCCAAGACAAACAGTTCGCGCGACGCCCCGTTGGCCGCAATGGTGTCGGCAATCAACCGCTCCCCGGTGCTCCGCCTCGTGGCCGCCCGCTCTTCCGCTACCGTGCGCAACGCGTCCACTCGGGCCTTCGGCTCTCCTTTGGTGGTAGCATCCTTGAGCGCCGCCTCCGCAGCCCGCCAGTTCTTCAACGCGTCTTCGGCGCGCCTCCGCTCGGAACGCGCAATCTCACGCGTCGCCGAACGGGCCATCTCCCGCGATCTCTCCTCTATCCTGGTGGCCGCCTCCTGCTTCTGCGCCTTTTGGAGAGCTGACTCAACTTCCTTCGGTTTCGCGGGCGGCTCGGCCTCCTGCGCTAGAACCGTGGCACCAAAGCCAGCCGCAATCACGATCAGTACCCACGCGTTGTATCTTATCCGCTTGTTCATGATGTCGACTTCCCTCCGCTTAATGCGTTCCGCCTGGCGGGAAACTTGATTCCCCGTCGCAGGCAACGCGATAGACGTTATGAAACACAGCGCAGCAAGGCGCCCGCCATCGAACACTCGTCACTACGTCGCATCGATCGCAGATCACCCTGGAGTATCTCCTCGAGTGAACTTTGCATATCGAATCACAAATGATCGCGAGGAAAATTTGAAAGATAAAAATGCCGCAGTGACGAACCGTTAGGCAGTTAAATTATGCTAAACCAGACCTTCGTTGTACAGTCTTTGCAGCCACATTAGGAATCGAAGCCGCTCGGCGGGTACGCTGGGAGAAATGCAGAGTTCGCGGGGCGAAAATGGGACCGCGGTGGCTTCATTGGAGATTTGTGCCATTTTTGGGTTGACAGGTGGATCTTCGCAAGTCGGTTGGGCGGAAACACTAGCGAGGATGTACCTCGGACCGATGCGAGCTATCGTTCGGTTGCGATGACCCTCTCCCCGACCAACCTGCGGTCGGTGCCCGTCGCTAGAAACTCAACTCCGTGCTATCGCTCAGCCAAATGGCCGCGAAATAATCACTGGATGAAGGCAAGGCGCTGCCTTTCTGCGCTCGACGCATGAAGAGCGCTTGATACTAAAAAACGTGGCTTTCTTGAGAAAACATAATAATCCAAGACCACTATATTGTCTTTTCGCCGCGCGTGATGTCATAATATTTACCGTTGCGAGTTTGGATCGGTTCCAAGCTCTACCCAAACGGGAAATGTCGCGTAGGCGTCTTAGGGAGGATAACCGATGAAGTCCAGATTGATGTCCCTTTTATTGGCCAGCGTTTTTTTGGCTTCGTCGTTCGGCGGAAAGTTAGCCGTCGCCCAGGAACCGGATGTGGTTGCGACCGTCAAGAAAGCGACGGCGGAACTGACGGCAGCTGACAAGGTAGTAGTGGGAGCTAGGAATGGACTGCTAGGAGCCCAGAGCAACCTCGACACCAGCCGCTTTAATTCCCCGGCCTACAACGCCAGGATCACTGCCCAGCAGGAAGTGGCTGCCAAAGCCAAGTACGAGAAAGTCGACGCGAAGAAGACTGAGGAAAAAGAGAACGCCCTGGAATCGTATCAGTTGACCCAGGAGTTGGCTGTAGCAAGAAAGGCGGCGCTGCAAGCTGCTGAAAAAGCGCTGCCCGTAAAGGAGGCTGCTGCCAAGGCGGCCGAGGCAAAATATTCCGCCGCCCTGGCAGCAGCGGAGAAGCTGGCCGTCCAGATCAAATCCCTGGTGCGGCAATCTGAGAGCGAGGCACTGGCGAAAGTCAGAGAATCCAAGCAGGCCATTGAGAAAGCGGCTTTTGCCAAAGCGACTGCCGAGCAGCAAGCCGCGACGAACGTCCAGATTACCAAGACGATGACCGATCTGGTAGCAGCGGAGAAAGCTCTCCAGCAATCCGCCGCGGCCCTGACAAAAGCTACCGACAAGGACCGGGCTCAGAAGCTGGCGGAAGCCGAGAAGACGTCCAAAGCGTACGCGACCGCTGTGAACGTCGCGGCGGAGCATCTCCCGGCATTCAAGGCGGACCAAGCCGAGGCTGTGGGTTTGGCCGTGAGCGTGTCACTGGTCGATGCGGACAAAGCGCTCGTGAAAGCCACCGCGGCCTTGAAACAGGCCACACAGAATGTGCAGAACAGAATCAAGGCCGTTAAGACGGCAGAGACCCGCGTTAAGGCAGGTCAGGAAGGAGTGAAGAAAAGGATCGCTAAGATCAGGGCGCGGAAAGATCTCGCGCGTGAGCAGGCAGCGGCCAAGCGGGCCGAAGAGGCCAAGGCTGTCGCGGAAAAAGCGCTGCCGCCAGTAACGGCGGAGACCGAGAAAATACAGAAACAGTACGCAGCCGCGCTGCAAGCGGCGGTGAAGACGCTGGCACAGGCCCCGGAAGTAGAGAAAGCCCTGGCCGCCGAAAAGGTGGTGAGCGCCAAGACGGCCGCTGATAAAGCTGCTGCCGACAAGGCTCCTGCTGACAAAGCACTAGCGGACAAAACCGCTGCCGCTCAGAAGGCTGCCACTGCCTTGGTCAATGCTGACAAGTCCGTGGCTGCCGCCAAGACGGCCGCCGACAAAGCGGCCGCAGAAAAAACTGCTGCCGAGAAAGTGGTAGCGGAGAAGACCGCTGCAACCAAAGCTGCTACGGATGCGGCCACTGCTGAAAAGGATCCTGCCAAGAAGAAGACGGCTGAAGAGGCAGTTGCGAAAGCCACCGCCGAGAAAGCTGCTGCGGAAAAGGCGCTCGCCGAAAAAGTTGCCGTCGTTCCGAAAGCTGCCGCTGCTCTGGCTGCCGCTCAAAAGGCCCAGGCACCAGTCAAGGCTGTTGCTGATAAGGCTGCTGCCGAGAAGACGGCTGCTGCAAAAGTGGTCGCCGAAAAGGCTGCCGTCGTTCAGAAGACCACGGCGGGTTTGGCTGCTGCAAATAAGGCCGACGCCGATGCGAAGGCCGCGGCTCAAAAAGCTGCTGCCGAAAAGGTGGCGATCGCCAAAGTGATGGCCGACAAAGAGGCCGAGATGAAAAAGGAACATGAGGCCCTGACCCGCGTCGCAGCCGAAGCCCAAGGAGTGGCGGACAAGGCCCAGGCGGTTTTGACTGCCGCCAACAAGGTGCTCGCCGAGCGAGTGGCGGTGCGGGAAGCCCTGAAGCGGATCCAGCGACAACGGTTCTACCGTGCGGCTGGCAACGCACAGGTCGAGCTTGTCAAACTCCGAGGGGCGCTTTCCGCCGCCAACAAGGAGCGGGCACCCAAGATTACAGCACTCACCAAGGCCGCTGCCGCCCTCAAGCAAGCCCAAGACAATACGGCGAAAGTTCAAAAGGATGCAGCCGCCCAGGCAGTTTTGATGGCAAATGCAGCCAAAGCAAAGGATGCTGCTGAAAAAACGGCTCAGGATATGTCCGCCATCAAGGCCGCCGCCGAGCAGAAAGCCAAGGTAGCGCTGGCAGCTGCCAATGCCGCGCAGGAGATCTTGAAGGCAGCACCGGCACCGGAAAAGAAGACGGCGGAAAAGCTGGTGCAGGAGAGCACCGCCATCAAGACCGCCGCTGAGCAGAAAGCCAAGGAAGCGCAAGCCGTCGCCAAGACTGCCCAGGCAGCTTTGGATAAGATGGTGGCCGCGTTGAAAGCAGCCGAAAAGAAATCTGGTGATACGGCCAAGGCGGCCAAGGACGCCGAGCAAAAAGCGGTCGCGCTCAAGCCGGCTGTCGACAAGGCGACAGCAGAAAAAAATACCGCCGACCAGAAGGTCAACAAGGCGCAACAAGCTGTTGATGCGGCCCCGACGAAAATCGCCGTCGCCAAAGCAGCAGCCTACGACGGCCTCAAACCGTTAGCGGTTTCCAACTGGAATTATGCCACGGCCCGCCACCTGCTGGTCCGCGCCGGCTTCGGTGGTACTCCTGACGAAGTTACCAAGCTGCAGACCATGGGATTGCACGCCGCCGTCAGTTCTCTGGTGAATTTCACGAGCCAGCCCCAGGCCGACATCGCTTTTGTGGCCTACCCCAAGGAACGGGCGGAGAATTACGAAAGCGCCCTGACCGCCGTAGAACGGCGCCGGTTGCAGAATCAGCGAGTGGCAAAAGACCGCCAGCAGATCCAGAACATGCGCGTTTGGTGGCTGCGGCGGATGATCGAGTCGCCCAGGCCATTGGAAGAAAAGCTGACCCTCTTCTGGCACGGACAGCTCCCGGCGCAGTACAGTGACGTGGGTGACAGTTATTACATGTATTTGCAAAACCAGCTGTACCGCGACAATGCGGCCGGCAACTTCGCCACGATGCTGCACGGTGTCGCCCATGATGCCGCCATGCTCAAGTACTTGAACAACGACACCAACGTCAAGGGGAAAGCGAACGAGAACCTGGCTCGCGAGCTCATGGAACTCTTTAGCATGGGCCGGGATCAGGGCTACGGCGAGACTGACATCCGCCAGGGTGCTCGGGCCTTGACCGGTTATACCTACGATCCCAAGACCGGGCAGTTCCGTTTCATTTCGCAGCGTCACGATACCGAGCCCAAGACGATCTTCGGCAAGACAGGTGCCTGGAATGGCGATGATTTCGCGAGGATGATCCTCGAGACGCCCTATCCGGCCAAATTCATCGCGCAAAAGATGTTCGTCTTCTTCGCCCACGCTGAACCTTCAACAGATTCCGTTGAAGCCCTGGCCAACGTGTTGAAGCTGAACAACTACGAGCTGACGCCGATGCTGGAGAACCTCTTCCTTTCCGAAGAGTTCTACAGTGCCAAGGCCATGCGTACTCAGGTCAAGGGGCCCGTCCAACTGGTGGTAGGCCTGCACCGTGACCTGGGTCTTAAGAACGCGGATTACGCCTATCTGGTCTCGGCGGTGCGAGCGATGGGTCAAGATTTGTTTGAACCGCCCAGCGTCTTTGGCTGGCAATCTGGTCGTACCTGGGTCAGCACCAGCCGCACTTTTGCCCGTTATAACGCCTTGGCGGAGATTCTGGAGAAACGGCCCCGCGGCGGCAAGGCAGGCGTAGATGTCGTCGGTACATTGCTGGCCGGCAAAGAGTTCAAAGACCACGGTGAAGTAGTTGACTATTTGGTGAAGTGCTCTTGGAACGTCCCGCTGGCGGATAGCAAGCGGCAGGCGTTAATCGAGTTCCTCAAGCCGCTTCCCCCGACGGCGGAATGGGGTGCGAAACCGGCCCCGGTGAACGCCCGCTTGACCCGCCTGCTGGTCATGCTGATCTGTTCTCCTGAGTCTCAGTTGAGCTAGAAGATTTTCTGTTCCCACAAACGCAACACTATTATGGAAGGTTTGATTTATGACTAGTTCCAGGATTGCGACACGGCGAGATTTTCTGACTAAGGGACTTGGGCTCATTGGCGTCGGCGCGACACTGCCGAATTTTCTGGTGCATACCGCTTTGGCCGGACCGCAAACGCAGGGCGGGGACCACCGGACTTTAGTGCTTGTCGAGATGAGCGGCGGCCACGATGGCCCCAGCGCCCTGGTGCCCTACTCCATGGACGGCTATCACCGCAAACGAAAAATGACCCGCATCAGCGAGCGACAGGTGATCCGTCTGAACGACGAGGTGGGGCTCAACCCAAGACTAGCGCCGTTCAAAGCGCTGCTTGACCAGGGCAAGTTTGCGGCTATTCCGGGAGTTGGTTATCCCAATCCCAATTACAGCCACGAACAAGCGATGTACATCTGGCATAGCGGCGACCCGACCAAACGTCTGAACAACCCTGGTGCGGGAACCGGTGAAGGAGGCCGTTCTGATGCCGTGGGCTGGATCGGACGCTACGCCGATTCCGCTTTCAAAAACTCCAATGATGCCCAACCGACTGTCGTCGTCGGCAGCACCGGCAGTAGGTTTTGGCTGATGGAAGCAAACCGTCAACAACCGTTGAACATCAGCGATCCGGCTGCCTTTGGTTTCCGGTATGGTCAAACGGAACCCCTTTATCAGAGTCTTAACGCCGTCGATGCGGCAAAGACGAACAAGATCGCTGGACTGGAGTATATCACCCACACGGCGATGCAGGCCAATGCCACCAGCCAGCGGATTCAGGAAGCCGCTACCAAGGCCAAGGCCAACACCGCGAACTACCCCGGCTCGGCGCTGGGCAAATCGTTGCGGACCGTGGGAGCGCTGATCGGCGGCGGTATGCCCACCCGAGTGTACTTCGTGCGCCAAGGCGGCTATGACACGCACTCTGGACAACGCGGGCGTCACGACAGCTTGATGGCCGACTTGTCCAACTCGATCGCGGCTTTCCACCGCGACATGACGAACCAGGGCAATGCCGACCGCCTTTTGGTCATGACCTTCAGCGAGTTCGGCCGGACTGTCGCCGAGAACAACAGCCAGGGTACAGACCACGGCTCGGCAGGCCCAATGTTCATGGTCGGCAATGGTGTCAAGGCGGGAGTGCATGGTCACCATCCCAGCTACGAGCATTTTAACCCGCAGGGACACTTCATCCCAACCCATGATTTCCGTAGCGTTTATTCGGCCGTCCTGGGGAAATGGTTAGGTGTCAACGCCGAGCCAATTCTGGGTGGTGCACACGAGCCGCTCGATTGCATCGCTTAGTAAACCGTTCCCTCTCTCTTAAGTGAGAGGGAACTCCTGCCCTTTGCAAGAAGCCATTGGGGGTGAGGGTACTTTGTCCCTCACCCCCTCGGCTACAACAGACTTTCTCGCTTTAGAGTTCTGGGAGAGCCTGGAACATGTCCTTCTCCCTTCGGGAGAAGGTGGCCGAAGGCCGGATGAGGGGTGGTTGATTTCATTTGGCAGTTCGCCCCCTCATCCTATCCTTCTCCCCTCGCAGACTTTCCGACTTTTGTTGACGAGGCAAAAAAGTGGCCTCACGACGATTGGGCGATTTCGGTAATAAACTGGTTTTGGAGTAACCACCGAACCCAAACGAAGGAGGCCAATCTGATGCTAGCGATG
>PVBE011257820.1_pt1 | contig 11179 bp, 4 predicted proteins | sample 1631181 | NCBI WGS metagenome assembly PVBE01 (sample SAMN08397723, study PRJNA350692) | Marine metagenome, whole genome shotgun sequencing project. | isolation source: water | place: Pacific Ocean | collected 2012-04 | reverse complement strand
TCCATCTGAAACTATCTCTTTTATACTTACCTGGAAATTGAGCAGTCGTGACAGGAAATTTAAACAAACCGTTTATCCTTCATTTGGTTTTGTTTTTATTTTTATTGCGGTAATTGTGATGCAAAAAGATTTTAAATCTGTTGGTTTTCTTCAAGGACTGGCTGATAGTCAAATGTTCTACATATTTCTGTATTTCCCAATTTTTATCATTATAAATGTTACTGGAAGCCTCCGGTTTAGTGATGATTATAAAGCGGCTTGGATTTATGAAGTTTTTCCTGTAGAGAATCCCGGGAATATTCTCTCTGGAGGATTAAAAGCAGCTCTGGTAAAATTATTTATTCCCTTCTATATTGTAATGGGAGTAGTAGTTCTGCTAATCTGGAGAATAGAAATATTACCTGATATTATACTCGCATTTCTTAATATTCTTTTGTTTGTTTCCCTAATTTCACGAATGACAATATTCTCATTTCCTTTTTCAGAAGAAAGATTGATTCAGGAATCAGGTAAAAGATATTTTAAGAATTTTCTTTATATGTTTTTTGCAGTTATTTTTGGAGGTATTCATTTCCTTATGCATTATCTTAATATTAATGTATTATTGGCTATCCCTTTTGTTTTTATTCCAATGATTCTGCTTTTCAGAAGTTACAGAATGCTAAGCTGGGAGAAGTTGAATAACAAAATTTAACAAATATGAAAGCCAAAATAATTACCATAACTATCCTGGCCTTATTAACCGGAAACATTTTTTCCCTACCTCTATCTATAGAACCCGATAATAACCAAATGGTATTTGTTAAAAATGGTAAAAACCTGGCAGTTCATTATCCAGGCGAGAAAGCTATAACAAAAGATAATTATCTGGAATGTAAAGGTGTTAATGGTCAAATTTATGCAAATTATATTCCTGGTGAAGGAGATTTTAGCATAAATGCCAGGATTAGAATAAAAGAATTCAATTCTACAGCAGCTGCATTCCGACTGGGAAATAGTTTTTTTGGTTTTGATGGACAGGGGAATACTATTTATACCAATGGTCCTCTTTTCCCAGGTGGTGTGAAAACTCTGGAGTTTAATGAGAACAGGATAAAAGAAAATACCTGGTTTGATTTTGGGGTTATAAAAAAGGATACTAGCTTAAAAGTATTCATTAATAGCGATTTAATTTATGAGGTGGTAGTTAAAAGAACTCTTGAAGGTAAAATCGGACTGGAACCTCAGCGGGCAATTATGCATGTTTCGGATTTTTCTGCAAGCGGTAACTTATATACCATCTCAACTCTTCCACATAAGTATTCTATTCCACTAATTGATATTAGTGGTGAAAAAGAACGACAGCTAACTGTAGATAAAGAGGAGGCCTTATATCTTGGACACCCTTCAACTTATTTGATGGAGGATAATAAAACTATGTTAATCTTTTATCCTAAAGGACATGGTAAAGGTTCAATTGTTATGAAAAAAAGCCTTGACAGAGGGAAAACCTGGAGTGACAGATTGGAAGTTCCGGAAAACTGGCAAACCAGTAAAGAGGTACCTACTGTATATGAAACAGTTGATAAAAATGGAGTAAAACGTTTGGTATTATTTTCTGGCTTATATCCTGTAAGAAGAGCAATATCGGAAGATAATGGGGAGAATTGGACAGCTCTTGAAAGTGTTGGCGATTTTGGTGGTATAGTTGTTATGAGTGATATGATAAAACTGAAAAATGGAGATTATATGGCATTTTTTCATGATGATGGCAGGTTTATTAAAAATAGCTTGAAGGTTACCCCAAAATTTTTTGTATATAAAACTGTATCGAATGATGGAGGTATTACATGGAGCTCACCTGAGATTGTTTGCACTCATGAGAAAATGAAACTTTGTGAACCTGGAATTATCAGATCTCCTGATGGAAGTCAGATTGCTATGCTTTTAAGGGAAAATGGCAGAAAATATAATTCAGGAATAGTATTTAGTAATGATGAAGGAGAAAGTTGGTCAGCACCTCGTGAAGTGCACGCCTCACTTACCGGCGACAGGCACCAGTGTTTATATGCTCCTGATGGGAGAATAGTTGTTACTTTCAGGGATATGGCGGAATTTTCACCTACAAAGGGAGATTTTGTCGCCTGGGTTGGGACATATAAGGATTTGTTGGAAGGGAATGAAGGTCAATACAGGATCAGGCTTCTTGATAACAAAGATAGCTGGGATTGTGGTTATCCGGGCTTTGAGGTTTTTCCTGATGGGACCTTCTACGCTGTTACTTATGGTATTTGGGATAAGGGTGATCTGAATTATATTAAATCAACAACATTTAAGCTTGAAGAAATTGATAAAAAGGCGAAAGAAATCCCAAAATATATTGATGTTTTTAAGGAAAATATTGAAGGTTATGATACATATAGAATCCCATCATTGCTAACAAGCAATAAGGGTACTCTATTGGCTTTTTGTGAAGGCAGATCAAGCAGGTCTGATCATGCACATAATGATATTGTTCTTAAAAGGAGTACAAATAATGGTAAATCATGGGAAAAGCTTCAAATTGTTGCAGAGGATGGAGATAATACTTTAAGCAATCCTTTGGCAGTAGTTGTTTCAGAAACCGGAAGAATTCTTCTAATGTTCCAACGATACCCTGAGGGATTTCATGAACGAGAGGTTGTTCCAGGGCTTGAGGGGTCAAAAATTTGCAGAACCTATATTACTCATAGTGATGATGATGGAAAAGTTTGGTCGGAGCCAAAGGAGATTACCTCTTCTGTAAAAAGACCTACATGGGTAACAAGTACAGCTGGTGGCCCAGGTAATGGAATTCAGATAAAAAATGGGAAATATAAAGGCAGACTAATAATGCCATTTAATCAGGGTCCGTATGGAAAATGGAAGGTTTATGCTGTAATTAGTGATGATCTGGGGGAATCGTGGTTTTATGGCGAGGTCGCTTTTGAAGAAGATCCAGGCCTGGGTAATGAGGTCCAAATGGTAGAATTAAGTGATGGATCAGTTATGTTAAACAGCCGTTCGGCCAATGGACTTATGCAAAGGAAAACTGCCATTTCAAATGATGGAGGAGAAAACTGGACAGGATTGATTGACGATCCAAATCTGGTTGAACCAATATGTATGGGCAGTATAATTAGATACAGTTTCGCTGATAAGAGGAACAAATCAAGAATAATATTTGCTAATCCCGCTACTAAGGTGGGGCGAATGTTTGGATCATTGAAGCTATCTTACGATGAAGGAAAGACCTGGGAAATGGAAAAGTGTATTTACAATGGCAGTTATGCATATTCTTCTATATGCAAAATGAAGAATGATAATATTGGAGTTCTATTTGAAAGAGATGAGTATTCATCCATTTCTTTTATGCCGGTGAATCTTGAATGGCTAACAAGCAATCAAGAAAAGTAATTTATTTTCCAATACGATAAAGATTAAGTCTGGATTCCTGAAAATCTGTTGTTGATAAATATTTGCCATCAGGGGAAATGTCAAGCCCCGTAGGTTGGTTCCCTCCATACCATGAATGTATGATTAAAAAATCGGTAGTACTGATTAAAAACAATTTGCCGTTTCTTGGACTTTTTAACACATAACCATCAGGATTATTGGGTCCGCGACACGACACAAATAGAAAGTTCCTATCAGGACTTAATCTAATGGAATTAGGTTTTAAATCCACTATTAAACTGGAAAGTATTATTTTTTTCTCCAGGTCGTATTTATAAACCTTGTTATTCCTCATATCGCTGAAATACAGCACATTATTTTTATCATCATAAATGATATCACGTGCTGCATATCCACCATAATCGATTGTAAAAACCGCTTCTTCTAAATCTGTTCTGAAAATCTGAATTATTCCACTTCCAAAATGAGCCACAGCAAATGTTTCTTCATCTATCCAGCTTATTCCCCTTGGTTTTTCGCCAGTTTTTTTTGTGTACAGATGATTTTTTGTATTAACATCGAAAATGCTGACTGTATTTGATACCCAGTTTGAAATAGCTACTTTTTTGTATTCCAGATCAAATTCAATGACCTTAGGCCAGATTCCTTTTGTATTGTATGCCTCGATTTCACCATTCTTATAAACAAAATATTCAGCAGTTGTCATGCAGGTAAACCAAAAAGAACTATCTGTCAGATTAAAGTTCCCTTCAGAGTAACCTAAATTATTTTCAGGTATTAAGCATTCTGGAGTGATCGTTTGAATTTTTCTCATTGAATGAAAGTTGAATACATCAACTCCATTTCCAAGTTGGTTTAAAAGAGTAACATAAATATATTGACCATCAGGTGAGAAACTGCATGATTTCGGGGCTCTACCGCTTTTAGCTTGTTTCATAAAATGTGGGAAGCTGTCTTTGTAGGTCCAACCTGCTTCCAACATAGAGTTTTTAAACTTTTGAGTAATTACTGATTTTTCTAGAATTATTGTTTCTGTCTTATTCTGAGAAACCCCATTTATAGGTAAGTTTATAATCAAAAAAAGGAATAAAATATATTGAAGTTTCATTCTGCAAATATGGTAATATTCAACAATTATAAAAATTTCGCTAATTTTGAACTATATATAAAATCATCTGAAAATGAGACTAAAAAATATTGGCTGGATAATGATTTGTTTTTTATTATTTAATGTTAATTCTTGTACCGATCCTGAAGAACAAGTTGCAAATGAAAAACTACTATGGGCAAAAAAGCTTATTAGAGATTCTGATTATGATAGAGCAAAAGAATCTCTTGATTCTATAGAGTCAGAATTTGCAGAACAATATGCAATATTGAATGAATCCCGTGCACTAAATGACATGATTACTCTTTCGATAAATGAAGCAAGATATGCTGAATTATTAACTGATTTGGAAAAAATATCAGGTTCACTGGAGGATCTTAAAAAGAATTTTAATTATTCACCCGGAGCGGCAAACCGGCCTGGAAAATATGAATTCAAGCGGCAAACCGCCTATAATTCTTCCCAAAGAGCTTTTCTAAAGGTTAACCTGAATGATGCAGGGGAATTTTATCTGTCGAGTAATTTCTTTGGAAATGATTGGTTGTCACATACATATGTGAGAGTTTATGATGGAGACCTTTCTGCTGAAAGTGATCCGGTTCAACTGTCAGATCCTGGTAACATTAAGTTTGAAGATGAGGGAAACAAATGGGAGGTAGTGTCTTATAAAAATGGCAGAGATAAAGAAATTATTGATTTTATTTATCAATATTCTGAACGAAGATTAAAAGTAAGATTCAGTGGTAAGAAACATCATTATATTATCATGGAAACATTTGACAAACAAGCAGTTAAAGAAGCTTATGAGCTTGCAGCCATACTTAAAAACATTAATAGCCTTAAAACCGAGATGCGGGAAAAAGAAGAAGTTATAAAAAGAATAAAAAAATAGATCAGATAAAATTGGCCTAATACAATGTAATTTTCCTAAGGTAAATATTATTTGATGTTACTAATCTTAAATGATATATACCAACAGGTAGCTCAGAAATAGATATCCTTTTACTAAACACTTCTGAACTGGGATTGAAATAACGTTCATATACCTTTTTACCATTAGATGAATAAATCTGAATATTTATGGCAGCAGGTGTAACCTGTTTAAAATTAATTTCAAATTCACCTTTATTAGGGTTTGGAAATATTTTCAGATTTTCACTTAAAACAGGATCATTAATAGAACTGGTATTCTCAAATATCTGAACATTGTCAATTCCTGCACCATATGAATAAACATTACTGTCGTCGTAATAAAAAGCAATTTGTGTGGTACTGCTTATAGCTCCCACCGGAAGATCTATACTATGACTAATCCAGTTACCCCAGTGTACACCAGATCGAGGTAAATAAGCAATTTCAGTCCAATCTGAATTTTCTGATGTCCTGTAGAGAAGCCACAATTTATCATAATCAATAAATTTTCTTAATACATAATCAAATGAAAGACTAAGATAATTATGTGTAGAAAGATCAAATATTGGAGAAATAAGAGAATCTGTTGTATGTGTTCCCTGTCCGGCAATAATTGAGCTTATTCCGAAAAAACTGGTTTGATTTCCATCAACATGCGTCATTGCAAAATCTGAGGCATTTCCTAATCTCCAGTCGGCTATAGTATTTTTATATTGCCAGTCTCCATCCCCATTTTCAAAATCTTCACTATAAGGAATGGTTTTTGGTCCTTTTGGTTCTGCTAAAACAGTATTACTGGCCAGAGATTCTTCTCCGATATTATTTACAGAAGTGATATAATAATTATATATTGTATCATTAACAATATCTATATCAGTAAATTCCGTCTCATTTGTGAAGAAAATGATTTCTCCATCTCGATAAACATTATAGCCAGATATTTCATTGGTATAAAATGGATTTTCCCAGCTAAGACTAACATATCCATCTCCTGCATCGGCTTCCAGGTTAAATGGAGGAAGTATTCCGGAAAATTGCCCAAGTGGGGCTTCCCACAAGCCTCGGCTGTATGTACCAACTCTCAACCTGCTATCATCTCTTGAATCAGGGTCCTGATAAATCTCTATTTCATTTATTCTTGAGTTCTCAGGTAAACCTTCACCATAAAATATCCAATCAATTCCAGGGCCTTCTTTGAAATATACACCATTTAAAGCTGCTACATATAAGCCTTCAGTACTACTTAGGTCAAAAGCAATATCGTAAAAAGTTGTCGATGGAAGAGAACCTGAGATATCTTCCCAACTATTTCCTTTATCCATTGATTTATATACTTTCCTGTTGTGAGTAATAAAAAGACTATTTTCATCAAATGGGTGAGCTTCAATGTCATAAGGGTCAAGGTTGCTACTTGAAGGTGGCAGGCTGTCGGTGAGAATCACCCAATCAGGAGTATCATCCATAATATTGTCAGATCTGAAAAGGGATTTATTCCTTGTAAAATAGAATATGTTGGGATTTGCCGGAGAACTCTCAACTACTCTACAATTTTCATTGTTTGTATCTAGCAAATATGTTATCCTTTCCCATTCTATCTGTGAGCTATTTATTACCTTAATATTCTTCGACCGCCAGATATTTTTATATCCAACTAACATTGTTTCTGGATCACCTTCATTCAGGCAGAATGGTGTTACCCAAGATCCGCTTTCGTCAATACCATTGGTATTCTCTCCAGCAATTCGTCCGGAATAAGTATTACTAATCCAACGTGATATTGGTCCATTTTGACTGGAACTATATGAGTATTCTGCATTTGTATAATCAACCAGGCACTCCATTCCATCACCACCACCAGTTTGCGACCATGGAGAAATCAATCCTCCAATATATGTTTTGGTACCATTGTCCTGATAACCATTCATAACTTTTTCTCCCCATGTTGAACTCTGACCTATTTTGTATACCTCAGAAATTCCTAATCCATCACTCAGGTTGGTCCAGCTTTCTCCCATATTTTCACTTTCATATATACCTCCATCATTACCGTTATAAAGCTTGGTATTAACCGGGGAGATTTCAAAGCAGTGATGATCAACATGAACATTATTATTTCCGGTAAATGCCCAGGTTGTTCCAGCGTCAATTGACTTCCATAAAAATATTCCTCCAACAACAATATTATTAACATCGTTGGGATCAACTGCAATACAGAAATCATACCAACCCTGGGATGTTTCATCATCACCAAATGGACTTCGTCCCATAATATTAGGTGAATCTGATTTTTTGGTAAATGTTAGTCCAGAGTCTATTGATTCAAACAAGCCTGCAAATTTACCATCATCACATGCTACATAAACTACATTTGCATCAGCTGGTGAAACAGCTATTACCATTCTGGTTGTCCCAGATGAAGGAAGAACTGCAAGTCCAATCCTTCTCCAGGTATTTCCACCATTATCCGATCTGTAAAATCCACTCCCTGCGCTGGTTTTTTTTGTGGCATATAAAATATTCATGTCACCTGGCTTATACTTAATATCCTTAAAAGTGGATGATTTTTTCAGCAGCCAATGATCTCCTCCATCTGTAGTTTTATATATACCCTGATTAGTTGCTGCAAGAATTGTATTAGGATCTGTCTCATGCATTACCATCATATTTACACATGCACTACTCATTCCTGTTCTGGCAAAGTCCCATGTTAATCCTCCATCAATACTTTTCATAACCCCCATCCCGTTGGCAGAATATTCTCTGTCGCCGGTACCAATATACATAGTGTCGGGATTATTATAATTTATTTTAATTGCTGAAATACCACGAATTGAAAGTTTATCAGTATGTGTTTCCCAGCTATTTCCTCCATCATTTGTAAACCATAATCCCCCTGTTGGAGTACCAATAAAAAATTTATTCTGGTCAGTAGGATGAAATCCTATTGCATTTATTCTCCCCATACCATTGGTGGACGCTAGCATTCTCGGACCTAGTTCTGTCCATAAAGTTCCTGTTTTATGAGATTTAGGCTTAGTATTAAAATATGATTTAAAAGTTTCAAACTCTTTCTCAAGACTTCTGATTGATCCGTCAGAATTAACCTGACTTTCCATCATATATTCCCATCTTTTAAATTGTTTATATCCCGGACTGTTATTTATGTCCTTATTTTCAAAATATTTGTAAAAAGCCCTTTGAGTTGTAAAAAAATTAACATCAGGGTCCTGCATCATATTAATCCAGTATGGGAAATTTGCAGTATCCGTTAAGGATTTATCAATCAATATATTAGTGTTTTGGGATCTAAGGGGAATAATTGTGAATAAAAATATTATTATGAAAACTGACCTGAGAAATCTCATTTTATAGAATATTAAATGGTTATTTAACACAAAGATACAACAGAAATAAAAAAAAGAGATAGAATTGTGTCCCTAATATTATTGTATAGTTATTTGTCGGCTTACTGAATTTACTCCATTGATAATTCTTAATTGATATATCCCTTTTGCTTGATTACCTAAGTTTATTTTTTGCCTGAATTCAGAGGTGAAGTTCTTATAATTCTTCTCAAATATTCTTTTTCCCTCAATATTATATACAATTATTTGTACATCAGAAGATATCACCGAACTGAATAATATTTCAAATTCACCATTATTAGGATTGGGATAAATATCCAGAAATCCTGTGAATTCTAAGATTTTCACAGAATTTGTGTTTTCGTAAATATTTATATTATCAATACCTGCCCCATATGCATAGGTATCACTATCATCATAATAAAATGCAAATTGTGTTGTACTGGTCATGGCCCCAATTGGAAGATCGATACTATGATTTTTCCAGCTTCCCCAGTTTCCACCTGATCGAGGTAAATCGGCAATCTCAATCCAGTCACTATTTTCTGAAACCCTGTATAATATCCACAATCTGTCATAATTCAAAAACTTACGTAATAAATAATCAAATGAAAGTGTAATATTAATATAAGAAGAAAGGTCGATTACAGGAGAAATTAGAGAATCTGTTGTGTGCTTTCCATTACCTGCCACAACTGAGTTTATACCAAAAAAACTGGTCTGGTTTGCTTCAGCATGTTCCATTCCCAAATCGGTGGAAGTTCCCTGTTTCCATCCTGTAATTGTATTTTTATACTCCCAATTGTCATCTCCATTCTCAAAATCTTCAGTATATGGAATGGTCTTTGGTCCAATTGGTTCTGCAATAACGGTATTGCTGATTTGTGATTCCGTGCCTATACTGTTCACAGATGTAACATAATAATAGTAAATAGAATCATTTATAATCGTTACATCCGTATATTCAGATACTGTTGAAAAGAAAATTATTTCACCATCTCTGTATATATTATATCCAGAAATATCGCTTGTATAAAACGGACCCTCCCATTCAAGTGTAACGTAAGCATTAAAAGCTTCTGTTTCAAGATTATAAGGAGGAAGAACATCTGAAAAATGCCCCAATGGAGCTTCCCATAAACCACGTCCATATGTGCCAATTCTTAGGCGACTTTCGTCCCTGTTGTCAGGGTCCTGGTATATTTCAATTTCGTTTATTCTCAGACTTGCAGGAAGGCCTTGTCCGTAAAAAACCCAATCAATGCCAGATCCCTCTTTGAAGTAAACACCAGCATCAGTTGCTACATACAATCCTTCAACACTACTAAGATCAAAAGCAATATCATTTTTTGGAATATCTGGCAGTGATCCTGAAATATCTTCCCAGCTATTTCCTTTGTTGACTGATTTATATACTTTCCATGCTTGTACCATATAAAGAATATCTTCATTGAATGGATGAGCTTCAAGATCAGTTGGTCTGCTATTGTTAGGAAGAGAATCAGTTAAATTTGTCCATTTCAGATTAGTAATTGATTCCGCCATAATGTTATCTGATCTAAACAATGTATTATCCTGACGAACGAAATAAAAAACATCAGGATTTGCCGGAGAGCTTTCTACAACACGAATATTCTCATTATTGGTAATTAGTAAATTTGATATTTTTTCCCATTCAACCTGAGAAGAATTCTGCTCCTTAACATTTTTCGATCTCCAGATATTTTTATATCCAATAAACATAACATTTGGATCTCCTTCATGCAGACAGAAGGGTGTAACCCAGTCACCACTTTCATTTATTCCATTAATATCCTCACCTGCAATTTTTCCACCTGAAGAATTATTTATAAAACGTGTTATATCCCCATAATATATTGTACCATAGGAATATTCTGAATTTATGTAATCTACAACACATTCCATTCCATCTCCACCACCGGTCGACATCCATGGTTGTAGCAATGAACCTATATATGTCATTGTTCCATTGTCTTGGTAACCATTAATTACCTTTTCCCTCCATGTTGCACTTTGCCCTATCTTATATACCTGGGATATTCCCAATCCATCAGTTAGTTCCTCCCAATTAAACCCATTATCTGCTGTAACATAGATCCCACCATCATTTCCTACATAAAGTTTACCATCTGTGGGTGAGAAAAACATGGTATGCTGATCAGCGTGAACTTCCCATGCAGATTCTGCTCCTGTCCAATGGCCTATACATGTCCATGTAACACCTGCATCATTAGATCTCCAAACATTAATCCCACCAACATAGATAATATTTTCATTATTTGGATCTACTGCCATACAGAAATCATACGATCCCTGGGATTTATCATCATCTCCATCAAGAGCGTAGCCCATAATATTT
>PVBE012252713.1_pt1 | contig 11181 bp, 10 predicted proteins | sample 1631181 | NCBI WGS metagenome assembly PVBE01 (sample SAMN08397723, study PRJNA350692) | Marine metagenome, whole genome shotgun sequencing project. | isolation source: water | place: Pacific Ocean | collected 2012-04 | reverse complement strand
GGATCCAGGAAACGATCGATCCGGCTGGCGACATGGGGGAGCCAGAGATAGCCGAGTACCGCGCCGCCCAGGCCCAGGGCGGCCAGTGCGCCTACCCACATCATCCCCAGGCCGGCCATGAAGACCTGGGTGAACCAGACCACGGCCACGACCGCGGCCATGCCGAAATCGGGCTGGGCGAGGATCAGTCCAAGCACGAGCAACAACAAAAGTGCCGCGGTCAGGCTTCCCGGTGCGCGCCCCGCGCGCCGCCGTTCCGCCAAGATCCAGGCGGTCACCACCGCGAATGTCGGCTTGATGACTTCGGCGGGCTGGAGCACCAGGCCAGCGATGTCGAGCCAGCGCCTCGCGCCCTTGATCTCGGTGCCCCAGGCCAGCGTCACCGCCAGCAATACGAGCGCGATGGCAAAGCCAATCGTCGCCAACCGCCGGATCATGGGCGCGGGCATGAGCGAGACGCCGATCACCAGCACCACCGCCGGTCCGACGAACAGGAAGTGTCGGGTGATGAAGTGGTAGGGCTCGAGGCCGATTCGTACGGCCACGGCCGGGCTCGCCGCCATCACTAGAATCGCGCCGATGGCGGTCAACACGAGGACCATGCCCAGGCTCCAGCGGTCTACCGTCCACCACCAGCGGCTCAGGGCGCTGGTGTCGGTACGGCCCATCAGCGCGGGCCCCGAATCGGCGAGCTGGTTCACGCGCCGCCTCCCTGCGCGGTCCCGGCACCGAGCGCGCTGCGCCGGGCGAGTTCTCCGACGAAGCTGACGAACGCGCCGCCTCTGGCCTCGAAGTTCGGCCACTGGTCGAACGAGGCGCAGGCCGGTGACAAGAGGACGACGGCGTCGGCGGCGCCGTCCTCGAGCGCCGCCTGGTACGCCAGATCGACAGCGGCGTAGAGATCCTCGGCGATGGTGAGCGGCACGCTGCCGGTTAGTTCCTCGGCCAGCTGGCAAGCCGCTTCGCCGATCAGAAAGGCGCCGCGAACCCTGGGGAAGAATGGCGCAAGTGGCTCCAGACCGGCGCCTTCCTTGGCCCGGCCGCCAACAATCCAATAGATGTTCTCGTGGGTCGCCAGCGCCCGTGCCACGGCTTCGGGATTGGTCGCCTTGGAATCGTTGATGAAACGGATCCCGTCGATGTTGGCGATCTCCTGCATCCGGTGATCGAGCCCGGGAAAGTCGACCAGCGCCCCGGCCGCCTCGGCGACGGAAAGCCCGAGCGCTCGGGCGGCGGCGTAGGCGCAGGCGGCGTTCTGCATGTTGTGGGGCCCGCGCAGCGATGGCGCCGCGCTAAGGTCGGCCACGGCGCCGGGCTCGCCCGCCGTGCGGTCGTAGATGATTCCATCGATCGCCGCGATGCCGCCCTCGACCTCGTTACCGACCGAGACCGGCACCACCCGCCGGCCGGGCAGGCCGCGCAGCTCCTCGAAGATTGCCCGGCAACGGCTATCGTCGACCCCGACGATGGCGGTGTGACCTTCGCGCTGCCCGGCGAAGATTCGCTTTTTCGAATCCGCGTAGCCGGCCATCCCGTCGTGGCGGTCGAGGTGATCGGGGCTGAGGTTCAGCAGCAGCGCGACCTCGCAGGCCAGCGAATCGGCGAGGTCGAGCTGATAGGACGACAGCTCCAGAATGTAGACCCCCCGCCCCGCCACCGGATCGAGGTCCAGCACAGGGGTCCCGAGGTTCGCCCCGACCTCGGTGCGGTACCCGGCGGTGGCCAGAATGTGACCCAGCAGCGCGGTCGTGGTCGATTTTCCGTTGGTGCCCGTGATCCCGGCGATCCGTGCCTTGGGCAGCGCCCGCACGAACAGCTCGATGTCCCCAATCACCGGTACCCCGGCCGCCCGCGCGCCGCGCACCGCCGGGTGCGGTTCGGGAAAATGGAGGGCGACGCCGGGGCTGGCGACCAGGGCATCGACCTCACCCCAATCCGCGTGGCCGGGATCGCTGATCGTCAAGCCGGCCGCGCGCGCGGCGTGGCGGACCCGGGCATCGTCGTCCCAGGTGCGAACGTCCGCGCCGCCGGCGGCCAGTGCGCGGACCGCCGACATCCCGCTTTGGCCAAGCCCAAGGACCGCCACGGAGCGGCCGGCGAACTCCTCAACGACGATCATCCACTCACCTCAGCTTCAGGGTGGCCAGGCCCAGCAGCGCCAGCACCAGGGCGATGATCCAGAATCGGATGACGATGGTCGCTTCGGCCCACCCCTTCTTCTCGAAGTGATGGTGCAGGGGTGCCATGCGGAAGATGCGCCGGCCGGTGAGTTGAAAGGAAAAGACTTGGACGATCACCGAAACCGTCTCGAGCACGAATAGCCCGCCGATGATGGCAAGGACCAGCTCGTGTTTGGTGACGACGGCGACCGCACCCAATGCGCCGCCCAGCGCCAGACTACCGGTATCGCCCATGAAGACCATCGCCGGCGGTGCGTTGTACCAAAGGAACCCCAGACTCGCGCCGACCAGCGCGCCGCAAAACACCGCCAGCTCGCCGGCCCCGGCGACGGCGTGGATCTGCAGGTAGTTTGCGAACACCGCGTTTCCGACCAGGTAGGCGATCAGCGCCAGGGCCGAGGCGGCGATCATGACCGGGACGATCGCCAGACCGTCCAGACCGTCGGTCAGGTTGACGGAATTGGATGCGCCGACGATCACGAAAGTGGCGAGCGGCACAAAGAACAGCCCGAGATCGAAGAGCACCTCCTTGAAGAACGGCACCGCCAGCCCCTGGGACAGCGGGCCGCTGGTGAGCAGCGCGATCCAGTACGCCGCGGCCGCGGCAATGACCGCCTCGACGGTGATCTTGAGCGCCGCGGGCAGGCCGCGGTGGCTCCCGCGGACCACCTTCAGATAGTCGTCGGCGAAGCCGACCAGGCCGAAGCCGAGCGTCACAAGCAGAACCGCCCAGACGTACCCGTTGGTCAGGTCCGCCCACAACAGGGTCCCGATCCCCACTCCCAGAAGGATGAGGAACCCGCCCATCGTCGGGGTTCCTTGCTTGTTGATGATGTGGCTTTCCGGACCGTCGTCGCGAATCGGCTGGCCGTTGCCCTGGCGGGTGCGCAAGACGCGGATCAGGAGCGGACCCAAAAGGAAGCACACCAAGAGCGCGGTCGTTACCGCCCCCCCGGTTCGAAAGGTGAGAAAGCGGAACAGGTTGAAGGGGCCGAATTCGTCGGCCAGGGGTACGAGAAGGTTGAACAGCATCGCCGGTTTCCCCGTCTCGTCCCGTTATGCGTCGTTGACCGCGCGCGGCATCAGGTTGAGGTCGAGCAGGGCCTCGACGATGCGCCCCATGCCGGTGACCAGCGAACCCTTCACCATCGCCACATCGCCCGCGCTCACGGTTGCCAGCGCCGCCGCGACCAAGGCGCCCGCGTCCGCCGCATGCGCGCCGCGCAGCGGCGCCGGCAGCGCCTCGCGCAGCCGCGCCATGTCCTCGCCCGCGGTCAGCACCAGATCGATCTTGGCGGCGACCAGTTCCTCGGCGAGCTCGGCATGCAAAGCGCCCGAGTCCGCACCCAGCTCCCGCATGTCGCCGAGGATCGCGATACGTCGGCCGCCCGGCGACGGGCTCGACGCCGCCAGGGTCTCGATCGCGGCACGGATCGAGGCCGGGTTGGCGTTGTAGCTCTCGTCGAAAAGCGAGAAACTCCCCTCACCGGTGTAGACCGTGTGGCGCGCGCCGCGCCCCTTCGGCGGCGTCAGCCTGGCCAATGCTCGCGCCGCCCCCTCGAGGTCGGCGCCAAGAACCTCGACCGCCGCCAGCACCGCGACCGAGTTCATTGCCCAGTGCCTGCCGGCGGCGCCGATATCGTAGCGCACCTCCCTGCCGCCGATGTCGGCGACGACCGCGCCCGCGTCCTCGCGCGCGCTGTACTCAACGAGCCGCGCCCAGGGGCTGCCTTGCTCGCCAAATCCATGGACCGCGATGCCGCGGCGCCGCGCCGCACGCGCCAGTCGTTCGAAGTGAGGCGTGTCCTCGTTGAGCACCGCGAAACCGCCCTCTGCCATGCCCTCGAAGATCTCCGCCTTGGCATCGGCGATGGCGGCGAGAGAATCGAAAAAGGCAAGGTGGACCGGTGCGATCGCGGTGATGACGGCAACGTCGGGGCGCACCATGCGGCTCAGCGGCCCGATCTCGCCGGGATGGTTCATCCCGATCTCGAACACCCCGTAGCTCGCGCTCTGCGGCATGCGGGCGAGCGAGAGCGGGACTCCCCAATGATTGTTGTGGCTCGAGGCGCTGGCATGGGTCGGCGCACAGGCGCCGAGCGCGAGCTTCAGCGCCTCCTTGGTACCGGTCTTGCCGACGCTGCCGGTCACGCCGACGATCCTGGCCGAGCCGCGAGTGCGTGCGGCGATTCCCAACGCCTCCAAGGCGGTGAGCGTATCGCCGACGCGCAGCAACGGCCCGTTCGAGTGTGCACCTCCACCCTCATCGGCGACCACCGCGGCGGCGGCGCCGCGCGCGAAGGCCTCGGCGACGAAGGTGTGTCCGTCGTGATGCGGTCCGCGGATGGCGACGAACAGCGCCCCCGGCGCCAGGGTGCGACTGTCGATGGAGATCTCGCTGGCCGAGAATGGAGCGCTCGCGCTGCCGCCGGTGGCGCGGGCGGCCTGGTCCGCGGTCCACAGTGCCAGACCGGTCACGTCTGCGGCTCCGCCACGGCCAGCCGCGCGATCGCCGCATCGTCGAAGGGGCGCACCGAGTCGCCGACGGTCTGACCTTCCTCGTGGCCCTTGCCGGCAAGCACCACGACGTCACCTGTTTCGAGGTCGCGGACCGCAGCGGCGATGGCCTCGGCGCGATCGCCGATCTCGTCGGCGGCCGGGCACGCCGCCAGGATTTCGCGACGAATCGCGGCCGGGTCCTCGCGCCGCGGATTGTCGTCGGTCACGATGACACGGTCGGCGCGGGCCGCGGCGATGGCTCCCATCTCGGCCCGTTTGCCGCGGTCGCGCTCACCGCCGCAACCGAAAACCACGACCAGACGGCGCCGCGTCAGGCCCCTCAACGCGTCAAGCGCGTGCTCCAAGGCATCGGGGGTATGTGCATAATCGACATAGATCGGCGCACCGCTTGCGTGGCGCGCCACCGCTTCGAGCCGCCCACGCACGCCCTGCAGCCCCGCGAGCGCGGCCAGTGCGGGCTCCACCTCACCGCCGCAACCCCAGGCGAGCCCCAGCGCGCACAGCGCGTTGTCGACTTGGAAGCTGCCCGGCAGGGGCACCAACGCCTCATGGACTTGGCCCCCAACCTCGACCTTGATCTCTTGGCCATCCTCGCGCTCGCTCCTCGCGATCAGCCGGATTTCCGCGCCGTTTCGTCCGTAGCCGATGATCCGCTGGCCATTCGTCTTGCAGGCGACCGCAAGCGCCTCAAAGCTTCCGTCGTCGGCGTTCAGGACCGCCACGCCGTCGCCCAGCAGCTCTTCGAACAGGCGCCGTTTGGCGGCGCCGTACCCTACGGGATCGGGGTGATAGTCGAGGTGGTCGCGCGAGATGTTGGTGAGGGCGGCGGCGCTCAGGCGCACGCCGTCGAGCCGCCGCTGGTCGAGCCCGTGGCTCGAAGCCTCCATGGCAAGGTGCTCGACCCCCCGGCCGCTAAGTTCGGCCAGCACCCCGTGCAGTTCGATGGGATCGGGCGTGGTGAGCGCGAGGCGCGCGTGATAGCCGGGCGCCTCGACCCCAAGCGTGCCGACGCTGGCCGCGGCGTGGCCCATACCCTGCCACACCTGGCGCGTGAACGAGGCCACGGAGGTCTTGCCGTTGGTGCCCGTCACCGCGGCGATGGTCCGAGGCTGGGCGGCGTAGAAGCGGGCGGCGATGTGCGCCAGCCGGCGCCGCGGGTCCGGATCGGCGATGACCCGTACGCCGGGCACATCCAGATTTGCGTCGGGCCGGGTCAGGACCGCGACGGCGCCCCTGGCGATGGCCTCGGCGGCGAAATCGGCCCCGTCGGCTTCGGCCCCGGCGAGCGCGGCAAACAGGAACCCCGGCTCAACCTTCCGGCTGTCGGAGCATAGTCCGTGCACCTCGATGTCTTCGCCGCTGTCTTGGATCAGCTCAGAAAGCCGCATTCGGCTTTCCTCCGCCCGAGGCCTCGACCAGCAGCACATCGCGCTCGGGCTCGGCATCTTCGTCTACCGGCGCCACGCCGAGAACCGGCGCAATGCGGTCGATCACGCGGCCGACCACCGGCGCCGCGGTCCAGCCGCCACTTGCGAAACCCATCGTCGATTCGTTGCCCTTGGGCTCGTCTAGGATCGCCAGAACGATGTACTGCGGAGCCTCGATCGGGAACACGCCGATGAACGAGGACAGGAGCGCGCCGCGGCGATAGCCGGCCTCGCCGACCTTGCGCGCGGTTCCGGTCTTGCCGCCGACCGAATAGCCTGGCGCGTCGGCCTTGCTCCCGGTACCGCGCGTCACCACGGCCCGCAACAAGCGCCGCATGAGCGCCGAGGTATCGGCGGCGATCACGCGCCGTCCGCTCGCCTGCTGGCCCGATTCCCCAGGCATCAGTGTCGCCGGGGCCAGGGTTCCGCCATTGACGATCGCGGCTACGCCGCTTGCAAGTTGCACCGGGCTGACTGCGATTCCGTGGCCGAAGGCGATCGTCATCGTGTTGATCTCGCGCCACGGCTCGGGCCACATTGGCCGGCCGATCTCGGGGATCTCCAGCCCCGCCCTGCGCAACAGCCCAAGCCGCTCGAGGAACGCTTTCTGGCGCGCACCGCCCAGCTCGCGTGCCATCTTCGCCGCGCCGATATTCGAGGAGTAGATGAAGATCTCGGGCACCGACAACCACCGCCCTTTGGCGTGATCGTCGCGGATGACGAAGCGGGCGATCCGAAGCGGCTCGGTGGCATCGAAGCCGTCGCCGAGATCGATGGTTCCCGAATCCAAGGCCATCGCCATCGTAAATGTCTTGAAGGTCGAGCCCATCTCATAGACGCCCAGGCTGGCGCGGTTGAACAGCGCCTCGGCGCTCGCCGCGCTCGGGTGATTGGGATCGAAATCGGGAAGCGAGACCAGCGCCAGCACCTCCCCGGTCCGCACGTCGAGCACCACACCGGCCCCACCCAGTGCTCCGAACTCGTCGGCCGCGGCGCTCAATTCCTCATGAAGCGCGTTCTGCACGCGGACATCGAGCGACAGGCGGAGCGGTGCCGCGCGTCCCGGCCCGGCGCTCGCCAAGACCCCCTCGAAGCTCTTCTCGATGCCCGCGAGCCCGCGGTTGTCGATACCGGTAAAGCCGACCGCATGCGCGGTCAGCGCGCCTTGAGGGTAGACCCGCCGCTGCTCGGTGATGAAGCCGATACCGGGTATGCCGAGGCGGTTGATTGCGTACTGCTGCTTCGGCGTCAGGTTCCGCTTCAGCCAAACAAAGGTGCGGTCCGAGGATAGTTTCGCGAGCAGCGCGCCACGGCCGAGTTCGGGCAACACGGCAGAGATTCCCGCGGCCGCGGCGGCGGGATCGATCAGTTGGCGCGGGTCGGCATAGAGCGATGCAGTGCGCAAGCTGGTTGCCAAGACGACCCCATTGCGATCGACGATGTCGGCGCGCGAGACGACCGCATCGGCGTCGGCGCCCGCGCCGGCTTCAAGCGAGCCGGCGCCGTGGAGCACCGAGACCTCGACCAAACGCGCCGCCAGGATCAGGCAAACCACCGCGAATACCCCAGCGATCGCAAGCAGCCGGTTGCGTCCAACCTCAAGGGCCTCGCCGCCAACCGCCTCGCGCGGGCGCGGCGGATAGGGTGGTGTGGCGCGGCGCGTCATTGCGCTTGCGCCTCGGCGCCCGGCGAAACTGCTCGCTCGATCCGGCTCGGCAACAGTTCGATTCCACCGACCTGCCGCGCACTCACGGCGGCCAAAGGCAGGTAACGCGCCGACAACGCCTTGAGTCGCTCGGGCCGGTTCAGGTAGCTCCACTCGGCGTTCAGCACGCGGATCGCCTCCTCCTCCGCTTGCGCTTCTCGCTCGAGCCTTGCGAGCTCGGCCTCGAGCCCGCGGACCTCGTATTTCAAGGCGAATAGCCCGAACGCCAGTATTGCGACGAGCGCCAGACCGGCAATGCCCAGCGGGCGCATTACGCGGCCTCCGCGGCCGGCCAGGGCGAGGCATCGGTGCGCACCGCGGCGCGCAAACGCGCCGAGCGCGCCCGGCGGTTGGCCGTGATCTCGTGCTGCTTGGGTTTGCGCACGCGCCGCGCGATCAGCCGAAACGACGGTGCCTGCGCTTGCGAACCCGCGATCGGGAGGTGGCGCGTGGGACGCGGCGTGGCGCCGGCGCGTCGGTTGAGAAAGCGTTTCACCTGACGGTCTTCGAGCGAATGGAAAGAAATCACCGCGACCCGGCCGCCCGGCCGCAACAGTCGCTCCGCCGCCACCAGCCCGCGCCCCAGCTCACCCTCTTCGCCGAGCTCGTTGTTGACCCAGATGCGAATCGCTTGAAAGGTGCGGGTCGCCGGGTGGACGGTGCCCCGCGCCCCGCGCGCGGTAGCCGCCACGATGCGGGCGAGCTCTCCGGTGCGGCGAATCGGCGCGCGATCACGCGCCCGGACGATGGCGCGGGCGATGCGCCTCGCGCCTCGCTCCTCGCCGAAGCGGTGGATGATATCGGCAAGCTCGGCCTCCGGCACGGTGTTGACAAGCTCGGCGGCCGTCGGTCCGGCCTGCGTCATGCGCATGTCCAGCGGCCCGTCGTTCTGGAATGAGAAACCCCGCTCGGGATCGTCGAGCTGCAGCGAAGAGAGCCCGAGGTCCAGCGCGATGCCGTCGACACGGTGCACCCCGTGCTGCGTCATCAGCGCCTCCATGTCACCGAAGGCGCCCTCGATTACCCGCAACCGCCCCTTGCTCGCCTCCTCTGCGGCGCGGCCGCGCGCCACCGCCGCCGGGTCGCGGTCGATGCCCCAGACCACGCATGCCGCCGCGCCCAGCAGTGCGTGGCTATGGCCGCCGCCGCCATAGGTCCCATCGACGAACACCTCGCCCGCGGCGGGATCGAGCGCCTCGATCATTTCGTCCACCATGACCGGGCGGTGCACGAGTGCATCGGCCGCTCTCATGGGCCGCTCGGCTCTTCGGGACGGCGCAAGCTCAGGGAGTTACGTTCGTCGCGGGCGCGGGCGCGGGCTTCGGCCTCGTAGGCGGCGAAGGCCTTGGGCTCCCAGATTTGAAAGGTGGCGCCCTGACCGACGAACGCGGCGCCGTCGTTCAACCCTGCGTGGGCGATCAGGTCCTCGCTCAGCGCGATGCGGCCGCCACTGTCGAATGGCAGTTCGCGGCTGTTGGCGAGGATCGCCACGGCGAACGCGTTGCGCTCCTCCGAAAACGGGTCGAAGCGGTCGATGCTCTCGCTCAGCCGCTCGATGCGGTCGATGCCGGAGGCCTCGATGGTGGCGCTGATGAATGAGGGATAGGCGACGATGCCGTGAAACGACTGGCCGGCGAGCGCCGCGCGCCAACGCGCAGGCACCGATACCCGGCCCTTTTTGTCGAGCTTGTTGACGGTGGTCGAAAGGAACAGCGCCATACCTCGCCCCAGTCGAAGCCTTCCGTCCCACTCGCGCCGCCCCCGACCTCTTGAATCCGGTCGCGCGGGCCGCCCGTGCGTCGCCTCGCGCCAAATGGCGCTTCCGGCGGAGCCCGTGGGACCGTGTGGGATATCATGCCCCTTTATGGGCGTCAATGGGAATCAAGTAATGAATCGAAGGTGGTAAGACGACCGGGATGGCGGTCTTTGGCTGAAGACGTGTATTCATGCCGAGCAAATGCGGCAGAATTGTGTTCTTGGTACGTTCTTTTTGTGAAACCTCTCTCATTTGCCGCGAGGCCGCGGCGAATACTTCACCCTCCGAGAGCTCCGCACGAGAAAAGCGCCAGATGGCCTATAAGCCGGGTTCTGTCCCCGTTTCCGGGGGATGGCCATTCCTCTAGGGCGCCTGTTGCCAAGCGCCTCAACGCGGCCTACCCGGGCGGCGGTCCGGAAACCCGCCTGCCGGCCGAAGCCGGCGCGCCGCCCCTATTCGGCCTTGCTCCCGGTGGGGTTTGCCGTGCCACCGCCGTCGCCGGCGGCGCGGTGCGCTCTTACCGCACCCTTTCACCCTTGCCCGCAGACCTCACGCGGCGTGCGGGCGGTTTGCTTTCTGTGGCACTTTCCCTAGGGTCGCCCCCGCCGGGCGTTACCCGGCACCGTGTCTCCGTGGAGCCCGGACTTTCCTCTCCCCGCGCCAAAGCACAGGCAGCGGCCATCCGGCCATCTGGCGACCCCTAAAGTGGCCATCGCGCGCGCCCCGGTCAAGCGCCGCGGCGGTTGCGGCCTAGGGCAAAGCAGGCTCGCAGACGCAAGAAGCGAAATACTGGAACGAACGATGGCGATGAAGGACCCGCCCCGCGTCCAGGCGGCGCACGATCTTGCCAAGGCCATGAAGCGCGCCGACCGCATCAAGGTCGCCCGCCTAACCTCAGCCGCCGGAACCCGGGACCAAACTAGATTCTAAACACGAAGGCACGAAGGTCACGGAGGACAGGAAACAATTCGTGAATGGTATGTCTACAGTTAGTTTCGAGATCGGCTTCGTGAACTTCGTGACTTCGTGTTTGAAAACGCTTCTTCCTAAACTGCGACCACAGTCACCCGTGCGCGCCGGCGCGAACGTGGCGGCCGGCGCCTGATCACGATCTCTACGTCGCGATCGAGCGCGTTGAGGAATCGCAACAGGCGATCGACCGAGAAGCCACTCAGGCGGCCGTGCAAAAGGCCAGACACCTTGGGCTGGTCGATACCGAGAACTGTTGCAGCTTTTTTTTGTGTCCAGCCCATCTGTTCAATGATTTTGTTGATCTGAATTGCCAGATCTGATTTGGCCAATTCTTCTTCCGGACGGTCAAAGCCTAAATCTTTAAACGCGTTGCCAGATCCTACCGTGTACTCTGCTTTTTCGCTCATATTTTCCTTTGCCATTTGTTTTGCTTGTTGCAAGCGCTTCTTTACAATCTCCAGGTCATGTTTTGTCGTTGCAATGCCACGTTTAGATTTTTTTTGAAAGACGTGTAAGACGTAAATGTTGTCGTCAATTTTTATGGCATAAACTGCCCGATAGGTGTTGGTTGCATAGTCATTGACGATTTCAATGATGCCAGAAAAGCCTCTCAACATTTTT